>JACKQG010002031.1_pt1 | contig 27012 bp, 22 predicted proteins | sample 8237621 | NCBI WGS metagenome assembly JACKQG01 (sample SAMN15677084, study PRJNA649215) | marine metagenome | biome: marine; feature: Black Sea; material: saline water; isolation source: suspended particulate matter (SPM) from the Black Sea western gyre | collected 2013-06-09/2013-06-10 | depth... | reverse complement strand
ATGAGGCGACCTTCGCCGCCGCGGTGGTGGGTTTGCTGCGAAACGATGAGCAACGGGCTGCGCTGGCGCAGCAGGCCCGGCGCACGGCGCAGCGCTACTCCGTCGAGGCCTGCGCCGAGAGGCTGGAGCAGGCCTACGAACGGGTGCAGCGGCGCATGGCGAAGGACGAATGACGGACGTCAGCCACGGGTCATTCAAGCAGCCGCCAGCACCAGGGTGAACAACGCCCCCCCTTCGCTCAAGGTCTGCTCCACGCGCCAGCCGGCCCGCTCGGCCAGCGCGCTGGCCTCCGCCGGGGTCAGCAGCAGCAGATCGAACCAGGGGCTGAGCTGGCCACCGTAGGCCACGCGCATGGTTACCTGACCTATGGGCCGCCCGCGGGCCCGATTGCGCTGGTGATAGGCCAGGTGTACGGGGTCGTCCGTGGCCGTCGGATTGCGGCAACTGGCGATGATCACACCTCCTGACCGGGCCAGCCGGCGCAGCCGGCGCAGCATGGCCACCGTTCCCTCCACATCCCCACCGAGCGCCAGGTTGTTCCCCAACAGCAGGAAGGTGTCGAAGCTGGCCGCGGCGAAGGGCGGCGCGGTGGCCGCGGCCCAGACCATGTGCTGCAACCCCCGTCGGTGCGCCACCTGCAGCGCCAGCGGCGACACGTCGAGCCCCACCACGGGAAGGCCCCGCTCCTGCAGCGCCAAAGCGTGACGGCCGGGCGCCGCAGCCGACGTCCAGCACACGTCCCCGGGCGAAGGCCAGCGCCGTCGCCTCCGTGGGATCGAAGGCTTCGGGGCCGGCCAGGTAGAGGGCGGCGTCTTGGTCGTTGACCAGGCCGTCGTCGCGGTGGAAGATGAGGCGCGCCGGGCGGCCGTGATAGGTATCCCACAGCGCCTGTCCGAAAGGATCAGGCCCATGTCCGCTGAGTGTGGTCATAGCTTATGACCCCTACGCCGCGCTGGGCTGCGGGCGCTTCTTCGGCAGCAGCAGGATGAGCGGCAGTCCCAGCAGCGAGATGACCGCGCTGGCGGCGAAGGCCCGGCGCAATCCCCAAAAGTCCCCCATGGCTCCCAGCACCACCACGACCCCCGAACGGAGCAGGAAGCTCAGCGCCAGGTAGACGCCGTTGGCCAGCGCCCGGTTCTCAGGGTAGTTCTCCTGCACCAGGGCCATGAGCACGGGCGCTATGGACAGGGCGGTGAAGCCCAACAGCAGCAGCAGCGGGAAGCGCAGCCAGCCGCTGACCGCCAGGAAGACGAACATGAGCAGGGGAGCCGCCAGCATGGAGGCGAAGAGCACCCAGCGGCGGCCCAGTCTGTCGCTGAGGGAGCCGCCCGCCAGGGCCTCGCTGTTCTCTTGGTCAACACCCACAAGATGCTCCAGCACCTCCACGGCGGACGGGCTGATGGCAGCCTGGAACGGCGGTTTCAGACCTACCTCCGCCCCGACTTGCTCATTCTCGACGACTTCGGCCTCAAACCCCTGCGGCCCCCGGCTCCTGAGGACCTGTACGATGTCATCGACGAACGCTATGAGCGTGGTAGCATCCTGCTCACCAGCAACCGGGCACCCAACGAGTGGCCAGAACTGTTGGGTGACCCCTTGCTGGCCTCTGCTGGGCTGGATCGACTGGCCCATTGAGCCGAGATACTGGTCATCACCGGCGGCAGCTTTCGCGCCCAGGCCTGCCTGTGCGGGTACCTGACTGCGAGCGTACTCGCTCAGGCAGTCGCACGCAGACAGGCCCGCCTGCTTGGCCGGCAGGGCCGCCGTCGCCTGGAACAGGAGGTGTTTATCGAACCGAGCCAAGCGTGAGTGAGTTCTTGCTGTTGTGTGTTGGCGCAGCGGGTTTCCCATCACCTGGCCTCAGTGGGTGGTACACCATGGCCGCATATCGGTGGTACACCATGGCCGCACAAGGGTGGTACACTTACGGGCGAATATTGACAATTCCGCCGCCAACCTTGCCATATCCTGCAGAGCATGGTATACTGATGACCAGCAGATCGGCCCTCGGATGGGCCAGCCTGGCGACCACCATACGCCAGGGCAGCGCCCACAATCCCCCTTCCAAGGAGGTGATGCCCGGGAGAAAACGGAGTAACTAGAAGCTTCCTCACGAACATCGTCGTTTGGTCTCCCCTGTCACATTCGAAAACAAAGAAAGAAGGAGGAAAAGCATGTTCTCCAAGAAGTGGATGCTCACTCTAGGACTGTTCCTGGCCGCCGCGCTGATGGTGGCGGCGTGCCAACCTGCCCCGGCGCCTCCCCCTGCTGCGGAGCCCCCCGCCGCCGCAGAGCCGGCGCCAGCCGTTGAGGAAAAGACACTGGTCATCGGCTTCACCGCTTCCCAGACCGGCAGCTACAACGTGTCCTCCCTGCGTCAGGTCCATGGCCTGGACTTGTGGATGAAAGAGGTCAACGACGCCGGAGGAATCACGCTGGGCGACGGCACGGTGGTCACATTCAAAGCCGTGTCCTACGACGACGAAAGCAACACTGAGCGCGTTCAGGAGCTCTACACCCGGCTGGCCACCGAGGACAACGCCGACTTCCTCATCAGCCCCTACTCCAGCGGCCTGACCGCCGCCGCGGCGGTGATCGCCGAGCAGTACGGCAAGGTGATGATCACCACCGGCGCGGCTTCCGACGCCACGTACAAGCAAGGCTACACCCTGGTCTTCCAGGCCTACACCCCCGCCAGCCGTTACCTGACCGGCGCAGTGGACCTGTTGGCCCATGTGGACCCCAGCGTCAAGAAGATTGCCTTCGTTTACGAAAACGACAAGTTCTCCACCGACGTGGTGACGGCGGCCAAGGATTACGCCGAGTCGCTGGGCTACGAGATCGTCCTCTTCGAGGGCTACGACTCCGGCACCACCGATTTTGGCCCCTTCATCAACAAGATTGAGGCTGCCGCCCCCGAAACGCTGATGGGTGGCGGTCACTTCCAGGACGGCAGCACCTTCGCCCGCCAGATCTACGAGAAGGACATAGCGGTCAACTTCTTTGCCCTGTTGGTCGCGCCGCCGGAACCAGACTTCGCCGACCTGGGCGACGCCGCCCTGGGAGTGATCGGCCCCAGCCAGTGGGAGCCGTTGGCTGCCTTCACGCCGGAGTCGGCCAAGGAAGCCGGCCTGGAGTGGTTCGGGGCGCTGGGCGAGGAGTTCGTGAGTGGTTACGAGGCCGCCACCAACGAGGAACCGTCCTACCACTCCATCGGCGGGTACGCCGCCGGCCAGATCCTGCAGAAGGCCATCATGGACGCCGATTCGACGGACCCCATGGCCATCAAGGAGGCCATGGACAAGATGGACGTCCTCACCTGCTATGGCCACGTCAAGTTCGAGACCAGCGCCGAGGCCCACGGCTTGCAGATTGGCCACGACATGGTCTACATCCAGTGGCAGAAGGATGACGCCGGCAATCTGGCCAAGCAAGTGGTCTGGCCGCTGGAAGGCGCTACGGCCGAAACGCTCTATCCCCTGCCGTAATCCAAGGCCGATAGAGAGATAGGACAGAGATAGAGGACGTGCCCTTGTGCCTCTATCTCTGTCTCTATCTTCGATCTCTATCTCACATAAGGAGACACGTATGCTTGACTTCATCGTTGCCTCCCTGGCCGATGGCCTGCTGCTCGGATTGGTCTACGGCATCGCCGCCATGGGCCTGTCCCTGATCTGGGGCGTGATGTCGGTGATCAACCTGTCGCACGGCGCTCTCATGGCCCTGGGCATGTTTGGCATCTACCTCGCCTTCAACGGTCCGGGACTGAACCCCTACCTCGCGCTGGTGTTGGTCGCCGCGGCCGGATTGCTGTTGGGCATTCTGATCTACGTCGTCGCCGTGCACCGCGTGCTCAACGCCCCACACCTTTCTACCCTGCTGGCCACCTTCGCCGTCAACATGATCATCATCGGGCTGGGCACGGCGGCCTTCACCACCTCGCCGCGCAACGTGGACTTTTCTCTGGGGAGCCTCTCCCTGGGGCCGATAACACTGTCCTGGACGCGAGTGACGGCGGCGCTGGCGGCGATCCTGGTCAGCGCGCTGCTCTACCTGTTCCTTTACCGCACCCGGCCCGGCAAATCCATTCGCGCCGTGGCCAACAACCGTGCGGCGGCGGAGCTGATGGGCATCCCCTCCTCGCGCGTGCTGGCCCTCAGCTTTGGTCTGGGCGCCATGCTGGCCGCCATCGCCGGCGGGCTGATCTCCACCTTTTTCCCTTTCACCATCCTGGCGGGGGGGACGTACCAACTGAGAAGCTTCGTCATCTGCGTGCTGGGCGGCCTGGGCAATCCGTTGGGCGCGCTCATCGGCGGCCTGCTCCTGGGCGCCTTGGAAAGCATCATCCCCGCTTTTATGGAGACCTCCTGGGTGCCTGTGCTGGAATTCGTGCTGTTCGTCATCATCCTGCTGGTGCGGCCAGCGGGCCTGCTGGGGAGTAAGACATGAAACCATGGCGCAACCCTGGACTGTGGCTGGCGTTGGCTTTGACGGCCGCGGTGGGCATCTGGCCGGCCCTGGCTGGCAACAAGGCCTATGCGCGGGAGGTGGCCTTCACCATGCTCAAGGCCATGGCCTTGGCCTCCAGTCTGAACATCATACTGGGCTACACCGGCTACGTGAGCTTTGGCCACATCGTCTTCTTCGGCCTGGGTGGCTACGTCGGTTTCTACCTGATCAACGTCCACAACCTTCCCCTCTACGTGGCCGTGCTGGCCGGCGCGCTGAGCGCGGGCCTGCTGGCCTTTCTGCTGGGCAAAGCGATCTTGCGACTGCGCGGCGCCTATTTCGCCCTGGCCACCATTGGCGTCAACGAAGCCGTCCGCTCCTTCATCAAAAACTTCCAGCCTTTCGGCGGCCCCATCGGGATGACCCTGAACTTCAGGGCCTATCAGGCCTACGGCGGCCCCGGCCAGGCCCTGTGGATCACCTACGGCGCGGTGGTCGCCCTGACCCTGGCCGTCGTTCTCGTCAGTTTCCTGGTCAGGACCTCCCGTTTCGGCCTGGGCCTGATGGCCATACGCGAGAACGAAGACGCCGCCGAGGTGATGGGCGTGGTGGCGCCCAGCGCCAAGACCTGGGCCTACGTGATCTCGGCCGTCTTCCCCGGCATGATCGGCGTGCTCTTCTTCTTCAAAAATGGCAACATCGAGCCCGGCGATGCCTTCGTGCTGCACCAGTCCATCGAAAGCATCGTCATGGTCATGCTGGGCGGCCAGGGCACAGTGCTGGGGCCGCTGCTTGGCGCTGCCGCCTACCAGCGATTGCGCGGTCTCCTGCTGGTCAGCCCACTCTTCAAGAACATCCAACTGACGGTTGCTGGCGTGCTGCTGTTGGTGATCGTGCTTTTCGTGCCAGCAGGCGTGGTCGGCTGGCTGCGCCGCCGCTTCCCCCGTCTGCGGAGGGTGCTGGAATGAGCGACATCCTGCAAGTGCAAACCATCTCCAAGCATTTTGGCGGCCTACAGGCTCTGTTGAACGTCACCTTCGACCTGCCCCAAGGGCAGATCCTGGGCCTGATCGGCCCCAATGGCGCCGGCAAGACGACCCTGTTCAACTGCATCAACGGCGTCTACTCGCCGGACGGAGGCCACGTCGTCTTTCGCGGCCAGGACATCACCGGCTGGAAGCCCTACCACGTGGCGCGCCAGGGGCTGGCCCGCACGCACCAGATCGTGCAGCCGTTGAGCGAGTTGACGGTCCTGGAAAACGTGACGGCCGGGGCCTGCTTCGGCCACGAGCAACGCCCGCTGAGCCAGGCGCGGGAGATCGCCGAGGAGGTGCTGGCCTTCGTCGGCCTGGCTGAACGGCGCGCGGCGCTGGCTGGCAGCCTGAACGTGGCCCAGAAGAAGCGGCTGGAAATGGCGCGAGCACTGGCAGCCCGTCCCTATCTGCTCCTGCTGGACGAGGTGCTGGCTGGGCTGAATCCGGTGGAGATCACCGACATGCTCCGAGTGCTGCGCCAAATCCGCGACCAGGGCGTGACCATCCTCATCATCGAACACGTGATGCACGCGCTGATGAACGTCTCGGACCGGGTGATCGTGCTGAACTACGGAGAGCAAATCGCCGAGGGCACACCCAAGGAAGTCGCCAACGATCCCCACGTCATTGAGGCCTATCTGGGCGATCCGAAAATGGCCGAGAGGCTGATGGGGAATACCGAATAACCAATATCCAGTATCGGGTATCGGATACTGGATACTGTCGGGGAGATGAGTGATGGCATTACTGGAGATACAGAATGTTTCTTCCGGCTACGGCGAAGTCCAGATCCTATGGGACGTCTCGCTGAGACTGGAGCGAGGGAAGCTCACCGCCCTCGTCGGTTCCAACGGTGTGGGCAAAACCACACTGCTGCGCACGGTGGTGGGATTGCTCAAACCCTGGCAAGGCGCCATCACGTTCGACGGCCAGGAGGTGACGCGCCACACGCCCTACGCCAAAGCCGCTCAGGGCATCGTTCTGGTGCCCGAAGGCCGCCAGTTGTTCACCGACATGAGCGTCTACGAGAACCTGGAGATGGGCGCTTTCACGCAGCGGGCTCAGCCGCACTTCCCGCGCAACCTGGAACGGGTGTATGATATGTTCCCGCGCCTGCAGGAGCGCTCCGGCCAGAAGGCGGGCACCCTTTCCGGCGGCGAGCAACAGATGCTGGCCGTGGCTCGCGGGCTGATGGCTCAGCCGGAGATCCTGATGTTCGACGAGCTCTCGCTGGGGTTGGCGCCGTTTCTGGTGCTGGAGCTCTTTGAGGTGCTACAACGCCTCAAAGCCGATGGGCTCACGATGCTGCTGGTGGAACAGAACGTGCAACTGGCGCTGGCCGTCAGCGACTACGCCTACGTCCTGGCCGATGGCCGCGTCGTGCTGGAAGGGCCCTCCCGTGAGGTGGCCAAAGACGAGAACGTGCGGGAGGCCTACCTGGGCATCTGAGGAGTGAGCACGCCCGCCGCGGCTTTGCACTGTCTGGGCCCAGGGAGCTGGGCTATGTTCGCCCACCTCTCTGGGCCGTCTTTCTGCCGCCGGTAGCTCCGTACTTGACCGTGGAGCGCGGGACGCGAGGTCAACACATCGGCTGCATCGGCGGATCTGCCAGGAGCTGGCAAGCACGGCAACGCTGCCGGCAACACCGACGTCGAACAGAAGTCGCCGACAGGGCACAAGGAGCGAAACCCATGACCACAGAGAAAACAGCCCCGCCAGCTTTGGGCCAAACGGCAGATGAAGGGGTGGTGAGGGCCGAGACGGGCGAGGCTTTCTGGCCGCGAAGCTAGCCATAGTTTCACACTTCCTACTCGTTGCCCTGATCCCAGGTCAGTCGAACAAGGTGGCTCCCTCACCACCCAGGATGTGCTTTGCCAGTCCGCCAAGAGTACTTCCTTGATATGCGTCGAACAGTGCCTGCGGTACCTTCACGTAGCGCCAAGTTTGGCCGGTCTGTGCCGATATCTTCTGGCACCAGTCCTCAATGCTCTCATCCTTGTGCTGGACGTTCTCGTACTCGCGGCCCTTGGTCTCGATGATCCAGTTGACCGCGCCGTTCTGCGTTTTCTGAACAGCCACGAAGTCGGGATGGTAGAAGCCAATGGCGCCGGTGGTCTTCAGGTAATCCACCTTGAAACGGGTGGCCGAGGCTTCACCGGAACTGGCTAATGATGCGAAACGCTCGGTGTCGGGTGCGTCATCCAGGAAACGTGCGAAACGGGTTTCCAGGTCGTTGAAAGTGGCGACGAGGTTGAAGAGAGTCCTCCGACACTCGAGATGCTGCCGGCGCCAGGTGAAAGATGATGTCTGCGACAACTTGAAATCGGGATTCTCGAACTCGATCTCCCGTTCCTGGGTGGTCAGTTGAGCGATTCTACGGCGGAGGAAAGTCGCAATGCCCTCTTGCAGCATCGGATCGCGCAGGCGCCGCTTGATATCCTCGCTTTCCAGGTCTACCTCAACGCCGAAGCAGCGCTGCTGCACGTAGCGCTTGACGATGGCGTAGAGTTGGGCGAACTGCCCCGTGAGGCCGATAGGCTTGGCGACTGCATTGGTGATGTCGGCCAGGAACTCCTGGCTCATCAGGGGACGTTCAGGGGTGATGACCGCCTGGTGCACGGTTGTGCCAGTGGTGGCAAAGGTCATCTCGATCTCGATGGCCATTTCCTCGGCCAGTACGTCGGCTTTGTAGATGGGCTCCAGGGATAGCGGGTCAAGCTGGGCCAGGTTCTTGTACTCGTGGGTGTACTTGGGCCTGGTGAGGGGGATGGCGATGTCGTAGGCCAGTTTCTCCTGCACCGGATAGATCCACACTGGCGCTGGCGGGGGCGTGCCCACGGTGTCAATGCCCACACCCTCCTGCTCCAGCTCGCGCACGAATTCCTCGAAGGCGTCGGTGCCAATCACCTCCAGGGTTTGGCGGCGGTCGGGGCTTATCCCCTGCATCAGGCGCAATCCTCGCCCTACAGCCTGTTCAGGCAGGATGCCGGCCTTAGAAGTGAAAGGACGCAGCCCCAGGACGACGCTGACGTTGCGCACGTCCCACCCCTCTTTGAGCATCATGACGCTGACGATGATCTTGATGTCGTTGGTGTCTATATCGCGGGCGGCGGCGCGAGCCACATCCAGATCCCTCTTGGTGATGTTGCCTTTGGTGTCGGTATGGATGACCAGCACCTCACTCCTTCTGAGCCTGGTTTGCTTGCGGATGTGCTCCCCGATGCGGTCAGCGTAGGCGGTCTTCTCGGCCATGATGAAGAGCACCGGTTTCTGTCCCACGCCTTTGTAGATGCGGGTGTGCTCCTGCCACCGGTCCAGGGCGACGACAATCCAGTCGTGGTAGGCTTCGACGACATTGTGTTGGGTCACTCGGTCCGGGGCTTTCTTGTCCACCTGGTGGACGATGAGGGGAGCCTTGACCACCTGGTCTTCGATGGCCTGGGCCAGGGGGTAGTCCACGATGATCCAGGGGTAGTAGGTGCCGACCTGGGTCTTGGGGGTGGCTGAGAAGTCGAGCCAGAGGGTCAGGCCGTGCCCCGCTTTGATCTTGAGGTTGTCGTGTAACGCCAACAAGGTCTTGTTCCAGGCCAGGTCGTCGTCGTGGACGTGGTGGGCCTCGTCGTTGAGCACCATCAGGTTGCGTAGGCTCTTGATGCGCTCCAGCATGGAGGGTTGGTAGGATGCCAAATCTTGCCTGGGCGGGCGACCCAGGATAGCGTCCAAAGCGTGGCTGGGCGTCCAGTCGTCTTCCTTGGACTCGTAGATCTGCTGGATGTTGACCAGGAAGAGGTTGCCCCGAGGGGCGGGTTGGGCGCTCTCGCCGCGTAGTATCGCTTTCATGTCCCACTGCGCTTGCCACTCAGGGGGAATGAGGGGCAGGGCGTGGAAGATCTTCTTGCTGGCGAAGTCCTTCTCCAGCCGCTCGAAGACGATGACGTTGGGAGCGACGATGAGGAAGTTGTCGGCGTAGGCCCTCACCCCTGAACCCAGGCGAGCGTTGAAGTAGGACCAGACGATGGCCATGGCCATGACGACGGTCTTGCCGGAACCGGTAGCCATCTTGAAAGCGCAGCGCAGCAGGTTCTTTTCGGGCAGGTCCTGGGAAGCGTCCTTCTGTACCTCGGAGACGTAGCGACGCAGCCGGCGGTGGCCATCCATGTCGGTCTCGATGTGACAGGGCATCTCCAACATGCCGTGTTTCGGTATGTCACCGAATTCCGCGATGACAGGCTCGAGATCCTGAAAGCCTCGAACCTCGGTCAGGTAGATCAAGGTCTCCAGCGATTCGCGCTGCGCCCACCAGTAGCGGAACACGCTGCCATCTTTCAACAGATGGTCCTCGTCGAACCAGAACTGCATGAGCCGTTTGCTTACCTCCGTTGCGCCGTCGTAGCCCTCATCCCGCCATTTGTCTACCGCTGCTCGCAGTTTGTTCACCAGGAACATATCGCTGGGGCGGCGGCCCTGGCGCACCGCGTAGTCTCCAGCCCCCAGTTTCTCCAGATACTGGTCGGGGCGGGTGTAGGGCGTGCGGCCGGGAATCTCTGGCAGGGCCCGGTCGTAGGAAATAATGGTAGTCACGGTCGGCTCCTCCCTTGCCCGGTATCAGGCCGGCCGGCAGTGCGATAGGCTACGTTGGGGTCGTTAGGTGAGCCGGTCAGTTCCAGCCGACCCTGCCGCACCAGCGGTGAGAGATACGAGTTACGCACGTAGTCCACGTTACGGTGTAAGGCGCTGGCCAACTCACGTGCCGTGTGTGGGCGCTCAGCACATAGGAATAGAATCGCTGCTATCACATCATCCCGCAACAACCGTTTTCCTTCTGCCAATAGTCTTAGGAGCTCAACCTTAGTCTTAGGAGTAACTTTAGGAGTACTCTTAGGAGTAATCGGGGGAGTCTCTGCTGCTGCTTCCCCGGCCAGTGTGTAGTAGACGCCCGGCCCGCGACGTTGCTCGGAACGCTGCAGCAGTCCCAGGCCCTCCAGGCGGGTCAGGGCTCGGCTGGCGGTGAGGGTGTCAGTGTGGTTGAGGCTGCGGTAGGCAGCGTTGTCCAGCCGGCCGGTCTTGCGGGCATAGACCAGGGCCTTCTGCTCCTCGGTGCTGAGGCTGAGATCGCTGAACGGCTCCAGCCAGGCCAGGTCTGTTTGATCCATGAAGTGATGCCGGTAGAAGGTCACGCGAAAGGAACGGTCTTGCGGGTCGCTCTCGAAGGTAGGGGGTGTCAAGCCCAGGTCATCCATCGCCCGCTGCATGGCCCGGATGCCGGTGCCTTTCTGTTCCGCCCAGCCGATCTCGTAGAACATCTGGGCAATGCGGGGGTTGCGTAGTTCCGAGCCGGGTTCGCCCAGGCGGTCCGGGTCGCGCAGCGACGCGCCGGGGTTTTCTATTTCAAGCCGGTCGGCGAAGCGACGGATTTGAGTAGGGCGGTGGATGCGGTAGTCCTGGTGCATCAGGGCGTTGTGGACCGCCTCGCGCAGTGCAACGTGCATGGGATCGGCCACGCGCTGTGCATTGCCTGGATGCAGGGCAAAGCGCTCGGGAATCTCCTTGCGCAACACGCTGAGCACGTCGCGGACGACGTCGAGCAACGGCCCCTGGAAGGAGCGACCGGCCCCTCGCTCGGTCGGTGCGGCCACCCATTCGGTGCCCTCAATGTCCAGCAGGTCGGCGCGGAAGGCAGGAAAGCAGCGGCGGATGAGCGGTGGCGTGCCGAACATCAGCACGCCGGCGACCGTCGGCACCGGTTCGGTCTGGCCTTCGGGTTGGATGATCGCTCCGTAGGCCCGCAAGAGGTCGTCGTCGTCGTAGGTCAGCGCGGGGTTGGTGGGGTCCTGAGTGTCCAGCAGGCGGCGGAAGGCACGCAGTTGGTCGGCGTCGAGTTCCTCTCGGCGCGCCATGGGCACCGGCGTCATGTCGGGGCTGACGAAGGAGCGGGCCTGGAAGAAACGGGCCAGGTCGTCCTCGGTACAGGGCATGTCCTCGCCAGCCACCCGCTTGAAACATCCCTTGTCCAGGCCGGCGCTGCGGATGTAGATCGGTTTCTGGTAGGGGAGCGCTTCCGGAATGTAGACGCGCAGGATCACCCGTTCCTCGCCGGCCATGGGGATGATGAGGGGTTCCACCTGGGCTGGGATAGGGACGTTCATCACGTCGTGCAGCCCAGTGGCCAGGTCGTGCTGGATCCTGGCTGCATCCACCAGGCCGGTGATCACAAACTGGCCAGCACGCTGGGCGATGCCCAACAGCAATGTGCCGCCAGTGGTGTTGGAGAAGGCGGAAGTCGTCTCCCAGACGTCGCGAGGCAGTTGCCAGAGACTCTCCTTGCACTCCACCTGGGCGCTCTCGCCGATCAGTCCCAGGCGGTGCAACAGGGCTTCGAGGGATGGGAAGCTTTCTGCGTCGTTCATGTCACCTCCACGGTAAACAACTGCGAGGTATCAATCCCGAAGATGTCGATCACCTTGACCAGGATGTTGTAGGTGCCCGGCTCGTCGTAGGTGTGGGGATCGGTCTGGAGTTGGAGAGAGCGGGCGCGGCGGGTGCGGTAGCTGGTCCACTGGTTTATGAAGGTATCGTTACGGAAATCCCAGTCCACGGCCCAGTAGTCCACATAGTCCGACCACTTCCTGACCTTCTCCCGCACCTCTTCGCGGATCAACTCGGTGTTGGGGATGACGAAGTCGGTCAGGGTGACGGTGAAACTGCGCTTCCTGCGTGAGGGCTTGATTTCCGCCTCCAGGTAGGCCAACTCGAAGAAGCGGATGTCGCCCTTTTCGACGGCCTGGGGCTCCATGACCTCGCGGGGGATGTGGAGCATGAGCAGCTTGATGCCTCGCGCTTTGGCCTCGTCGGTCATCAGGCCGTTGAGCCCCATCTCCCACTCCCAGCCCAGGACGTGGAGCTCTTTCTGTTTGGCGGCCTGGCACTCCTCCAGGCAGTTGAGCACCTCGTCAATGGTCACCGGCGCGTCCACCGCGCCCACGTGAACGACGGCGCTGCCCTTCTTGCCGTGCAGGTGTTCCATACCGGCTAGCGGCTCAGCGCCGTAGAGCTGGAGGATGAACTTGAGGTACTCGAAGATGAGCATCTGTTGGGGGCGCTTCTGGCCGCCGAAGGTGACCCCCTGCCACACCTGGCGCTCGTACTTGCCCAGGTTGAGGATCTCGAAGGGCTTGCAGCCCTCGATGTCCAGCAGGCGTTTGCGGGTAGTGTGGATGGCGTAGCGGCCCAGGTCGCAGCCAATCCAGCGCCGGCCCAGCTTTTCGGCTACAGCCAGCGTCGTGCCGGAGCCGCAGAAGAAGTCGGCAACGAGACTATCCTCACTGGTTCCAATTTCAAATATCCGCCGAAGCAGAGCCTCCGGCTTTTGCGTTCGATACCTGGTGAATTCCTTCGCCTGACCCTGAACGGGTGGGATATCCATCCACAAATCTTGTAGTGGCACTCCCTGCATCTCATCAAGATAGCGCTTCCTCATGGGCACAGCTCCGGGCTTGGTCTGTACGATCTCGCCGCGCTCGTACATCTCTTGCATGCGTTCTCGGGAGTAACGCCAATATCTTTTTATACCCAGAAACGCATAAAAGGGATTGCCCTTCGAGGCACCTCCAGGGCCAGTACACGAGATTAGGCGATATTTACGGCCATCTTCGTCAAGATACTTGTAGAACTTTTGTATGTAGTCTTTGCTATACTCTGTAAACACCTGATTCCAGATATGATCTTCGCTGCGAGCATACAGGAAGATTACGTCGTGCAAGGGGCCTAGGTGTTTTGTGCCCTGACCTACGTTTCCGTGAGCAAATGTTCGTTTCCAGATGACTTGATTCCTGAAGTTCCCTGGCCCAAATATTTCATCTAACATTACCCGAATATGGCCTGATATGTTTTGGCCAACGTGCAGGAACAGCAAACCTCTATCAGACAACAAATCTCGCATCAACTGCAGTCGTTCGTAGAGCATGTGCAAAAACGAGTCGTTACCGCTGCCCCAAGTATCTCGATATGCCTTTTCTTCGATAGCTGACTGGGTTTTTGTGACCTCCGTGTCTCCAACTTCAACTGTGCAGGAGAAGTCGGCCCCAATAGCAAATGGGGGGTCGATGTAAATCAAGTCTATCTTGCCGGCGAAGCCCTGGGCCAGCAACGAGGACATGACGTACTTGTTGTCGCCCCAAATCAGCTTGTTCTTCCAGCCCTCCTCGAAGGTGTCGCCCTCCTGGGGCTGCCAGTAGTCGAAGAAGGTGAGCTGGGGCGTCTTGGCCTCGCGGGTGGCGCGGGTCTCGTTGACGGTCTCGATGACCTGGAAGGGTAAGTTGACCCGCTCTACGGGGACCAGGTTGCCCTCCTCGTCGTACTTGCCGGGCCAGACGAGTTCGGTGCGGGTGATGTCGATTTTGGGCATTTATTTTCCTCTCTTTTCAGAGATAATCCAGAGATTTGCCAGAGGTAGCTATCTCAGATAAGGGTACCAGTCGCTCGCCAGCCGATAGCGCCTGCCTCGGCCACGACCCTCTCCAATCACCAAACCTCGCTCAATCAGGTCATTCAAGTCAGCTCGGGCAGTAAAGTCCGACACGTCGCAAAGCGCGCGGTATTCTCGATTGGTGATTCGTCCTCGCTCTTGCAGGTATTCGATCGCCCGTCGCTGCCGGTCGTTGAGTTCCGCCATCGCACGAGCCCGCACCTCTTCGGGAGTGGCCAGTCGCCTCTGCTCGATGCCGTTGCGCAGGATCAGCCGCACGGCGGCCGGCTCCTCGATCCACTCCGGCGGCGGCAATCCCGCTGCGTCCATCTCGTCATACATGCGGTCCACCCCCTCGCCGATGTCTTTGATGTAACGCATCTCGGCCAGTACTCGGGCGATGCGCGGGTTGCGGGAGAAGTGATCGTGACGGATTGTCTCAGCACTGACGGTGCCAGGGAAAGGGCCAGGGCTGATGATCTCCAGGCGGTCGTCGAACATCAACACTTCCACTGGCCGTCCCGTGATGTTGTAGGCCCGGTGGGCCACGGCATTGGTGATCCCTTCTTGCCACACGAACTCCGGATATTCTGGCGTGACCACGAACTTGCCACCAGGGCCAAAACGGGAGAACTCACGGATCAGCGTCCCCACCAGAGCGAAGGTTTCGTCCAGCAGCCTGGGCAACGGTTGCTCAATGGTACGGTCCTTGACGATGTTCATAGCAGCGCCGGTCAGGGCCTCGGTGCCTTCATAGCGCAGGAAACGGATGCCTGGGCGAGGGTGCCAGTGGTCCGGCTTGCGGCCAAAGAGAAGCACGCCAGCCAGGTTGATGCCCAACTCATCACCGTCCCGTTGCGCCAACTCCCGGGCAGCCAGCAGGTCTCGTGGATCCCCCCTGGCTTCGATCATCTGGGCGTAGCGCTTCAGCAGGTCCTCGTCCAGGTCGTTGTAGCTCGCACCTCTCGCCAGTTCAGACTCGTAGTTGGCCTGCCCCTTGTCATAGGCCAGTTGCAGGACTTCCTGCACCCCCAGCCGCCGGTTCTGGTCGCCAACGCGCAAGTAGACGGTCTTGCGGGTGTTGTTGTGCACGGTGCTAGAGCGCGCTACCTGCATCAGTAGGACCTGATCAGGCTTCCCTCGCTCGTTGTGGCAGTCCAGGTATCGGGTTTCCACTTTGACCGCTGGTTCGCAATAGTCGAAGGCTGTCCTCAGCAGATTCTGGACATTGTCGGCATGCCGTCGGGTGCCTGTGATCTGCCTGTCGTTTTCGATCCCAATGACAACCAGACCCCCGTCGGCGTTGGCGAAAGCGATGAGGATATTGGCCAGGTCCCGGGGATGGATGCGGGCGCTCTTGAAGTCGAGCAACTGGCCCTCATCGCTTTCCACAATACGCTCAACGGCAGGCTCCTCAAAAATCGTCATCTGTTTTCACCTCTCTTCCGCTTGATCGTCCCTTCCCTCGCACAGTACGTACGAAAGTCACACTCCCCGCACACCCGCGCCTCCGGCGCCTGCCGCACGGCGAAATCCTCGGCCAGTATCTGGGCCACCACCCAGTCGAAATGAGAGCTGGCCTCGGCTACCCGCTCCGGCTCGTAGGGGAAGCACATCAGCGCATCCTCCCGCCGCTCCTCACCCGTCCAGTAGAGGTACAGGCGTTCCGGGTGCCGGTCGTAGCGTCGCTCCAGGATATGGGCGTAGATCAGGAGCTGCCGATAGTAGCCCTCCAGACGGGCATCGTCTGCCTGCGGGCGGGGCTGCGACTTGAAATCCAATAGCTCCAGCTTCTTGTCCTCACCCAGCAGCAGGTCAATCTTGCCCGTCAGGATGTACTCGTCCTTCTCCACCGAGACGTCCACCTCGATCTCGATGATGTGGTCCATGCGGTCCTGGTTCTGCTTGAAGTAGTTGATCACCTGTCGGTAGGCGATGGCCCGCTGGGCCTCGTCAATGGGGCGGTAGCCGGCGTTCACCAGCCCCCGGAAGTTGCCCTCGAACAGGCCGGGGATGGCCGCCTGGATCAACCGCATGGCCTGGCCCTCTAGCACCCACCGATGGATGTCCTCAATGGTCTGGTGAACCAGAGCTCCGAAGAAGATCTCGGCCGAGCGAGAAGGTGCAAACTCGTACTCGCGGAAGAACTGGTACTGGCGCGGGCAGGTCTCGTAGACCTTGAGGTGATTGGTGAACGAAAACGTCTTCTTGACGGGCACCCGTTCTTTCAGTTCAAAGTACTGCGCAGCCAACAGTTCCTTCTGCACATAGGGCCACTGGCGTAGTCCCTGCCAGATCGGGTTGAAGTGCTTCTTAGGTGTTTCCGTGCTGGTCAGCACCAGGACCTTCTCGGCCCGGGAAAAGGCCACGTAATGTAGCCGCATGCGGTCGAACTCGGTGATACGCCTCTCCGGCTCAAAAGGCTCACGATGGTAGAACGGCCCTACCAGCCGGTCCACCTGCTTCGACGAGGATATGTTTGCCGCCAAAGAGCCCACGATCACCACCGGAAACTCCAGGCCCTTGCTCTGGTGGATGGTCATCACCTGGACGTGTCCGGAGGGGAAGGGACGGTCCGGGTCCTCGTACTCGTTGATACCACCTACGTATAGGAAGCGCAGAAAGCTGTTGAAGAAATGCAGGCGGATGAGACCCCGGTTGCGGTGGGTAATCACGGTGTAATGGTAGTAGTGCTGAAAAATGGCCATTAGTTGGCTGAAGATAGCCAGACTGCGGGCACGGTTCTCGTTGCCCATCATGCTTGCGAAGGGCTCATAGGCGATGAACTGGTAAAGGTAATCGGCCAGGTGCCGGTTCAGGGCCTCGCCTTCCCCCAAGCTTTCGATCTCAGCAACCCGCCGCTGCAACATCCTGGCCAGAGGGTGGTCTGCCACCACGCCAGCGCGGGCCACGTCGGTCAGACAGGCATCCACGTAGTCGGCCAAATCGCGAAGTGCATAACCACTCAGATTGCCGCGATTGTCACCGTACCAGCCCAGCAGCACGGCAAAGCAGCCTACCATCAGGCGTACTTCCTCGTTGTCGAAGTACGTGCGGGCGCGCGGCGCAAACACCTTCACGCCATGCTGTTCCAAGGCCTCCATGTAGGCACCGGAGTGTATGGCGCGCACACTGTGCAGCAACAGCGCCACCTGGTTGTAGTCCTCGATAACCTCGCTTTTCTTGAGGAATCGCACCAGGTGCGCAACCCGATTGGCCTCATCGTTCCCCTTCGCGCCCCAAATGGAGAACACTGCCGGGTAATCGGGGTGGTCGTCATCCTCGTTTGGTTCGATGGTCTTGGCGTAGCGGAAGTCGAAAGGCGAATGAGGGTTCGACCAATCGCAGCCGTCCATGAAACGGTTGTAGGCCGCGATGATCCGTTCGTGGGAACGGTAGTTCACCGTCAGGCGGACCTGGGGGCAGGGGCTAAAATGCCTGCCGAACTCCAGGATATTGCGGACCGTCGCCCCCCTGAACCGGTACAGGCTCTGGTCGTCATCGCCAACGACACAGAGGTTGTTCTGCGGCTGGGCCAGTCTCAACAGCAACTGCTCCTGGATGTAGTTCGTGTCCTGGTACTCGTCCACCATCACGTAGTGGACTTCCGCCTGCACCTGTCCGCCGATCTCAGGATTGCTCAGCAGATCATAGAAGGCTTTCTGCTGATGGGCAAAGTCCAGCCGATCACGCTCACGCATGGCCTCTTCATACCGCAGATAGGCTGCGCCAAGCTGTTGGAGGAATTCATTGCCGCTGGACACAAGGGCATTGGCGTCCACCAATTCCTCGGTGATCTTGTTGAAGAAGTCGGTTACCCCCTTGATCGCTGTCCAGCGCGTAGACCATTTCCCCAGATACTTGCCCTCCTCATTCGACTCGCCCACGATCGCCTCGAAGTTCTCGAATAGGAAAAGGGGTTGTGTGAGCTCATCCAGCACCTCGTAGCCCGTGCCGAGTTGGGTATGGTGGCGAAAGCGACTGAGATGCCTGTTGCAGATGCTGTGGATCGTGCCAACCTGAAGCTGCGAGAGATCACCCGTGTACCCCAGTGTTCGGGCCGCCTGAGCAACCCGGTCGCGCAGTTCAAAGGCTGCCTTCTCGGTGAATGTGCAAAGCACGATCTCTTGGGGTTGAGCCTTGCCCTGGAGCAGGACGTTCAGCGTGCGTACCACCAGCACCAGCGTCTTGCCCGATCCCGGCCCAGCGATGATCAGCAGCGGGCCATCGCTTCGGGCCACAGCTTCGCGCTGAGCGTCGTTCAGAAAGTCATAATGCCTGGCGATCGCGGGATGTATTCCAGAGCTCACAGCAGGCCCTTCTCCCGAAAGCTGAAGTACGTGTCGCGAGATACAATGATGTGGTCGTAGACAGAGACGTTCACCGTCTTCGCTGCCAAAACCAGCCCCCTGGTGAGGGTCTTGTCGAAATCCGAGGGCTCCACGTTTCCGGCGGGGTGATTGTGAACGAACACGAGGGTCGTTGCCTTCGCCGCCAGCGCGATCTCCACGACCTTGCGGGGATATACGGTGGCCTGATCTACAGTGCCCTCAGCAACGTCCCTTTCATCCACGATAGCGAAGCTGCTGTCCAGGCAAATCACTCGGAACTTCTCATTCCGCTCGGCACCCATTCCGACAATGCAGTACTCAATCAAGGCCTCAGGGCTGTCGGGTGAGAAACGGGCCTGGCTCGTCTGTTGCAGATAGCGAGCGGCTGCCTGCTTGACGAAGTGGATCAGCGTGACGGCTGCCGGACCTGCCCCCTCAATGGTCTCCAGTTCCTCACTCGAAGCATCCAGGACATCCTTGAAGGAGCCAAAGCGCGTCATGAGGGCTTTGGCCACAGGCTTCATGTCCTTCTGGCGTGCTACGAACAACAGCAGCAGTTCCAGTGCCTCATAGTCCTGGAATCCGACCAACCCCTGCTCGAGAAAACGCTGCCGTATGCGCTCGCGGTGCCCGTGGTAGTGTGCCTCGCTCATGGTACTTTATCTCGGCCTGTCAGATAGCAGAAAATAAGAAGCCGCCATAGGCCCGCGGTAGCGCGCCCATAGCGGCTTTGTCTCTTTCTGCCGTTGCTCTTTCCAGATGAGGACCTGATGAACCCCTGAAATCCGCTATCACCCATCTGTAGCTTTCCTCTGGAATGCCCAACCCTGTGCCCGACTGTCCGCAGGGCAGTGTTGATATTATTGCCTACCTCGACAATGTCACATTCGGCGAAACGTTGGTAGTGAGCTACGTAGCGCAGCGGAGTAGCGTCCTGGCGACGGCACTCCGCTCCGCTGCGTGCCTGACTACGAGCGAAATGTGACATTGCCAAGCTACTGAACACCAGGAGGCAACACTTCGCCCTCGAAGACTCCCGGGGATGTCAGATCACAATATCTCCCAGCTGAACGAAGATCACTCTCTTCGCTTGATGGTAGCCATCAACTCATCCGGAGTGATGATCGCCAGACCGGACTTCTGTGCTACCCTCGGATCGTCGATGAAATGCTTGCGATCCCAGGTCACGAGACAGTCCACTTTCGCCTTGACCGCCGCCGCAACAACAGGGGCATCTTTGAGGTGGATGTACGCTGCTGCGCGCTTCAGTTCCTCTAAAGACGGCTTCCGAACGATTTGCGGCTTGATCGCGGTCAGAAGCTCGTGGAAGGCTGACAGCGCCTCAGGTGCTTTCTGGGCAAGGTTCCTCCTGGTCTCCTTGAGGACATGTTCGCTCAAGACGATCTTGACATTGCCCCGAATGGCCTCCCGCAGCAGATCACGCGATGACCCGGTCTGGGAATAGCTGGCGGCGAACAGAACGCTGGCGTCGAGGAAGACCCGGCTCATCCCTGCTACTCCGCCACAAGGCCGTACTGTTCCTCAACGATTTGACCTCGAATGTCCCTTCCGGACTCGATCAGTTCCTCAAGGCTGATCCCCTGCTTCTCCAGGGCTTCCCCGATCCTGTTCAAAGCGTCCATAGCCAAAACCTCGCGGGGGGAGATCAGTATGCCTTCATCGGTCTCGACGAAGGCCACAACGCCCCCCTCCTTGATCCCCAGCCGGCGGCGAAGCTCGATAGGGATGGTCACCTGGCCCCTTTGCTGAACCGTTACGAGTTTGACAACTTGATCCATCATAGATGCTCCTGGCAAAATCATACTTTCTGAGCGCACCATCATATTAACATAGATTCCCGTGCTTGTCAAGTAATGCAGAAGGGCGTCACAGCGCGTGTTCCTGGAGCTCCCTCCTCATCACGTCACAGGCCAACCGCACGTAGATGGACGTCGTCTTCAGATCCCTGTGACTGAGGGCTTCCTGCACGGTTCGCAGGTTTGTCCCCTTGGCCACGTGGTGGGTCGCAGGCGATGTACTCCTGGGCGGCCATCTCCTCGCCAGCCGGCGGCAGGTTGCGAGACGGGACGCGGTTCAGGGAAGGGGTACTCGGGCGACTGCAGGGCGCTGCCTTCGGCGTAGGCCTTGACCTCCCCGTAGTCGATCAGAGTCATGCCCAGGTCCCAGCCACCCGACTCCGGGCTGCGCTGACCCCCCGGCTGTCTTACTATCACGACAACACAATGCTTCCAGAGGGCGACCGCAAGGGTCGCCCCTACACATGGTGGTCTCCGTGACAATAAGATAGCAAGGGTCGCCCCTACACATGGTGGTCTCCGTGACAATAAGACAGCAAGGGGCGCTGACCGAGTGCGAAGACGGTCTTGGGGGTGCCAAACAGCCAGTTGAGCGCATCCAGGGTGTCGCTGATGGCTTCGACCCGGGGGTCGGTCGCCAGTTTGATCACGGCAGTGAAGGGTTCGGCACCGTACTCGTCGGCCACGGTCTGGGCTTTTTCGGCCGATCGTGAAGAGATGCCGATGATCTGTACATCGGGGATGAGGGATTCGCCCTGGGCGCGGCCGCCTTGCACCTGCTCTACCTGCTCTACAGCAGCCTGACCTTTGCCCTGATCGCTCTGGCGGAGTGGCTGAAGAGAGCAACGGCCCAGCGGTAGCTCAGGCCCACTTCGTTACCGGAAGGGTCAGTCGTTCTACAACCCCACGCCGTACATCTGGTCGGGGGCCAGGAGGTCGGGGAAGCGGGGGCGCAGGGTTTCGCGGGCGGTGTAGCAGAGGTGGCAGGCGTCGGCGTAGCCCTCTTCGTGGGTCAGCCCGTAGCGGCGCAGCAACGCCGCCGGGCCGCCCGCCAGCAGCGGGCCGACGATGGGATGGGCCTGGGGATCGTAGGCGGCGACCAGATCGGCCAGCGGCTGCTGGAAGAGGTTGCCCATGGTCAGCCCCTGGCAGAGGTGCAGGTAGCCGAGGGGATCCACGTGCAGCCGGCCGGGGGAGGCCAGGTCCTCGTAGGGGCACTCCACGAAGCTCTGCCAGGGCTGGCGGGACACCCCCGCCAGAAGTTTGGCCACGGCGCGGCCGCGGAACATCAGCGGCGTGCCGGCCGGCTGCTCCGGATAGAGCTCGCCGCCCTCCGGCGTCGCCACGGAGAGCGTCCCACAGGGCAGGCCCAGAGCCTGAGCGGCCGCCGTGCCCCGCCGCGCTTCGGGGGTTTCCTTCTGATCGTTGGCTTCGCCGTGGAAGAGGTCGCTGGATAGATCGAGGCTGGACAACCCCACTGCCGCCAGCGGCTGCAGCCACTCCAGGGCATCCTCCTCGGTCGTGGCCCAGTAGCTGTTGGAGACAATCCCCACGTCAAATCCAAGCCGCCGCCCCTCCTCCACGGCCTTGAGCATGATGGGGTAGTAGAGAAACGGCTCGCCCCCCTCCAGGAAGATGCTGCGCACCGTGCCCAGCTCGGCCGCCTGGCGGTAGATCTCCCGGATCTGGGCCAGGGTCATCGTGCCCTCGGCCCAGGGGCTGCTCCAGACGAAGCAATGGTCGCACTCGTGGGTGCATTTGTAGCTCAGCAACAGGTGCAGGCCGGTGAGGTTCATGGCTTCTTCCTCAGTTGCTTCGCATGGCGATGGGGAAGAAGATCTTGTGCTTGAGCGCCGAGGGCCGCTCGCTGTGGAAGATGTCCCGCGGCCCGCCGGCCATGCGGGCGGCCCACACGGCATGCACGCGCCCATCGGCGGTGGCGGCCAGGGCCACATCGCCCAGGCCCAGCGGGTTGCTGGCGATGGTCTCGGCCGTGGACCAATCGCCGACCTGGGCTCCCTTATGCCGGGAGTGCAGCGTCGTGCCCTCCTCCCAGGCCACGTGCATGTACTGCTGCGGCGTGACGACGATGCTGGCCAGGTGGCACTCGTTGGGCGATTGCGAGACGTCGGCGGGCACCGACCAGTAGCCCACGTGCCCGTGGCTGTGGTAGATCTGCCAGCCGCCGCCGATCTCTTCTTCCCAGACCAGATGGGCCGTGCCCTGCGCAGCGAGGTTCAGGTCGGCGATGGCGGAGTGGACACTTTCAGAAGCGGAGATGTTTTCGGGCAGCGACCACTGGTTGCCGTCCCAGCGGCTGTAGTAGATCTCGAAGGGGCTGGAGGGATCGTCCTGATCTTGCCAGACGACGTGCAGTTGGCTCTGTCCGTCAATGGCCAGCGCCGGCACGCTGCCGCGGGCGCTGGGGATGGGTTTATTGACCCAGTAAGCCCCCTGCTGGTGGCCGTGGTAGATCACCGAATGGCCGGGGGTGGTGTCGGCCCACACGGCGTGGAGCAGGCCATCGGGGGCCAGAGCAATACGCGGCGTGCTGGAAGCGCCGCTGGTGTAGGAGATGTTGCGCGGCAGCGTCCAATGGCTGCCATTCCAGCAGACGTAGTAGATCTCCCAGTTGCCGCCGAACTCGTTGGCGAAGAGGGCGTGGAGGGTGCCGGCGCTGTCCACGACCAGCGTGGGGCGCTCGCCCGTGGCCACGCGCAGGGGGGAAGACCAGGCCGCGCCGCTGCGGTAGCTGTGGTAGACTTCCTCGCCTTCTTCCCAGAGCACGTGCACCGTGCCGTCGGGGGCCAGGGCCGCGGCCGGGGAACGGGAATCGGCAGTGCTGGTGGACAGGTTGACGGCGGCGCTCCAGGGTGTGTCGTCTGGGGATCGAGATGAGCGCGCTTCGGCGTCCGGTAGGGGCGCCTCTGCCGGTTTCTGGCGGCGGCGTATCTGTCCCAGGAGCCGGTTCCAGAGCCTGCTGATGACGTCCCACCAGCCGGCAGCGGATGTGCTGGCGTCAGAAGAGAGTGGTTTGAGTGATGGCATCGGGACCTCCTCGGTCGGCGTCAACGGATGTGCGCTATTGAGGGCGTGCGCGGGGTCCGCGCAGCCAGGGCACGCCAGCAGCAGGCAGAGGGTGAGGCCGAGGCATGCCGCCGGCGCGGCCGGGTTGGCGGCAGCCGCGCGTACCGCGGGGGGCCATGGTCTCAGACCCTGGGCTTGCGGGACGGGCGTCACATGTGCTCAGGGATAGAGGCCGAATTCCCCCACCTGCGGCTGAGCCAGCCGTGCGAAGTCGGCGTAGGCGACCTTCATGGTCTGTGTGTAGGTGCCGACGCGGAAGACGATGGCGGCGTGTTCCGTCAGGGCGCTGTCCACGTAGACCGGCAACTCGTACAGGTTGCCGAAGGGGGGCATGGCGCCCACCTGGCAGTCATCGAAGTGCTGGGAGAACTCCGTCTCCGTCGCCAGCCGCACTTTCTTCACCGCCAGGAGCCTGGCCGTCTGGCGGAAATCGACGCGGGCGCTGGCCGGGAGCACCAGCATGGTCATGCGCTCGTCGGCCCAGACCATGACCACCTTGGCCAGTTGGTGACCGGAGACGTGCTGGGCGGCGGCCACTTCCTGGGCCGTGTACGCCTCGGGGTGGGTCATGGCTTCAAAGGAGACGTTGTGTTCCCGCAAGTACTTCTCGAGTCGCTCTTTGCATTTCATGGCCATTCCTCCTTTTCGGCAGTTCCATACTCGGGTTGCGGTACACACATTATATCATCAGCTTCCCGGTACGTCAATCCTGGCACATTGGGGGTCATCATTCAGAGCAGGGGAATCTGTAACGACCAGCCTGCTCGGCCTGGGCTGTCAAGTCCAGGCCACGGGCGGCCTGATGCGGCCGGTATCTGGCCGACCAGGCCGCCGGACATGGCTGTCCGGCGGGAGCCTGGTAGTGACGGGAATCTGGGTAGACGAAGGAGCAGACGAAGCCGTGCTTACTCTCGAGCTTGGGGTACTCATGCGGGGACGGTCACGTAGATGGGGTTCGACAGGGCTTGCCGGAGCAGTGCGGCTGAATGGTGAGTTATCTCTCCACCACTGGGCTCGACCAACTCGAGACGATAGAAGGTGTCACCTTCTGGCCTGGTCTCCCAGCGGTGGCTGAAGTCGTCACCCTCGACGGCGACTCCCTCTACCCCCGTGGCAGAGACGATTCTCAATGTCAATCCACCGCCGTTCACCACGCGGGCGCTCAGCATTATGGGATGCCCGGCGGGGATGAGTGATCTGTCCCCCATCATGCTTTCATCCACTCCATCCACTCCATCCCCATCGGCGTCAGCGCTCAGGTACAATTCTGGCCCTTGCGGATCGGCGGAGATGAAGACGTGCCCCGCCCGGATGCCACGCAGGATGCCCGCCGTAGAAAGCTCGTGAGCATAGACCCAGGTCGTCGGTGTGCCCAGGTCGTCGGACTCCGGTTCCCCGCGGAAGGGCTTCACGTGTTTGTCGCTTCCCCCCACGGCCACCACCTGCCGCCCCTGCCGGAGCAGGTTGTCCCAGAAGGCCAGCGATTGATGGTTGTTGGATGCCCACACGCCTTGCCACGCCTCTACGCAATCGAAGGGTAGATGGGGACTGTACTCCCAGGCCGGGCCGTTGTCCTTGGGATGGTTGACGGAGACGACCGCCCCGGCGGTACGCACGGCTTCAATGATGCGGGCCATGGTGGCGTCGTCGCGGCAGCGGAACTCCTGCCAACCCTGGATGCCCCAGGCGTTGGCGTGTCCGTAGTAGGTGGTGATCTCCTGGCCAGGGATGAGGAGCAGGTCGTCGCCGCCGACCTGAGCCAGGTAGGGCAGATGGCTGATGGTGTTGTGCTCGGTGACGGCGACGAAGTCGAGCCCCCGAGCCCGGGCCGCAGCAGCCAGGTCGGCCAGGCTGCCCGTGCCATCGGAGTGGTGGGTGTGGCTTTGCAGGTCACCACGGTACCAACGGGTTTCCCTGCTCAACACCGGAGATGCCAGGGGACCGGGCTGCGGTGGTGGCGGCATGTCACCCGGCTGGCCGAGGATGGTCAGGCGATAGTCGCATCCTGCGGGAAGGATGTGGTACAGGCCGAGGATGATGTGCCAGGCACCGGGGTACAGGGGACCGGGCAGGTAGCCCGGCGTGGCCGCGGCCGGCGAGATGGTGAACGTGCGCCGGTCGCTGCCGCTCCAGCCCCGAAAACCCTCTCCCCGCAGAAACTGGCAGCCGCGGGGGTCGAAACAGCCGATGTCCAGCACGTTGCCGCAGCCGGCCGGCAGCGCGGCACTGACCGCCTCGCCGTACTCATAGGAGACAGTCAACCGCTGCAGGCCGGGTGGCACGTCAAAGGGCAGCAGCCGATAATCGCCGGCCGCCTTGTCGTCCGGCGTGATGTGGCCGGATAGGGTCCAAAACAGAGATCCGTCGTTGTGTTGAACAGGTTGTATGGGCATCAAGGGGATTGACCGCTCCCACGGGTTAGCTGCACCGGTCGGGAGACCGGCGCCGACAGAATAGATGAGCGCATGCAACGGAACAGAGCTAAACTAACTCCTGCACTAACTGGCCCACGAGCCGCACTCGTTCGATATCGCCGTCGGGGGGCATTTCATCCGATATGCCCAGTACCAGGCGGGGGTAAAACAAGTCTACTACTCGTTTCGCGCATTCGATCAGCGTTTCCGCAGAGAAAGAGAAAGAGGGGAGAAAATACAGGGCAGGAATCCCATCCAGAAGCACGCGGTCCCCCAGCGCCCCTTTGATCTCTTCCAGCGTGACATCTCCCTGGGGAAGAGGCGTGGCGGCTTCGATCCCGTCCCAGGGGCAATCCCTCAGATGAGGCAGGAGCGGCTTCATCGTCCCATCCACGTGAATGTGCACGAACTTGCCAACGACCTGCAACTGTTCAACCCGCTGGCAGTAATAGGGAACCAGATGCTCACACCAGATGGGGGGCGGGTTCATGGAGGCATCAATGTTTTCACCCAGATTGAGGATCTGCACAGGAGAACGGCACAGAACTTCATACATGGCGCTATCCGCCTCTGACGCCATCTCAACGTAGTGTTGGATCAGCGCGGGGTGGTCGTGCATCATGTAGATGGTCTTCTCGAACCCCATGTGTTCGATGAACAGACCCTGAATCGGTGAGCGACGAAAGAAAAACTGAGGGCAGCCACGCTCGCCCACCCGCTGCACGTCCCGCTCATAGGCGTTCTGATCCCAGTACCATTCCTCATCCTGCAACATGAACTCCAGAACCCTGAAATCCTCTGGTTCTTTCAGCTTGTACTCGGTGTGATAGGCGGACAGGCCCCATTCGTCGTAGTGCACGACCTCGGTCAGAGCTCCCACAGGGGTTTGCCACGTGCACCGCAGTCGCTTTTCATTCTCCCATCGCTCGGTGATGTGCACGTTCTTGTGCCGTAGGCGCAGAGGCTTCGTGAAGTAGCGGACAGAGGCGTGGCAATAGTCGTAGACATCCAGGAGACCGGCGTCCTTCAATTGCTCCGGCAGGGTGCCTCGCTTCTTGTTCACATCGTACCAGTACTCCAATCTCGGTTGCCAGAGCACCCGGCCAGGATCCTCTCCTCGAAAAACAGCCAGGTTCATTTCAGGGGAACCGGGCCTGGAGCTTTTGCTATCCATGGGCCAATTGCTCAACCACGTACAGGAAGGGGAAGTGCAGAGGGGACCCCGCTTCTTCAGTGTGACAAGCCTCTCAGACCCGTCCATCACACCTGCGAGCGAAGTCGAGGGTTGCTCACTTCATCGAAGCCCAGGTGGACCAGATACAGGGAGAGAAAGAGGCACATGAGGGTAAGAATCGGGGTCCACCACCACCACCAGAGGTTCTGCAAGATGGCCGAATAGCTGAGGGCCCAGTAGAT
>JACKQG010002030.1_pt1 | contig 27013 bp, 28 predicted proteins | sample 8237621 | NCBI WGS metagenome assembly JACKQG01 (sample SAMN15677084, study PRJNA649215) | marine metagenome | biome: marine; feature: Black Sea; material: saline water; isolation source: suspended particulate matter (SPM) from the Black Sea western gyre | collected 2013-06-09/2013-06-10 | depth... | reverse complement strand
TTCAGACGAGGCATGAGTCGGTACATTGGTAGATTGGTAGATTGGTAGATTGGTATATTGGTATATTGGTAAATTGGGAACGGATGAGCCGGCGATGCCGGGTGAATTGACTACAGCCATACTCTGCGGTATAATCACGCTGGAGAAGCAAAGCCGCTGGGTTCAGGTTTGATGGGAGAGCTACCGATGAAACAAGCGATAAGCGCTGTTTATGACAAGGGAGTACTCAGGCCAGTGCAGCAACTGCCGCTGGATGACCAGCAAGAAGTGTTGCTCATCGTGCTGCCGCTGAAACGTGGCAAACCACCTGCCGTTGATCCTGCCCGCGTGGCGCGAATGCAAGAGCAAACAGAGGCATGGCTGGCCCAACAGCCAGCGGATGCTGTTCGCGAGCCGCTAGTTCCTTACCGAGTAGCTGACGATTTCGACGCTGTGCTGGCCGAGATCCGAGAACGGGCCAGCCGTTTCAGCGAAGCAGAAATCGCCGCCGACGTGAACGCTGCCCTGGCCGAGACACGTGAGCTGTCACCGGAGGAGCGAGAACAACTCGATTCAGAACTGGACGCCTTGCTGGCAGAGCTGGCCATCCATGAGGTCTGACGAGCGGCTTCCCCTCAGGATCGTTGTGGACACCAATATCCTGGTGCGTGGCACCCTCTCCGCCAGCGGCGCCAGCGCGTTGGTCATCGAGGCGCTAAAGCGCGGCCGTTGCACACTCATCACTTCACGAGCACATCTCAGCGAGCTCTATCGTGTGCTCAGCCGCCCCCGCTTGATGCGGCGCTACGGTGTGACCAGCAAACGGCGCAAGCAATTGGTTTCCAGACTGTATGCTGGTTCGATCTTCGTCACTCCAACCGGCAAGCTCGCTCTTTGTCGTGATCCCGAAGATGACTTCCTATTGGAAATGGCTCTACTCGGTCGAGCTACCCATCTGGTAACCGAAGACGCCGACCTGTATGATGCCCCCGACATCCTGGAATTGCTCCGTCAGCACGGCGCGCGCGTTATGCGTCTGGCAGAGTTCCTTGTTGATCTCGCCCAGTCCTCAACTCCCTCCAATCACTGATCCACCCTTAGCCAATCTACTGCCGCGGCCAGCGGGCGGCGATCCGGATTGCGGCCCAGGCGCAGCCAGGCGTTAGGCCCAGCTACGAGTTCCAGCGCGCTGCCTGGTGCGGCTCCCTTGACGCCGATGAGGGCGTGGGCCTGGCCCCCAGCGCCGCGCAGGTCGGCCTGCGCGCCCAGGCTGCGCAGCGCGGCGACGGCTTCCTCGCTGAGATGCTGACCGGCGTCGTCCTTCGTGGCCACGACGACGATGCGCCCTTCGGGGATCTGGGCCACGAACTCCGCCAGCCGCTGCGCCTCGTACTCGTTGGCCCAGGTGTCGAAGCCCCGCTTGTCCAGCAGGCGACCCGTGCGCGGGTCGAGCACGGCCACGTTATAGCCCCGCCGTCCTGCCGAAGCGTCGGTCTTGGCCCCGGCCTCGTCGTAGAGGGAGATGTAAGCGTGGTCGGCGGCGGCCTCGATCTCGATGTCCACCGGCGTCGCCACACCAGTCGTTCCGATGGCCGTCTCGCCCGGCAGCACGTCCCGCGGCCGCTCCAGGCGGGCGAAGTGCAAACTCAGCCGGTTGAGACCCAGCCGCACCGCCTCCGCCGGCAGGCGTTGCTCGATCACCTGCCAGCCCTCGGACAGAGGCCGCGGCTCGCCCAGCGGCTGGCCGTTGAGCAGCACCTGCAGCGACTGCGGCGCAGCCCCTGGATAGCTGAAGGGAGCGATGCGCAGACTCAAGTGGTAGTCGCCGACCTCCCGCAGTGGGAAGAAGAGTTCCGCCTCCGCTGCCGCGGCCCAGTTGGCCGTATCGCCGAAGATGACCTCGTCATCGTGCCAGCCGGCGCCGCGGTAGGGCAGCGCCGCCGGCGTGCCCAAGTCCACCTCCAGCGGGAAGGTCAAGGGGGGCTGCCGCACGCGGTAGGCGCGCACGCCGTCCTGGTCGTAGAAAGGCTCTGGCTCCAGCGGCAACACCTGACGGGCGTACTCCCAGGTGCGAGCGTAAGTGTCCTGGTAGGGCCAGCGGCCGGGAATGGGCGGCAGCACGACGAGATAGCGCACGTCGTAAAGCTGCATCAGCTCGCCGGCCTGAGCGCGGGCGGCCGCATCCGTCTCCGCATCCGGCTGGCGATACATCTCCACATCGGCCATCGCCTGGAAGAGCGGGATGCGCCGGAAGTACTCCATCTTGAACGACGGGGCACGGGCGATGTTGCCGCCGATGATCGGCTTGCCGTGCACCGTCTGATACATCTGAATCTGCGTGCGCTCGGAGCCGAGGGGACCGAAGGAAGTGCGCCAGCCCAGCGGCAATTGCATCACGGCGAACTCCCCCGGCTCGGCCCCGATCTGTTCGTAGACCGGGGGCACAGCGGCGTCGGTCAGCGGCGATGGCAGGGATGCGTGCTCGAACAGGACAACAGCAGCCAGCAGCGCGGCCGCGGCCAACGATAGCCAAGAACGAGGGGATAGGGGTGAGGGGTGAGGGGTTAAGGGAACCTCAGCATTCCCCTTAACCCCTAACCCTTCTCCCCTGATCTTCTGCAACAGCCAGAAGGTTCCATACCCAGCAAGTACCGCTAGCCCCAGCATCAACAGCACACTGTTGCGATTGGGGGCGCGGTTGGCCTGCACGATGGGGATGTAATGCAGCAGCGCATAGGGCAGGGGAAACGTCGCTTCCAGCCCGTCCAGGTCGAAGCGGTAGCGGCCGTTGATTTGCAGGAGCGGCCCCAGGCAGAAGAGCCCGAAGATGAGCGTTGTCCAGCCCCAGAGCCGCACCCGCCGCCGGTAGCGGAAAAGGCCCAGCAATGCCAGCGCCAGCGTCGCGTAGCCCAGGAAAACGGTGTTCACGTCGGCGAAGCGCGCCGTGCCCTCCTCCACGGCCCGCAGTTCACGCACCCAATCGCCACCCCCCAGCGGGTGCAGCGCCGCTGGCGTGAACATCCCCACCAGGTCACCCGAAAGCTTGACCGCATCGCCCCACCCTTCCAGCGCATACTCCCCACTGGCGAACTCTCGCCCGATGGGAACAAGCACAGGCGACCAGAGCACGGCGACGGTCACGCCGATGATGATTAACCCGAGCAGCGGTTTCAGGTTCCACCGCCGAACGCCCAACGCCGAACTCCGAACCCCCAACCCCGAACGCCGAACGCTGAACACCAGAACAAGGAGAGTGAAAATGCCCAGGAAGACGCCGAAGATCATCTCCGCCAGGACGGCCAGGGTGAAGAAGAAGCCCGCCAGCACCGCATCGCGCACGTAGGGGCAGGCCTTGCGCCTGCCCGCCTCGCGCCTGCCCGCCTCGCGCTTGCCCGCCTCGTTCGCCCCGCCGATCGTCTTCAGCAGATAGAGGGCATAAAAGGGCAGCCACTGCGCGCTGACCATGTCGTAATGGCCCAGCGCGGCGTAGACGGCGCGGTTGGCGGCGAAAGCGTAGACCAGACCGGCGACCACAGCCGCCAAATCGCGCATCCAGGGGTGAAGGGCTAGCGGATAGAGGATAGACGACGTGCGGCGCGTCGTTTCCCCTAACCCATAACCCCTACCCCCTAGCAGGTAACGGACGAGCAAGAAAACACCGTAGCCACTGAGCACGGTGGACAGGACGAGCGTGACGTTGCTCGCTGCCGGCAGGCTCATGACCATCTGCAAAGGCAGGGCGATGAGCGCATTGAAGAAGTTGTAGGTGTGCAGGATCAGGTCAATGCCCACGGGGAAAAAGAGCAAGTCGGTGTGCAGCGGGCTGCTATGCCGGTCAATCACAGCCTGCTTGAACCACCAGTTGTTCCAGACGAAGGTGTATTCGTCGAAGGCCCAGGTGGCGCTGCCGGGCACGTGGGTGGTGAAATGGGCGATCAGCGGATAGCTGAGGGCCAGCGCCAGGGCCAGAAAGAAAGCCAAGACAGCGATGTGAATGAGCCAGCCCCTGTGCATTGTGCGCTCAGGCATAGCGTCTCCTCAGTTCCCACACGGCGGTGAAGGCATCCATGATCTCGGACAGGGTGGTGTTGGACTGCCCCCGTTTGCGGTTGACGAATACCGTCGGGATCTCACCGAACCGCGCCCCCGCCCTGTGCAGCAGCAGGGCCGTCTCGCTGAGCACGATGTATCCCGTCGTCTGAATGCTATCCAGGTCCAGGGCTTCCAGCGCCTCCCGGCGGTAACAGCGAAAGCCGTTGGTGTAGTCGCGTATCGGCACACCCAACATCGTCCTGGCGAACAGATTGGCCAGCTTGCTGAAGATGCGGCGGCTCACTCCCCAGTCCACGATCTGGCTTCCCTTCTGGTAACGAGAACCGATGACCACGTCAGCTTCCCCGGCTTTGTCCAACAACTCCGGGATGTAGCGGGGATGGTGCGAGAAATCAGCATCCATCTCCACGATCAGCGGGGCCTCGGTCTCCCGCAAAGCGTATCTGAAGCCGGCAATGCAGGCCGAGCCCCGTCCGCCTTTACCTGACCGATGGATGACCCGCACCTCTGGCATCTGCGCTGCCAGTGCATCAGCTAGCTGCCCGGTTCCATCCGGCGAGTTGTCGTCCACGATCACGATCAGCAGGCTGCAAGGAAGACGCCGGATTTCCTCGACCAATGGCCGCAGGTTGTCCCTTTCGTTGTAGGTCGGGATGACGATGGCCGCCTCTGTTCCTTCTCCACGCATTTATCGCTTACCCGCGAGACTCCTGTGGAAGGCCTCGACCATGCGTTCCAGGTCCTCCTGGCTCAGGTACTGATGACAGCCCACGTAGAAGGCATGGAGGCCAAGGTATTCCGCATGGGGCAGTTTGCCCGCATACTCCGCTTTCAGATGGGCGTAGGCACGCTGCTGAGTGGGGATAGATCCAAACAGCGGTCTCGTTTCCACCCCCAGGGCCTCCAGCGCGGCGCGGAGATACTGGCGAGAGACAAGGTCGGGCCTCTTGATCACGACAGGATAGGCAAGATAGGAGACGTCCTCGGAGGTGGGCGGCAGTTGCAGCACGTCTTCATGCACGGCCAGGTGTTCGTTCAGATACTTCACGTTGTCCTGCCGCCTCTGGATGATCCAATCCGCCTTCTTGAGCTGTACGAGTCCCAAAGCGGCCTGGAATTCCATGAGCTTGAAGTTGTAGCCGATCATGTCGTGAGAGAAGCGGGGATCGAAGTCTTCCTGCCCGTCATAATCGGCAAGCTGAGGGCAATACCCTTGATCGCGGGTGCAGACCAGGCAGTCGCAGGCCCGGCCCTGGGCTTTGATCTGCCGCGCCAGCCGATTGATCTCCGGATCATCGGTGGTCAGGGCGCCCATTTCCCCGGCCTGGATGTTGTGGGCGATGTAAAAAGAAAAAGCCGCGGCCAGGGAAAGCGAGCCTGTGCGCTGGCCCTTGTACCAACTGCCGTGAGCTTGCGCCGAATCCTCAAAGACGACCAGGCCGTGCTCGGCGGCGATCCGGTTGATCTCGTCCATGCTCGCCGGAAAGCCCATGAGATGCACCGGCAAGATGATAGCATATTGCTCTCGGTCGGCGGCATTATGCAGAAGCCCACAGATGTTCTCCGGTGTGATATTGAACGTGTGCGGATCAACGTCAACGTACACCGGCTCCAAGCCCACGTTGCTGATGGCACTGCTGGTGGCGATATAGGTCAGCGGCGAGGTGATCACCTTGGTGCCCGAGGGCAGCCCCTTCAGATGCTTGACGGCAGCCAGGCCGGCCATCAGAGCGCCAGAGCCGGAGCTGGTGGCCACACTGAACTTCGTGCCCACGTATCGAGCCCATTCTCTCTCGAAATGAGCGACCTTGGGGCCTTCGGAGAGCCTGCCCGATGCCAAGACCTCCAGGATAGACTCTCTCTCTTCCTCCCCTAACTGAAAATCGCCCACGCGAATCAGTTTTGGCTTTTCCATATCCTCTCCCGGCGCGCTTTCACTGCCGTAGTATACACCCGAACAGCACACAAAGCAAGCCCGCAATCACCGGCCAAAAACTGCTGCCCCCCTGTGCTCCGATCCCCATGACCACAAAAAGAAACGTCAAGGCGCGGCATGCCACCTTGACGTTTGCGTTCAGATGACCACAGGCGACAGACACCACCACACGCGCAACACACATGTCGTCATATCGCCCCCAATGGAGTGACCGGTTGCCGGTAGCCACTGGACTGTCGTCAGCAGAGGCCGGTCAATTGGCGTTTACAGGCTTTTCCCCAACGCGCTCAGCCTCCCCTCATTCGCCTACCTGCCCTGCTCCTGTTTCTCCATCTCCACCAACGCTCTGCCGCCCGCCAGCGCCTTGAGCAAGTCACGCCGTTTGAGCGCCCGTTTGCTGTCAATCTCGACCGTACCCGCCCTATCGTCGGCCATCTTGTTCAGCGCCTCGATCCACGCCGCGCTCTGCACCGGCGTGTGGCGAACGCGCCACCGCTCGACCCAGACGGGCAGTTCTCCGGCGTTGGTGACTCGCTGGCGGATTATGGTTTTGCTCACGCCCTGTGACTCAAAGGTGAACTCGTATTCCTCGTACTCGGGCTTGACCGGGCAGACCTGCATACACGCGCCGCACTTGATGCAGTAATAGTCGGCCAGCACCAACTCGCCATCCTCGTCAATGTGCAACGCACGGGTGGGGCAGATGTCAGCGCAGGCCAGGCAGCCCTCCGCACATTTCTCGCGACGCAGTTCCACCTGGCCCTGCCAGGGCTGCGTCACCTGAAACGCGCCGCCGCTGGCGATCTCACACTGGCGGCAGCGGATGCAGTGCGCATCGTCCACCACCAGCGTGTCCTGCCTCTCGTCGTAACTGATGACGTTGGTCGGGCAGTTGTCAATCACAAAGTCCTTCCGGCCCCAGTCGAACACTTCTTTGTCGAACGTCGTGGACTGGATGAGACCCGGGAAGGCTCCATAAATCAGCACGGGATTCTCGCGCTCGCCGTTGATGGTCATGGTGATGGCGTTCTTGGGACACATCACCTCACATATGCCACACAACACACACGTGTCCGCGTCAATGTCCACCGACGGCTTCTTCGCCAGCCGCCCGTCCACGATCTGGCCCTCTACGTGGATGACGGACTCCTTGGGGCAGACCAGCGGCCCGATCTGGCAGCCCACACAGCGGTCGAGGTCCCAGGTCATGATATAGTGGCGGGTGACCATCCGCCGCTCTAGGACGAGTTCTTCATTTGTCTTATGTTTGATCGTTGTGCCGCGCTTCATTCTCCCTCCAGTGGGTCGGGTATTATAAGGACATGCCGGAACAACCTGGCAGTGGTGGCTCTAGCTGTCACAAGCGATTGAAGCCCCACTACCTTGAAAAATGACTATTCCGGTTTGACAACCAGTACCGCGCAGGGGGCTAGCTCGATGACCCGTTCTGTGACACTGCCCATCATGAGTCGTCGTGGGCCGTGCCTTCCAACTTGCCCGATCACGATCAGGTTTGCGCTATCCTCCCGCGCCAGTCCGGAGATTTCGGCGTAGGGGACTCCAAAGCGGATCGCCTGTCTCACCTCCAGCCCATGTGCCCTCGCCTGCTGGGTCAGATAGTCGAGATAGCGCTGCCCATTGGCCTCCATCTCCCCCTGTATCCGTTCGATGGGACGACGCAAGCTTCTTGCCATTTCCTCAACGGCGGTAGTGTCCACGACGTATACAAAGGTAATCTGCGCTTGAAATGCAGCGGCCAACTCAACTGCTAATCGCCCAGCGTTGATCGAGCACGCCGATCCATCTATGGGCGCCAGGATATTAGTGAAGCGTTCTCGCGCCTCCATCGCAGCCTCCTCGCAGCGATTTAATGTAGCCTCCAGCAAGCCCGGTCTTCATTGACAACCCACTAACCAAACTCGCGCCAAGTGACTTTTCCGCCCCCCATATCGCGGTACGGCGACCTCTTCTCGCCACTGATATCGCGATAGGGTTGCACATATTCTCGCCTTGACGGCCCGATGGTGCGTGGAGCCATCTTAGACTTGAGCCGCTTCAGGCGGAAGGTCTCCTCGCGCTCTCGCTCCTCCAGCACGCTCTCGATATAAGCCACAGTTGCTTCGTACTCCGGGATAAAGATATACTGCAGGGCATTGACCCGCCTCTGCGTCTTCTGCAGCTCCCGGGCCAGCCTCCAGACAGCGGTCATCGTCTCACACAGGCCGGGAACCTTGTCCAGCACCTCGCCAAAGCGACCAGCGGCCTCATCCAACGCCACGGTGGTATCACCCAGCCCGTAGGGGGTCTTCGGTGGCTCTCCGTGGGCCTCGATGGTGGGGATCACCACGCCCATCACACTGCGCGGCCTGACTCTGACCTCCACTGTTTTGTTGACCGCCAGTGCAGCCCACTCGACCCGTTCCCGCCCCATCGTCATCTTGGCCAGCCCCAGCGCGTGATAGGCCGCGGCCAGCAGTTCCTGTCCCTCCGCCTCCAGCCTCTCCGCGTCATGGGCTACGTGGACCAACTCGGTGCTGAGCACCTCGCGCTTCTTATCCAGAATCTCATATCCCTCGCGCGCCAGTTCCAGCGCCTCGCGCATGCGCAGCAGGCTGCTGCGCGTGGGTGGGATGTTGAGCCTCCGCGGCATCTACTCCCCCCTCCTCTCGTAATGCTGGGCGATCTCCTCCTCCGTCACGCGCACCAGTTCCTCGGCCGGCAGGATGGCCAGCACATGCCAGCCCAGGTCCAATGTCTCTTCCATCGAACGATTCTCCACCACCCCTTGACTTATGAATTCCCGCTCAAAGGCCCGCCCAAACTCCAGGTAGCGCTGATCCACCCTGGAAAGCTCCTCCTCGCCGATGACCGAGGCCAGGGCACGCACACCCTGCACGTGGGCGTAGGCAGCGTACAGTTGCGCAGACAGGTGAGCGTGGTCGGCGCGTGTGCTCCCTTCGCCGATGCCATCCTTCATCAGTCGCGAGAGGGAGGGCAGCACCTGGATGGGGGGATAAATGCCCCGCAAGAACAGGTCACGCCCCAGCACGATCTGCCCTTCCGTGATGTAGCCCGTCAGGTCGGGCACCGGATGGGTGATGTCGTCGTTGGGCATGGTCAGGATGGGCAACTGAGTGATCGACCCTTCGCTGCCTTTGATGCGGCCAGTGCGTTCGTAGATGGAGGCCAGATCGCTGTACATGTAGCCCGGATACCCCTTGCGGCTGGGCACCTCGCCCCGGATGTTCGATATCTGGCGCAGCGCCTCGCAGTAGTTGGTCATATCAATGAGCACCACCAGCACGTGCATCTGGCGTTCGAAGGCCAGGTACTCAGCCAGTGTAAGGGCCGCTCGCGGGGTGACCAGCCGTTCAATGGGTGGGTCGTCGGCCAGGTTCAGGAACATCGCCACGCGCGCCAAAGCCCCACTTTCAGCGAAGGCCTGACGGAAGGAGGCGGCTACATCGTGTTTGACCCCCAGAGCCACGAAGACGTTGGCGAACTCCCTATGGGGGGCGGGCTGGCTCGGCGCGGCAGCACCCTCCGAAGTGAAGCCCCCCAAACGAGCCTGGCGCACAATCTGGGCGGCCAACTGTTCGTGAGGCAGGCCGCTGCCTGAAAAGAGGGACAGCTTCTGCCCCAGCACCAGGGTGTTCAGGCCGTCAATGGCCGAGATGCCGGTCTGGATGTAATCGCGGGGGTAGATGCGAGCGCTGGGATTGATGGGCTGCCCATTGATATCGGCGAAGTGGTCAGCCAGGGGATCAGGCCCCCCGTCAAGGGGTTCGCCCATGCCATCGAAGACCCGCCCCAGCATCTCCTCCGCCACGGGGATGCGCAGCGGCTGGCCGTGGAAGCGCACACGAGTATCTGCGATGGAGAGGCCCGCTGTGCCGGCGAAGACCTCAATCACCGCTACACCCGCGCCCACCTCCAGAACTCGCCCCCGCCGGATCCGCCCCTGGCTATCAATGACCTCCACCACCTCGTCGTAACCCACATCTCCGACGCCTTCGACAACCAGAATCGGCCCCTCGATGCGTGATACGCCAATGACCTCCTGGCCGCCCTGCTCGATCCCTTCGTTCATTGATAATGATAATCCCTCTCCAGCCTTTCCACTTGCTGGTCTATGTCCTTCCTTACCTGCTCTAGCTCCTCCAGTTCATCGTTGCGCACGGTGTATTTGACGCGCTTGAGGGTGGTGATCATCGGCAGCTCCTGTATCAGCACCATCGGGCAGCCGCGCTTGATGAGCGTGCTGGCCCTTTCGTGGAAGTACAGGATCAGCTCCAGCATTCGAACCTGCTTTTCCGCCGTAGCGTAGGTATCCACCTCGTCGAGTGCATTCTGCTGCAGGAACCCCTCCCGCAGGAGCCGCGCGGTCTCCAGGATGAGCCGCTGATCGTCGGGCAGGGCATCCGGGCCAACCAACTGGACGATCTGCTGCAGGCGGCTTTCACGGGTCAGGATGTCCACCGCCTGCCCCCGCAGGGCATGCCAATCCCGGCCCACCTGGGCACGCCACCACTCGCTCAGGTCGTCCACGTATTCGCTGTAGCTCTCCTGCCAGCTCACCGCCGGGAAGTGGCGGGCAAAGGCCAGCTCTTTGTCCAGGGCCCAGAAGCAGCGCACGAATCGTTTGGTGTGCTGGGTAACCGGCTCGGAGAAGTCGCCGCCCGGGGGCGACACGGCGCCGATAATGCTTACCGACCCCTCTCGTCCATTGAGGGTCTGGACATAGCCCGCACGCTCGTAGAACTCGGCCAGGCGGGCGGCCAGGTAAGCTGGGTATCCCTCCTCGGCAGGCATCTCCTCCAGACGACCTGAAACCTCGCGCATTGCCTCGGCCCAGCGGGAGGTGGAATCGGCCATCAGCGCCACGTGATACCCCATGTCGCGGTAGTACTCGGCGATGGTGACCCCGGTGTACACGCTGGCCTCACGGGCCGCGACTGGCATATTAGAGGTGTTGGCAATGAGCACTGTGCGCTCCATCAAGGGGTGGCCGCTGCGGGGGTCTGCCAACTGAGGAAATACGCGCAGCACATCGGTCATCTCATTGCCCCGCTCCCCGCAGCCCACGTAGATGATCACATCCGCGTCGCTCCACTTGGCAAGCTGCTGCTGAAGGACCGTTTTCCCTGCGCCAAATCCCCCGGGGATGGCCCCTGCACCCCCCTTGGCCAGGGGGAAGAGTGTGTCCAGCACACGCTGCCCCGTGATCAGCGGCACCTGGGGTTTTAAGCGAGCAGCATAAGGGCGCGGACGGCGCACCGGCCAGCGCTGGAGCATCGTCAACTCACGCTCGCTCCTCTCCGTCTTCAGGCGGGCAATGGGCTCATCAATCGTGTATTCGCCCTCAGACGCTACCCAGCTCAGTTCCCCCTCGACATCGGGAGGGATCATCACCTGGTGCTCGATCAGCCCCGTCTCCGGGACGCTGCCCAGAACAGCACCTCCGGCCACGTGGTCACCAGGTTGAACCTGGGGGCTGAAAGCCCAAAGGCTCTTTCGGTAGAGCGGCGTCAGCTTGACGCCCCGTTCGATGAAGGAACCGCTGCGCTTCTCCAATACCGGCAGGGGGCGTTGGATGCCGTCAAAGATGCCTCCCAACAGCCCTGGCCCCAGTTCCACTGAGAGGGGCAGCCCGGTTCCGTAGACCGGCACGCCCGGATGTAGCCCGGAGGTCTCCTCATAGACCTGGATGGTCAGGATGTCATCTTCCAGCCCGATGACCTCGCCCACCAGGCGCTCATCGCCGATCTCCACGACTTCCAGCATGCTGACCCGGCGCGACCCCCGGGCGCGAACCACTGGACCATTGATCCAAACTACAATCCCGATCTCCTGGCTCACGTATCCCCCCTCAGCAAGCGATAGACGGGTGCGCGCAGCGACTCCTGGAGTCGTCGCAGCCGGGCTTCCAGCGTGTTCTGGTAGCGGCGGTGGCCATCAGGCGTCTCCGCAACGATGCCGACGCCCTCATTCAGAAGTTCACCCCGCCTCAGGCATACGCCCAATTGCCCGCCTGCTTCGGCCAGGAAAGCATCGCTCAGGACCTTCTGTGCCTGCGCATCAGCGTGGAGAATGAGCTCTTCAACGGCCAAGTTAGCCGCGGCTTCGCCGATCAAATGGCGCAAGATGTCAGGGTAATCTGGCCACTGTGGAGCGGATTTGAGTTCTTCTCGCGCCGCGGAGAAGACCTGGTTCAGCAATTCCTCGCGGGACGCAAGCCTCAGCTTTTGGGCTTCCAGTTGTGCAGCGGCCACCGCCTGGCTGCGAACTGGTTCGACCTCACGCCTGGCGCGCTGCAGAACCTCTTTTCGCCGGGCCTCAGCTTGCCTCTGAGCCTCCTGGCGGATACTTTCTGCCCTCGCGCGGGCATCTTCGAGGACCTGACGCGCTTCGGCTTGTGCTTCGCCCAGCACCCCACGCGACAGATCTTTAAGGCTCATGACTCGAACCCATGATCACAACTGACGTCATAGTTTCACTCCGATAGCCCGTCGGATCACCTCATTCAGCGATGGCCGGTCAGGGCAGGGACCCTCCGGCCCTGGAATCTCCACCACCAACGGGACCGTGCTCCGCATCATCAACTGGTCCATTCGGGGGCGGATCAGCTCCGCCACACCCTCGGTGACCAGGATGATGCCTGCCTCGGGATCCTGCAGCGCCTCATCGAGGGCCTGGTTGACTTCCTGGGCGGTGGTCACAACCTGTCCATGGACACCAACCAGGCCAAAGCCCAAAACTGCATCCAGGCTGCCGATGACCAATGGTTTCATGGAGGTTCCCCAGCTTTGGCTGTTCTAGCGGGCGAGAATCATGAAGGCGATGATCAGCCCGTAGATGGCAATTCCTTCGGCCAGACCCACGAAAATGAGCGCCCGCCCGAAGGTCTCTGGCCGTTCGGCGATGGTAGCGATGGCCGCCGAGCCGGTGCTGCTGACGGCGAGGCCCGCGCCAATGCAGGCTATGCCCGCGGCCAGCGCAGCAGCCAATGAGGCGTAGGGGTCACCCGCAGCGTCCGCCTGGCTTGGCCCAGCGGCCTGAACTTCCGCTGGCGCAAACAGGCAAACCAGGCCCGCTCCGACGGCCATCAGGATCACAATAATGTTGACGAGGGTGAGCCCATCTACCCACCGGCGGGCTCTCTGCGTGCGGGAGAGCCCCTGCGGTGAAAACCCCAATGCCACTGCTGGAACCACGACCATCAGTGCGATAGCGAAAACAAGCACCACAATCATTATCTCCTCCTTTATGCAACTATGCAACCCTTGCGAAGGTTCCGAAGGGTCATTCAAATAGGCAACCTGAGGCCGCCTAGCCCTTCGCCTCTTGGATCAGGGTCAGCGGACGGTAGCGTACTCCTTCGCCGGTGAAAAACTTGCTGAAGAACTCATAGTATTCCAGACGCATGGTCTGGATGCCCACGATCAGGCCCTCAAAGCCGATGATCACCAGATTGCCCAGGACCCCCACCAGCCAATAGGCGGGTCCATGGGAGGGGCTGAGCAGCCCAGCCACGATGAACACCACCGCGCTCAAACCGCCATGGGCCACGGCAAAGGCCCCCATACGCACGTACGAAAGGCTATTGCTCATGAAGCTGATCACCGTCTCAAACAGCTCGAAAAGGGCCTGGACCAGATAGGCCCCCACGCCTCCCTCAAAAAGCGGACGCTCGCGCTGGAGCAGGCGTCCCAATACCCCCGACAGCGTCACCCCCAGCCCTCCGAGGAGGGCGACGATTGCAAACACCGACGAACTCAGCGGGAACTCCTTCACAAAAGCAGATGCCACCAGACCAATCAAGGACCAGTAAAGCACTACCCCCGCCAGGCCGCTGGGACTGAACAGAAGGCGTCCCCAATCTCGTATCAGCCAGGCATTGATGAGGTTACAAACGAAGCCCACATTCAGCAGCACGACTCCGATGGCGATCGCCATCAGCAGGATGTCGGTGATGTTTTCCAAGGGACGCAGCCAGAGGGGCGGCAGAAGATGCTCCATCCCGAAAACACTGCCGTAGAGAAAGCCGAAGAGTATCGAGGTGAGGCCGCAGAGGGCGACCAGTGAGCCCAGGCCACGCATCTGCCGCAGGGAGCGCACTCCACCGCTGGCCAGCAGCAGGCCCAGCAGGGCAAGCACCAACCCATGCCCCACATCGCCAAACATGATGCCAAAAATGAGGGGAAAGGTCAGCGCCAGGAGTGGGGTGGGGTCAATCTCACTGTAGCTAGGAACCCCATAATTGGTCACCAGTTGTTGGAAGCCTTGCAGGAGGGGCGGATTGTGGAGGGCGGTGGGGACCTCCTCTGCTGCCTCTCGGCCATGGGGTTCCCGCACCTCAATCAGCACCTTGTCCGAGATATGCTCCAACTCGCGGCGGAAACGATCAATCTGTTGCGTAGGCACCCAGCCGAGGATCAAGTAGGTGTAGTGCAGCCGTCCGAACCGCCCGATCGCCTCTGCCAAAACCCGGCTGGCCCGAACCCGCCACAGCAGGTTGCGGAGCTGCGGGACACGTGCCTGGTGAAGCTTTTCGATCTCCGCCTTACACTCACTGATGCGTTGACGGGCGCGCGCGCTCCCGACATTCAAGGTCTGTATGATCTCACCAGGGGTGCCGCGGTACACCTCTGGCAGGTTGATCGGATTAAGGTAGGCGCTGTGGGCAGCGCGTTCCAGGATCTCAGAATCTCGCTGGCTGCCAAAAAGCGCCACGACCGCCAGGTGATCGTCGCGCCGCAGCATCAGCAGCACCGAGGGAATGCGCGCCAGGCTGGTCTGCAACCGCTCCAGGTTGGGGGTAGGCATGGTGCCCAGCAGAAGGAAGACGTAGCGCAGAGCGCGCAGTGTTTCGATTTTGATCTCCAGGCCCTGAAGGGGCTCCAATTGGCGGATGTAACCCTGTAATCGTTCCAACTTCTGGCGCTCTTCCTCCCACTCTCGGACACAGCTCTGGGTTTCCCTTTCCAGGTTCTCCAGGGCCGTGCGCACCACGTCTGGCTCGATGGAATGCATCTCCTCGGTAGGTGGCAGTTCGCCCTCAGAGACCCCCAGCACCCGCATCACACCCAATGTGCGCCGCTCCAGCGCCGTGAAGGTCGTCGCTCGCTCCTGCCAGTACTCAGCCGGCTGCGTACCATCCCGGGTCCTCAGGTAACTGGCGTCAATCTGGTGAAACACGCCCAGATCGGCGAGCGCTTCGGTAACAGACACGATATCGTGCTCCGGTACCACTAATTCCATTTGGCTCATGGCTTGCGGCCGAAACATAGAGTCTCCTGAGCGGTAACTTCGCTCCAGCGGGCTGCGACCAGCCAGTTCAGGGCTCGTCTCAAGCTCGCTATCGGGCCAAAGGCTGCACCAACAGCAGCGAGGAGTACGTCTGGACTGGGACGTGCGACGCCTTGGCCTCAATCAAAACGGTCAAATCGCGGATCTCCTGTTCATTCAGCAGCACATAGGCCACCGGAATGCCGATGTGAAATGGGTAGCCGATGAAGGTGTTGTGACATTCCCGCATGATATGGCATTGCAGTTGGCGCTCCAGCTCTGCCAGGCCAGCGCGAGGCTGTTCCAGGAGTGCCCCGACATTCTCAATCTCCGGATAGAGACGACTCACAATCGCTGCAATGCTCGCGCCAGCGGCAATGGCGCGGATGTCCCGGTCGTGTACGCGGTACCCGAAGGGGAGGGTGTAGTTGATGATCTCCTCCTCGGAAAGGTAGTGGTAGACGCGGTAGCGGATTGCCCACAGCAGGTTGTTCATATCAATTATACCACCCACCAATCGCAGCGCGTGTTCGCGATCCAGACCAGTCAATTGGTTGACGTCGCGCCACAGTTCGCGATGATAATCCAGATCAAGCGCCACTTCCAATGGAAAGAGGCTCTGCTCGGCTCTGTAGCGCTCCAGAGCGTGGCTGAGTGTGTCGTAGTAGGGCGTACCGCGCAGCCACTCGATAGCCTGAGGCAGGCCGCCCGCCTCGAACATCTCCTCCCCGGGCAGGACAGTCTCCTCTCCCGTTGGAAAGAGTGTGAACCGCACCTGGCGCCACGACGTATCGGTCTCGATACCGCGCAGGATGGCTTTGAGGTTGTCCACCTCGAAGAGACGCCACAGTTGGATGAGTAACTGGCGCCCCGGTTCCGGCGATAGATGGATGACCTTGAGGTAAGCGTCAGTCAGATGGCCCTTAATCTGGTAGACAGCGCGTCGGGGCGTCAGTTCACGCTCCCCAATATCGAGATAGGGACGATACACCGTTTCAGCCAGGATGTCAAGAAGGGCGCCAAGATCCTGCGCTTCATACAGCCCATGCCATGTCTCCATCGTCAACAGCCTGGCATAGAGCGCCCGCACCCTGGCGTGGATGATGGCGTAGGAGCGAACGTCCGCCTGCAACACGCTGCCTACTCCCGCCCCACCACGCGGTTCAGCACGTAGCGGACGGCCTCATCCAGGTGACCCTGCGCCTGCTCCTTGATCTGTCGGAGTTCCTCGCGTGTGTGGCTGAGGATGCGCTCCCGTTCTTGTTGCGCTCCCCCTCTGGCCTCCTCGAGCAGGCGCTGCGCCTCTTCCTGCGCCTTCTCCTCGGCTTGCCTGGCGATGCGATCGGCCTCCTTCTCCGCCTGCTCCACGATGCGCGCCGCCTCACGCTGGGCCTCGTCGTGGGCTGCCTGTGCTTGCTTTTCGATATCCATTATCTGCCGGATGATTTCTTCGTTCAACAACTTCTCCTTAACAACCTTAACAACAATGTAGCCTCGCTTAGGCCCCATCTCTGCTCAGGCTTCTCACCAGAGTCCCCTCATGATCATAGATATTGACAGTCAGCGGCATCTGCCCTGGCAGCGCGTGGGTGGCGCATCCCAAACAGGGATCGTAGGCGCGGAAGGCCATTTCTATCGTATTGAGGATGGCATCGTCCACCGGCTTGCCGGGTTGGATAAGCCCCTGCGCCGCCTTTTTGATTGACATGCCCATGGCCGCGTAGTTGTTGGTCGTGCCGACGATGAGATTGACCTTCTTGAGAATGCCGCGCTCGTCGGTGACGTAGTGGTGGGTCAGCGTGCCGCGCGGCGCCTCGACGATACCTACACCCTCGTCGGGTGTCTCGGTGGGAATCGTCCTGACGTCGGGGCTGGTGATCTCCGGGTCTTCGGCCAGTTCCAGCGTCCGCTCGGCAGCGTAGAGCATCTCGATAAGCCGCGCCCAGTGCATCGCCAACGTCGCGTGGACCGGTTTGCCGCCCAGCGTGTCGAAAAAGTGCTCGTACTCGGCCTGGGCCAGCGGCGTCGCCATCCCATCTGAGACGTTGAGCCGGCTGAGGGGTGTGGCACGGTAGACCCCGCTGTCAGGGCCATCAACCAACCCCTTCCAACCCACGGCCTTGAGGTAAGGGAACTTGAGATAGGTCCACGGCTCGATGTGCTCGGCCACCACGTCGAGGTACTCGTCAGGAGAGTACTTGACCAGTTCCTTGCCGTCGGGCCCCACGACGCGCACCTTACCGTCGTAGAAATTGACCTTGTTGTCCTCATCAACCAGCCCCATGTAGTAGGTGCGGTGGGTGAACGTATCGCTCAGGATCATATCAAGGTAGGCTTTGTTCTTCAGCACGACGTCGTCGAATAGACCAAGCGAGAACTGGCCAAACTCGACCGACCGCCTGGCGCGCTCGACGATCTCCCCCCGTTCCTCTTCGGTGAGGGGCTTGCTGACGCCGCCGATGAGCGCGCCGGCTGGATGGATGTAACGCCCGCCGATGATGGCGGTGATCTCGTGATTCTCGCGCAGGTGCTGCATCACCCGCCCGCCGGTCTCCTTGCCTACCTTGCGGATGACGCCCAGAATGTTGCGCTCGGCCTTGGGCGCGTCGGGGCCGACGACGAAGTCCGGCCCGGCCAGCGCGTAAAAGTGGATAGCGTGGTCGGCAGCGAAAAAGGCGGAGTTCATCAGTTCGCGGAGCTTGCGGGCCGCCGGTGGAATCTCGACGTGGTAGACCGCGTCGCCTGCCTTGGCCGCTGCCATGTGGTGCGCGATGGGGCATACACCACAGATGCGCTGCGTGAGGCGCGGCATCTCCTCGACGGGGCGACCCTCACAGAACTTCTCAAAGCCCCGTAGCTCAGGGACGACCAGGTAGGCATTCTCCAGCCCTCCCTCCTCGTTCAGGAACAGATCAATACGGCCATGACCCTCGAGGCGCGTGATCGGATCTATGCTGATTTTTCTACTCATATCGTTGTCCTTTTACTCAAGAGGTAGATATAGCAGCCAATTCTGACATTCCTCAGCGGTGGTTGTTGCCCACAGCAAATACAGATCCTGGATCACCGCGCCGATGCCGGCACCCGGCCGTAGCCAGAAGACACCCGGCGCCTGCCCACCAGCAGCGTAATGGGCAGTCCAATGCTCAGAGATCGTGCGCCGATTCTGGGTGACGAGGACGTAGCCGGTCTGTTCAATCCAGCGCAGGATATCCGGGTCAGGTGTGCCTTTAGGTGGCGCCAGCGGCTGACCCACTGCCAGTACATCTATCTCGGCTGCAAAACGCAAGAGCCCGCGCTGGATGGCCCAGTCTACGTGCTCGTCGAGCAGGAAACGTAAGCGCGTCATGTCTGCAAACCGGCGAAATACTCCAGTCCCTTCTCGGCGATGATCTCAGCCCGCTTGCGCGCCATCCGCTCGCGCAGTTCCACGACATACAGCGGCGGGTTGCGTTGTTGCTCCTGCCAGGCGGCCTCGGCCTGGGCACGCCAATTGGCCAGATATTGCTCCACCTGTTCCCGATTGTGCAGGTAGTAGGTGATGGTCGCGTAGACTTGCTCCAGCGTCAGCGTGCGATAGCGCGCGGCGATTTCCTCGGGGCTGGCGCCTTGCAGGTAGTCGCTTATGACGGTCTCAATTCCTACCCGCGTCCCTTTGAGACGAATGTCGTCCGGACTCAGGAATTCAAAGTAACTTTCCAGTTCCATGCTGCCCTCCAATCCAAGATACTGAAAACCTCCTATCTGGTGATTGACTCTCCATCTTCACCCTCTCTATGGCTTTCACCAGGGGGAGTCTTCCATCCGCCCCGCAGTAGAACCAGTTCTTACGCTCGCGACCTGAGTAAGAGCCTCTGCTGCCCACACCTCTACGCCCTTTCCAGCCTTCTCAGCGGCAAGAATGATTTTGCGGTGTTGCTCCGGCGAAAGGCGTAATGTGAACCGACCCGAAAAAGGCTTGCATGGCTCTTCCCCTCGCTCGGCACAAAAGGCCACGTAGTCTTCCACAGAATCTTCAAAGGCCTTGCGGAGTTCATCTACTGTCTTCCCCTGAAAAGTGATCACATCTCGGATGTTGATCACTTCTCCGTGAAAGATGTTGGCCTCATCATCAAACTCAACACGGGATAGATAGCCTTTATACTCCATCATGGTTCCACTCCTGCTTCTGTTAGGAAACGACGCACAGCGGCCACTGTGCCTTTATCGGTTTCTTTTCGCGGATGTGGGCGATGGAACTATTTTTGTTGGCGTCGGGCCGCATACCTTCCCTTACGCCGAATTGGCTTCTGCCCCAGTGCCTATTTACCCTTCAACTCACTCAAGATAGAATCGGCCAGGCTAAAACGGTAAAAGGTGCCAACCGGGTCAACGATGGTGTCCATGATAGCCTGGAGTTTTTCCGGCTCGTCGGTGTCAATGAGCGCGGCGATGGCGCTGAGCAGCTTGGCCCCCTGATCCACGACGCCGTCGGGCGGGCCGTAGCAGCCACGACAGGGCATGTTCGCGTTAATGCAGGGCAGCCCACAGCCAGCGCGGGTCGCCGGGCCGCAGCATAAGATGCCCTGGGTCAGAAAGCACGACTCCTGGTCGGCGACGACTTCGTGCGGGCGCTTGAACTCCTTGATGCGCACGCCGCTTTGGCCCTTTTGGCGCAGGCAGACGTCGCAGTTGGTCCTGGCATCGGCGCCGATGACGGCCCCCTTTTCGGGCAGTTGACCGCTCAGGATGGTCTGAAACACGCTCCAGACCTGGTCCACCACCGGCGGGCAGCCGGGCATAAAATAGTCCACGTCTACGGTCTGCGCCAGCGTCTTGACGCGGTCGTAAAAGACCGGAATGCCAATCTCACCCTCTGGCACCTGGTTCGACGGGGTGGGGCGTGTACCGCGTGAGTCGTCGAGTGATGGTATCGTATCGTAGACACGTTCCAGGATAGACTCGGCATCGTAGAGGTTGGCCAGGCCGGGGATACAACCCTCGTGGGCGCAGGAGCCGAAGGCGACTAGCACCTTTGATTTTTGCCGCAGCAGTTTGGCCAGATGCTCGTTCTCGCTGGTGCGGATCGCGCCGTTAAAGAGGCAAACGTCAACCTCGCCGTCGTCCAGGGCCTCGACGTCGCTATACTTAAAGTCCATCACGCAGGGCCAGAAGACGATGTCTACCAGTTCACCGACCTCCACCAGTCGCACGCCCAACTCCGTGACAGTGATTTCACAGCCACCGCAACTGGCCGCCCAATAGAACGCGAACTTGGGTTTGGCGTTTGACTCCCTCATTATCGCGCCTCCTTCTGGGCAACCAGGTGTTCGAGCATCGCGTCTACCTCGGTGCGGATGCGGCCGCGATCCTGCGTGCCGATCTGCACGAAGCGCACGCGCCCGTCACCCACGTTCATCTGATCGAGCACACGGCCCAGCAACCCCATCTTGCAGGCGCTGACGTAGGTGCCACGCTGGTAGTGGCACTCCCCTGGCGCGCAGCCGCAGACCAGCACACCGTTTATGCCGGAACGCAACGCCAAAAGCGTCATCTGGGGATCAATGCGGCCAGAACAGGGGATGTGGATAACGCGGACGTTGTCGGGGTAACTTTCCAGCAGCGACACGTCGGCGTCGGCACGCAGACACCAGTCGCATACAAAGGCCACCAGACGGGGCACGCCCTTCTTCTGTCTCCTGACCTTGATCTGCTTCACTATCTCCTGGTTGCTGACCCCCTTGCGGGAGATGGCGCCTATCGGACAAGCCGCCACGCAGATGCCGCACCCCATGCACTTGTTGGCGTCCACCTCGGCGAGGCAGTCCATCTCGCCCTCGATCTCCTTTTCCACCAGATGGGGCGCTTCGTAGGGGCAGGCCATCACACAGATGCTGCAGCCGGAGCACAGCGACTCGTCAACTGAGACGGTCTCCAGCGGCGACGTGTACCCCGCCTCGACCGCCAACTGCTTGATCGCGCCGATGACACCGGAGATGTGAATCTGCTGCGGGCAGGCCGGATAGCACAGATCACAAGCAGAACAGAGCCAGGTGGTCGGGCTTCTGAATGCTTCCTCGCGCAGGTGCATCATCACCAAACGCAACAGGCGGCGCGGATTGTACTCCGGTTCGACCTTCTGTTGGATCAGACACTTGCTGACACAGGTGCCGCAGGAATAACACAGCTCCAGGTGCTCGCCGCCGGGGATGGCACGAACCTGCTCGGCAAAGGTTTCTGGTGACTTATGACTCATCTTACACCTCCCCACCGGTTCCGGCTGCTTTGAGTCTGTCCGCATACGCTAACGCTTCCTCGACTTGCGGCGCCTCGCGCATCCGGCGCGCACGCTTTTCCATCTCGGGACGCAGCCGCTCGATCTCCTCAAGCAACTGCTCTTGGGGGATCGAGCCCAACGTGGCCTGCATCTGGTTGAGCACCCGCGCGTACTTGTCGCCCTCCGCGGCGCTGATCCATTCGATGCGGAAACGGCCCGGCGTCATCCCCATCTTTTCGAAGGTCCTGAGCAAGCGGTCGGCGCGCTTGGCGCCGATGCGCTGACCGGTGATGTAGTGACAGTCCTGCTCGTGGCACCCGGAATAGAGCACCGCACCCGCGCCCAGGCGGAAGGCCTCATAGACGAAGTCGGTGTCCATGCGCGCCGAGCACATCACGCGGATACCGCGCTCGTTGGCGGTGTACTCGAAGTGGCTGGTTCCGGCCAGGTCGGCGCCACCGTAGGAGCACCAGTGGCAGCGGAAGGCCAGGATCTTCTCCTCTGGTTTGTCGGCCAGCAGAGCGTGGATCTGGGCCAGGAGTTGGGCGTCGGTGAAGTGCAATTGGGTGATGGCATTGTGAGGACACTCGGCCACGCAAGCGCCGCAGCCGTGGCACTTGGCGGTGATGACGCGCGCCGCCTTGCCCTGCTCGTACTCGATGGCATTGTAGGGGCAGGCTTTGGCGCAGATGCCACACTTCTTGCCCTGGGCGCTGATGCAGCGGTCCTCCCAGACGTAGGCCACGGTGGGCTCGATCTCCCACTCTTCGGAGTGGAGCACGCGCCCGGCCCGGGCCGCCGCGGCCGATCCCTGGGCCACGCTGGCGGGGATGTCCTTGGCCCCCTGGCACGCGCCGGCCAGGGAAACCCCGTCGGTGGGGCTGTCAATCGGGCGCAGCTTGGGGTGATATTCCATGAACCAGCCGCCGGGACTCTGGCTGATGTTGAGCACCGAACTCACCGTATCAACGTCGGGCTGCGGCACCGCCGCCTGGTTGAGCATCACCATGTCGTACTCATGCTCGGCCACCCGCCCTAAATCCCTGTCCTCCGAGTGCACGAAAAGGTTACCCGTTTCGGGGTCTTCGGTGATCCGGTTGGGACGGCCCTGGATAAAGCGTATGTCCATCTCACGCGCCCGGTTGTAGAACTCCTCGTAGCCTTTGGAGGGAGTGCGGATGTCCATGTAGTAGATGGTGATGTCCATGTCGGGATAGGCCTGCTTCAAGAGCACGGCGTTCTTGATGGCATACATGCAGCAGAAGTTCGAGCACCAGGGGTTGAAGCGTTTGTCGCGGGAGCCGACGCAGTTGATCATGGCCAGCCGTTTGGGGTTGGCCCCATCGCCGGGACGGATCAGGTTGCCGGCCGTCGGCCCGGCCGCGTTATTCAGCCGCTCCATTTCCATGGCCGTGATCACGTTGGGGTAGCGACCGTAGCCGTATTCGGGCATCACGCTGGGGTCAAAGTGACTGTAGCCGGTAGCGACGATGATGGAGCCGACGTCCTCCCAGACCAGTGTATCCTCGATGCTAAAGTCAATGGCCTCCAGCTTGCCGCAGGCCTCGACGCACTTGTAGCAATGGATGCAGGCCTCCAGATCAATGGTGTAGATGAGGGGCACCGACTGGCTCATGGGCACGTAGATCGCCTTGCGCGGAGCCAGGTTCATCTCAAAGTAGTTGGGGACCTCGATGGGGCAGACGGGCACACACTCACCGCAACCGTTGCAGCGGTCAGCGCGCACGTATTTGGACTTCTCACGCAACAGCACCTTAAAGTTGCCGACGAAGCCTTCCACTCGCTCGACTTCAGTATACGTTCTCACATCCACCTTGGGGTGACGCGCCGCGTCAACCATCTTGGGGGCGAGAATTCATATACTACAGTCCATGGTGGGGAAGGTCTTGTTGAGCTGCGCCATCACCCCCCCGATGGTCGGCTGCTTTTCCACCAGGATGGTCTCAATCCCCTGGTCGCCCAGGTCCAGCGCAGCGCTGATGCCGGCCACGCCCGCGCCGATGACCATCGCCCGCTTGGTGACGGGCACCTTGATCATGTCCAGCGGGGTGAGAAAGGCGGCCTTGGCGACAGCGGCGGCGGTCAGGTCCCTGGCCTTTGTCAGCGCGCCTTCGGGGTCGTGGCCGTGAGCCCAGGTACATTGCTCGCGGATGTTGGCCATCTCCATCAGGAAGGGGTTGAGGCCGGCTTCGGCGACCGTTGCACGGAAGGTCGGCTCGTGCATGCGTGGCGAGCAGGCCGATACCACCACCCGGTTCAGGTCATACTTTTCGATGTCCTCTTTGATGACAGACTGGCCGCTGTCCGCACAGGCATAAGGCGTAGCGACCGCGCGGACCACGCCGGGCAGCGTCGCTGCGTAATTGGCCACGACCACTGGATCAATGACCCCGGCGATGTTGGACCCGCAGTGACAGACGTACACGCCGATGCGCAGATCCTCGTTTCCGTTGTCTCCTGCCATATTGCTCCTCGTTCAAAAGTTTGCTTAGCGCGAATAACTGTACAGAACTGTTCAATCTTGCTCGTTTTGCAGGATTTCTTGTATCTGTAACGCGACTTCCGGCAATTCGCCGGCGGCAATTTGCCATACGATATCCAGATTGACGCCAAAGTAATGATGAATTAGCCTATCTCTGACCCCCGCCATTCCCTTCCAGGGGACTTCAGCATACCTGGCCCGTAGCCCTGCAGATAAGCTCTTGCTTGCCTCACCGATGACCTCCAGATTGCGAATCACCGCATCCTGTGTCCTGATGTCTGCCAAAAACGCCTCATACGTCATCGCCGCAGTGTAGGCCTTGATCCGGCACACAGCCTCTTGTATGTCGCTCAGAAAATCTCTATCCGCCCTCTCAGACATACACGACACTCTCCTCTATACTCCTGGCAACTCGATCCACCCTGATCCCCTGGATTCCGGCAGGCGTCAGCACATCCACGCTCTTGCCCAGTAAACTTTCAAGATGCTCTATGAACTCAATAAATCTAAAGCCTATGGGACGCTCGAATTCCACGATGATGTCAATATCACTGGTTTCGGTGGATAAGCCCTTAGCATAAGACCCAAACACGCCGATCCGTTTGACTCCGTACTCGGAAGCGAGATAAGAGCGTTTCTCTCGGAGGATCTCTGTGATCTCTTCCTTCGTCAACATCATCTGCTCCTCGTTCAAAAGTTTGTTATGCTCGTTAATGTCGCCTTACGTGCTAGGGGGTGAAGCAGGACTAACCGACGCTTTTCTCCTCCAGGAGTTACGCAGTTGTCCCTCAAAAGGGTGGGTTTGACCGCGGAGCACGCTGAGAACGCCGAGATTTCCTGGATTTTCTCTGCGCACTCCGCGTTCTCGGCGGTAAATAAGTTCTGACTGCGTAAGTCCTGTCCTCGTAGAGTCCGAGCAGGTTGCCGCTGGGATCCGCAAAATATGCTCCGTAACCCGCGCCCAGTGGAGCCTTGGGGATGGTGACCTTTCCTCCTAATTCTGCCACCTTTTTTAGAGTTGTCTCGATGTCATCCACCACGATGTAGACGACAACCCCCAGAGGTTCACCCTTGGGTCTGAGCCATATTCCTCCCCAGCGAAAACACCCTCAACAAGGAGACTCGACAGCAAGGTCGGCTCCAGCGAGTTGTTAGGCCGCCTTGCCGTCTGAGCACATGAGATCAAATGCCGTACGGCGCTGGTGGCTCTGGTCAACAAAACAGTTCTTCAATTCTCTCTTGACTTATTGCGTATCGCCCGTCGTCGTTCAGGCCGTTCTCAGCTTCCGCTCGGTCGAAAAGGAAGATTCTGCACCTGTCGAGGCTCAGTTCCGTACCAGCACCTTCAGGATCTAAAACGGCAATGGCAAGAATATGATACAGCTCCGGCAAATTGATCCGTGTAGGGAACTCAGTTCTCGTCTTGACCTGAATTGCCCGAAAAGCCTCGCCTCGAACCGCTATCAGGTCGTTCCCGCTGTCCTTGATAGGAGGAGCAGCCTGAACGCCGTATTGCAGTAAGCGCAGCTGGACTAGTAGCTCCCCGAAGGTTCCCTTCGTTATGTTTTCACTTAGAGGGTTCATCTCTCACTCCCCGAATTTCGCTACTGGATGACGCGCGACAACACGATTAGGGCAAACAAAAGCAATACTACTTGCTATGGGAGTCGGTATGCTCCGCATCTGGCTAGCTTGCGTCTGACGTCTGCCGCCTAACGGGATCGAGCTCAGGCGCGCGGCGGCCCATGCTCGGGGCCCTCGCTGACTCTCAAGGTAGTTGCCCAACCGCCCGCGATTTCATCGCGGCGATAGCCGCGTCGGGTTCAGCGAGTTGTTAGGCGCACTCCTCCATTCCACACAGCGGCCTTCATCCATGAATACCTTTCAGTCGTATACTTCCACCATGCCGCCAGTTCTGGGAACCTTGCAATGGGGAATCTGCCGAATAGTTCTTCTGTACTGACGCTCCTGAATCTGTCTGACTTTTTCACCAGCTTCCTCCAGACATCGGGCACAGTGTCCCCCACCGTGCGCAGCACAGGCGATGTAACCCTCCGAAAGTCCCCGTTGTGGGCTGGCGCGATATGCAGCAGGCTGACAATCTCGGCTCCCAACTCCTGCTCTCTTTCCATTTCATGTGCGAGCGTCTGCTGCCGGAATAGCTGATAGAATGGCTCGTAGAAAAGCGCATCAAAGCTTGGCAGTAGCCTCTTATCAAGTGGAAAGTCCTCACGCCCATAGAGGTGTGCGTAGATGGCTGTCCGGTCAGTACCACTTTTTGATATCTTGAGCGATGTACTGCTGTAAGACTCTGTGTACTTCCACTCAATCAGTGCAATCTGTCTCAGACCATCTTGATGCTCGAACATCACCGCTGCATCGGCACTTGTGAAATTTGCGCCCCTGGTGCGTTTGCCGTGGCGTGGGACTTTCTCGCCAAGATAGTTCCTCTGACCAATCCACTCAAAGGAAACAAACTGACCGACTTCCTCCATTGGCAGCATTTGCCGAATCGTAGGGAAAACTAAGCGCAGGAGTTCAGTCAGTGCTTGGGGTTTGTCTGCGAATGGGAACAGGAAATTGGCACAACAGCCTTGAGAGTCACAGAGATGATTGCTTGGATTTCCATCTTGTCCATCGTGCCACTTGATTTCCTTCGCCGCGAAATACGACGTGATGATTTGACGAATTTCAGGGAAGAGGTTCTCTGCAGCAAGCACGCGCGGCAGGCAAAACGGGCGAGGCTTGCCTCTGCATACGCCATCAGCGCGAGCCCCACTGGAGAAGTACTGTGATGTGGTCTTTAAAGCAGCTTGCCGTGGCTTCTCAACTTCGAGGAATCTACCCATCGCTACTGTTCTCCTAACAATTGACTGCTGGCTTAACGAGAGTGCGCCTAACTACTTGATGGGCGGACATTTTTCCACCTAATCACCCAATTTGGGGTATTATCCATAACAAAAAACCATCGCGCCAGAACTCGGCGGCACGCGGGTTT
>JACKQG010001526.1_pt1 | contig 27015 bp, 24 predicted proteins | sample 8237621 | NCBI WGS metagenome assembly JACKQG01 (sample SAMN15677084, study PRJNA649215) | marine metagenome | biome: marine; feature: Black Sea; material: saline water; isolation source: suspended particulate matter (SPM) from the Black Sea western gyre | collected 2013-06-09/2013-06-10 | depth... | reverse complement strand
AAATCAGATAATGTTCAAAAAATTGTGAGTAGTTTTTCTTAAATTTTACCCACCCCTTAATCCCCTCCCAAGAGGGGAATGATAAACTTTTGCGTTGAAGAAATTCTCCTCCTTGGAGGAGTTAGAGGTGGGTTTTAGTTAGCAGTCAGTTTCCTGAAATGATCTTCTAAATCAATATTGTTTTTTTGATAGTTAGAAATCAATTGGTCGTCCACAATTTTCCCTTTGTTGATGATGATTACACGATTACACATCTTGTCAACCTCCTGCATAATGTGTGTAGAAAGTAGTACTGTTTTATCTTTCCCAACTTCTTTTATTAAGTTTCTTATTTCCACCAATTGATTAGGATCTAAACCGGTTGTGGGTTCATCTAAAATTAAAATTTCAGGGTTGTGAATTAATGCTGCAGCTAGCCCTACTCTTTGCTTGTATCCTTTGGAAAGTGCTCCTATTTTTTTACTTTGTTCAGAGGTCAATCCTGTTTGTTTTATAATCTCAATAATACGATTAATCAGGTTTTCTACCTTATAAATGCCCCCTACAAAAGTGAGGTATTCCTTAATGTACATATCAGTGTAAAGCGGATTTTGCTCAGGTAAATAACCAATTTTCGCTTTTACTTGTAATTCTTGTTCTTGGGTTTCCAGATCACAGACTTGTATCTTACCACTGTCTTGCTGTAAATAACAACATATGATTTTCATTAGTGTTGATTTTCCCGCACCATTTGGACCAAGAAACCCAACTACCTCTCCCTTGTTTAGCGTAAAGGAAACATCTGTAAGTGCTTGTTGTTTTCCGTAAAACTTATTGATTGTATTGATGTGGATAGACATGGGGCAAAAGTAAAATAATGTATCAATTTAGCAAAGTGAAAATTTGATAATTAAATATCTACTGAATACTGCCTACTGTATTCTAAGAACTTTCTCCACACTTCCATCATCATAGATATAAAATAGTGTTTGGTTTTTTTGTTTCTTTTATTTTCCTCCCTAAAACATCTGTTTAATTTCTTCTAAACTTTCTTCTAATTCTTTCTTTTTTACTTCCCCTAAATCTCTATCAATATCTTGAAATTGATACATCATTGTTTCTAAATCATTCTCTGAAAGCAAAGTTTCTACACTAATAAATAACTCTTCATTTTCAACAGAAATATGATCGCTTAAATGCTCACAATAATCACTTATTTTTAAAAATGCTTTACTTATATCCGAGTTCAGACATTCTTCAATTTCAGATAAATAATCTCTAAAATCATTATGATTCTCTAACATCTCAGCAATTATATTCATACCCATCACCTCATTCTCCTGAGAGATTTTCGGAAACAATAGCTGTTCCTCTTTATGATGATGATATTTATCGGCATAATTTCTAAAAAAGTAAATCATTTTTTTACAAAAAACTTTCCATTTCTCAGGATCATCATTAAGTAAGCTTTCTGAACTCTCAATCATTTCTACTGCCGAGATAATTACCTCATGCTCATCATACAATATTTTTGTATATTCCATTATAAAATCTTTTTTAATCCTTGTTTAATAAAAACTCCAATCATCTTTTTTCTGTATTTTCTTGAATACAAATCATTTTTTACAATCCTACATTTTTTACTTGATTTTACAATTATTTCTTCAATCGTAACATCTTTATCAAAGTCCAGAACCACTGGTTTTGGATCAACTCCACCCAATACAATTCTAATATTATTATCTCTCACAGAAATAGCACAAGTTAATGAAGTAAACTCTAAAGTTTTTCGCTCTCTTAATTTTTTAAAGAACACTTTAGAGTCTCTTTTAGGAATCACAACTTCTTTCAAAATGGATTCAGCACTTAAAGAATGTGGATATATCCCATCACCACTATAAATATCTTCTAATGGAATAATCTTTTCTCCATCATTATTTACAACACTAACAAGCGCATTTAAACTAATTAAAACGGCTGCTAAATCCGATACCATTTTCGCAAAACAATTTCTTTTTCCTCCTGACGCAATACAAATATCACCTTCACATTTTAGGCAATTTCCTACTGCCTCTCTCCACCACTCAGACTGATTATAATACATACATCTGTTATCACATAAAAGATTTCCTCCAATAGTTGCCGAGTTTCTAATTAGTGGAGACGCTATACTTTTAATTGCTTTATTTAATGAAGGAAATAAAGAATTTATTTTCTTGTTTTTTTCTAATTCAGAAAGAGAAACAGCACAAGCAATAATTACTTTATCCTCTTTAATCTGAAGGTTTTTCATTTCTGTAATTTCTGATAAATCAATAAGTGTTTTTGAAATGTTATTCTTCTGATATTTATTTATCATTAAGTCAGTTCCTCCAGAAATATAAGAAAAATCAGGATTGGATTTGCTCATCTCAATTGCCTGAGAACAACTTTTTGCTATTAAGTATTTATTCTCCATCATTAAGCTCTTTTAGTTTTCTTAACACATCTTCTGCTTTTATTGGTAAAGAAGTAATTCTTATGCCAAGCGCATCATAGATTGCATTTGCAATTGCTGGCAAAACAGGATGAATCGCTCCCTCTCCACATTCTTTAGCTCCAAATGGACCTTCAGGGTCAATACTTTCAATTATATTAGTGTGAATTGATGGAGTATCAACAGAAGTTGGAATTTTGTAATCCAAGAAATTTGCATTCAACAACATTCCATTATAATACTTCATTTGCTCACTCATTACCTGCCCCAATCCCATATGCCAACTTCCCTCCAACTGACCTTCAACTGCAAGAGGGTTTATTGCTTTTCCAGCATCATGAGCTCCCCAAATATTTAATAATTTTACTTCTCCTGTATCGGTATCCACATCTACTTCAGCCACTACCGAACCAAAAGAATAAGAAGGACTAAGTCCTGCTCCTGCTCCTTTAAAATCACCACCTAATTTTGGCGAGTTATAATATCCTGAAGTGCTAATTGCTCCAAGCTTATTAGTTAAGAAAACAATCGCTTCCTTCCAGCTTATATCCAAAGTTTTATCATTAGAAAAAACTCTTTCCTTAGCTATATTTATCTCTGATTTATCAGTATTATGTGCTTTAGAAACTGCCTCTAAAATTCTCTGTTTTAAATTTTCGGCAGCCATTTTTGCCGCATTACCCGCCATAAATGTTACTCTACTTGAATAACTCCCTAAATCAATTGGCGTGAGCAAAGTATCAGCAGCTACAACAAAAATATTATCTATACTAAGCCCTAACACTTCAGCAACAATTATTGCCAACATAGTATCGCTCCCTTGCCCAATATCACTTGCACCTGAAGTAATAAGAACCCTTCCATCCATATCCACTTTTAAATGAACAACAGATTGCGGATATTCATTCCAATGAATAGGAAGTGCTGAACCACTAATAAAAAATCCTCCCGCAACACCTAAACCTTTCCCTTTTTCTAAGTTTCCATATTTTTTCTTCCAATCAGATTGTTTCATTACAGTTTCCAAACATTGCTTGCTTCCATTGGAAGTTATACGATACTGCCCAAGAGTTATAGAATTTTCAGAAATTAAATTATGCAACCTTAACTGACAAGGATCAATATTTGCTTTATGCGCTAACTCATCTAAGATTGTTTCTACAGCAAAACGAGAATTTACTGCTCCATGCCCCCTCATAGCCCCACTTTGTGGCTTATTTGTATAAACTCTTCTTGTTCTAAAACCAAAATTGCTAAGCTCATAAGGAGCTTGTAAAAGCACCCCATTATAATAAGAAGTAACTACACCAAAACTTCCATAAGCCCCTCCATCAATAATAATATCAGCATCTAAAACAGAAATTTTATTATGCTTATCTAAGCCCATTTTAACAGCCATTTTTGTAGGATGACGACCATGATTTGTTAAAAAAACCTCTTCTCTATTTAATCTTACACGAATCGTTCTTCCTAACTTTATTGCCAAATAAGAAATAATAATTTCATGAGGAAATGGGTCAGATTTCCCTCCAAAACCACCGCCTAAATAAGGCTTAATTACACGAATCCTGTTCATAGGAATTTCTAATACCTTTGCTAATGATCTATGCAAATAATGCGGAACTTGTGTTGCTGTTTTTATAGTCAAGCCATTTTCATCCCACTTTGCAATTGCAGCATGCGGTTCGGTAAATCCATGATTAATACCTTCAAAATCAAACTCTCTTTCTACTTGATAATGTGAAGTTTCAAACCCTTTTTTTTGGTCGCCAAAGCGCAACTCAGCTTTTTTATGAATGTTATTATTAAATCTTGAATGAGAATGAATTTGCTCATTTTCTTTTACATCCTCAATAGAATCCATCATGTCCAGATACTGTTTATATGGCGCGTATTTTACTTCTATTTTACTTAGAGCTTTTTCTGCAATCTTTTCTGATTCAGCAACAACAGCAACAACAATTTCTCCAATATATCTTACTTTATGCACTGCAAGGGCAGTTTCATCTTCTGATATTGGTAAAACCCCAAACTTATTTGGAATATCTTTACCAGTTACAACATCAACAACACCTTCTACTTTTAAAGCTTCCTTAAAGTTTATTGACTTGATTTCTGCATGTGCAAAAGGGCTTCTTAAAAACTTACAATGAAGGGTATTTTTCTCTAAAATATCATCCGTATAATCTGCCTCTCCTTTTGCTTTTTTCAAAGCTTCAATGTATGGCCTTCCTTCCCCAATCATTTTAAATTTATCAGAAGAGTTGCTTAATTTCTCATCAGCATATTCTTTAATTGCATCAACAATCTTCTTATAACCAGTACATCTGCATAAATTTCCCGATAAACCTTCCTCAATTTCTCTTCTTGTTGGTTTCGGATTTCCTTTCAAAAAATCTAAAGTGGACATAATCATTCCCGGAGTGCAATATCCACATTGAATAGCTCCTTTTTCTACAAATTTTTGCTGTAAAGGATGAGGAGTGCCTTTGTCTGCAACATTTTCAATAGTAGAAATTCTTTTCCCTACACACTTTAAAACTGGAGTGATACATGATTGAACGGCTAGCCCATTAACATGAACTGTACATGCTCCACAACTCCCTTGCTCACAAGCCACTTTAGTTCCTGTAAGCTGAATTTTATTTCTTAAAATAAAGCTAAGAGTATCGTGTTCATCAACTAAAAGTTGATGTTTATTACCATTTACCCATAACTCAATTTGTGTCATAATTATCTTCCTTTATATGCTACTTTCTTACCAATTGAGGTTAATCCTAAAAGTGCATCCTCAGTAGAAAAAATAGTTCTTAGCTCAGCAAGTTCTGATTCTGGCCCTTTCGCTTGAGAAATTAATTTTTCTGATAAAATTAATGCAATTGGTGCTTTATAGGAAAGTGTCTTTTTCATTTTTACTGAAAATTCTTCTTCACTATTATTTGTAAGAATTTCTGCTACTGATTTTTCTGAAAAGAACTGCTCAATAGATTTTAAATCATCACTTAAGTTTTGTGTTAGTTTATTTGGAAGTTCTTTCCTTCCTTCTAACATATCATACATTTCTGATGGAGAAATGATTCCATCTATTAAACCCATAGCAAGTGCCGATTTAGAACTCAACATTTTACCCGAATAAACTATATATTTAGCTAATCCTTCTCCAATTCTCTCTCTTGTTCTTTGCGTGCCACCAAGCCCGGGATATATTCCAATACCTGTTTCTGGGAAAGCTATAAAAGTTTTTGGTACAGACAAAAGTACATCCGCACAAAGTGCTAATTCCATACCTCCACCAAGAGCCATTCCGTTTAGAATAACTACTACTTTTTTTTCTGATTTATCAATTTGATTAAGGACATCTTGACCGTATTTAGTAAAGTTCTCTATTTTGTCGATTGAATTTGTTTTTATGTTTTTTACAAAAAACTTAATATCGGCACCAGCAACAAATGCTTTTCCAGAACCTGTCAGGATTATATTTTCAATGTCCTTATCAGTTTCTGCTTGAGTAAATTTTGTATGCAATTGCTTCATCACATCTTCATTTAAGGCATTCATATCCTCTGGCCTATTCATGGTTATTATTGCATTCTTACCATTCTTAGTAAGAGTAACAAATTCCATATTCCATTTAGTTGCATCAACATTTGGAACAGATTCTGCATATATTCTAGAAAAATTTTCTACAATTCTTTTCGTTTCATTTTCACCGCTTCTAAGCATCAAATCAACTGGTCCCTTTCTCCACCTTAAACCAATCTTTGCTCCTCTATTTAGATCAACTGGAGTGCAAACTTCCTCTTGAATTATCTGAGAACAAACAAAGAAAACACTACCCAACATTCTATCATTAATTTTTTGAGTTATTTTCTCATCAACTACAGCTTCTTTAGTTCCACTACAATCCCAATTATTTTTGCTTTCAACTTGCTTTTCTAAAAGAGAAGAAACCAAATATGAAGGTCCAAAATGTTCTAAAGTTCTTTGAGCATGAAGCGCAATAGGGACTCCTGTAGCATTCATAAGTGCGAAAGGTCCCATTCCAATTCCAAAAGTTCTCATGCAAACTTTATCAATCTGTGCAATGCTTGCAAGTCCTTCATCTAATAATTTTACTGCTTCATTAAGCCAAGGAACAAAAAATCGATTAACTGCAAATCCATATACATCCTTTGTCGTAATGGCATCTTTCCCTGATAAAACAGAAAAAACCTTCATTGCTTGATATGTTTGCTCAGAAGTTTTTTCTCCAGGAATAAGCTCAACTAATCTGTTTTTTGCTGCATGGAAAAAATAATGAACGCCTATAAACCTTTCAGGTTTACTTACCGCTTGTGATAATTCGCTTACAGAAAATGATGAGGTGTTTGTTGCAAGAATTGTATCCTTACTTACAATATTATCTAATGTTTTGAAAAGATTTGTTTTCACATCAAAATCCTCAAAAACGGCCTCAATTATTAAATCACAGGCTTTTAAATCCTCCAGATTTGAAGTTCCCTTTATATTTCCTATTATTTTTTCTACACTTTCAGAAGTAAACAATCTTCTTTCCACTCCTTGATTTAGCATTTCTCTTATTCCTGAAAGTCCTCTTTCAATGTAAGACATTTCTCTATCGGCAAGTGTTACTTCAAATCCTTCTTGAGCGAACTTTTGTGCTAATGCAGAACCCATTGTTCCTGCTCCTACAACTCCAACTTTATTAATTTTCATCTTTGATTTTAATTATTTTTCCAATTAGGTTTTCTTTTTTCTAAAAACGAATTTATACCCTCATTTGCATCATTTGTTGCCATCAAATCATTTACATACAAATCTTCCAATTGTGGGAGAAACTTACTCATTATATGATTAAAGAATGTTCGAGATGTTTTACAAGCAAATCTTAGAGAAGAAGCACTTTTTGCTAGGATATGTTTCTCAATCCAAGAATTTACACCTTCATTCATACTTTCTTTATCTTCAAATACTTCTGCAATAAGCCCCATCTGTTTTGCTTTTTCTGCTGAAACTGATTTTCCTGTAATTAACAATTCCTCTGCTCTTGCATTTCCAATTTTTAATGGTAGTAGTAAAGATGCAGGAGGGGGAAATACTCCTAAAATAATTTCTGGCTGCCCAACAAAAGCTGTTTTATCTGCAAATATTGTATTACAAATAAGTGCTAATTCTAATCCTCCACCCAAACATTGTCCTGAAATTTTTGCAAGAGTTGGGATAGCCAATTCCATTATTTTATAAAACATTCCATGAAAAGAGCTTAACATTTCTGCTGCATTTTCTTTGGTGTGTTCTTCCACACTTGCTCCAAAAGAAAAGTGTTTTCCTTCTCCTTCAAAAGTGATGAGTTTTAAATTCTTATTGGCAGAAAAATCATCTAACAATTGATGTAAATCCTTCATCATTACAGAATCAAGAACATTTCCTTTTCCATCATCTAAAATAATTCTGGCAATGGAATTATCAAATAAATATTCAACTTTAATTTTCTTCATTTTTTACTTTTATACTTTAGGAGAAATTGCTTTGTGCATTTTGTCATTCCACTCCATTCCTTTTGCAAGCATTTGTCTTAATTTCACGAAATCAACTTCTCTATTTCCTCTTGGGCCATCATTAAATGCCTTAAATCCAGCTTTTGCTTCCGTCATCATGTTTAATGCTAACCAATCTCTATTACTTTCTTTATTTTTATCCCAATGTTCCAATTTCTTCTTTCTTATAGAATTAATAGTCTTACTTAAACAATTAGGAAAAGTCATCATTAATTTTGTGCATATTTTCTCTACTGCAGCATCTAATAATGATAGGTCCATCTCTCCAGATTTTACCAACTGTTTTGCTTTAGCAAGAGATTCTCCTTTTTTTGGCATACCATAAATAATTTCTCCTGTTTTCTTACTAATCCATCTATCCGTTCTTACAAGTGGATTATTTACAAACTCTCCATCAACTTTAAGTGCAGGAACAATTTCGGTAAGCAAACCATGTCTATGAGCCTCATGTGCACTCCAAGGATCGCAAACTGTACAAGAAAACATTGCCAATTCTACTCCAACAAAAAGGTGTAAGAAATCAGTAGAGCCCCCATCAGGTGCCGAACCATGTTTTGGTCCTGCTTGTCCGAAACGAGCCATATCTTGCGCAATAGAAAAATCACATGCCATTCCTATTTCTTGCCCTCCTCCAATTCTCATTCCATTTACACGATTGATTACAGGCTTGTCGCTCATTAAAATTGCAGAAACCATATCATTAAAAAGTCGCATATACTGTTTGTACTCTTGAGGGTTTCCTGCATAATATTCTGCATATTCTTTAGTATTCCCTCCTGTACAAAAAGCTTTATCTCCAACAGCAGTAAAAACAATTGCAACAACCGACCTGTCGTTTGATGCTTCTCTAAAAGCCAAAACAATTTCCTTTACAGCATCAGTAGTGTATGAGTTATATTGTAGTGGGTTATTTAAAGAAATCCATGCGTTATAAAGCCCTTCAATTTCGTTTCCTTCAAAGTCCTTTGCAGGTTTTCTTTCAAATAAAATTTCTGTGTATTCCTGATTTACTAAGTTATGATTGTTTAACATAATTTATGTTTTTTATAGTTAATAATTTACGGTACTAATACCGATCTTTTGTTATATTTATGATTTAATGTGTTTTTAAAAACTTCATTTATTTCTGATAAAGGAAAAGTCTCCACAAATTGATCTACCCTTAATTTATCTTGTGCAACAAGTTCTACAACCTCTGGATAAAGTTCAGGCTTACAACCCCATGTTCCTATTAGTTTTGCATCAAAAGCCATTAAGTTACTTAATCTTACATTTAGTTTATCCATTGTAAAACCAACAATTGAAAGTGTAGATGTAAAAGTAATTAATCCGAAAGCTAATTCTTGTCCTGCTGTTGACCCTGACATTTCATATATTTTCCATCCATATTTAGATACTCCTAAGTTTTTTGCTATTTCTCTTACTTTAGATTTTATACCTTTAAAGTCTAACTCTTTTGTATTTAAAGTTGCATCAATTCCATTGTTTTTTGCAATCTCAAGTTTCTCATCATCAATATCTAAGGCGATTACTTTTGCTCTTTTAATTTTTGCTATCTGAGCTCCATATATTCCTACACCACCAACGCCAATTACAATTGCCAAATCACCTTCTTTTAACTCAGATTTATCAATTACCTGATAAGGAGTTGATATTGCGTCTGCAATAACGGAAAGTTGAGGAAGTGTATATTTTTCTAAAACCTTATCGGGAACAGAACACAGATATTTATATGGAACAACAATATGAGAAGCGAAACCTCCTTCAAAATCATTTCCTGGCATTAATTGTTTTTGGCAGATATTACTTCTTCCATTATTACATAATTCACAATCTCCACAAGGCAGAACAGCTGGAATAATCACATTCTTTCCCATCCATTTATCAGGACCATTAATAACTGTTCCACTAATTTCATGTCCTAAAGTAAGCGGTAAGTCCTGTTTTGTTTTTACTCCATAATGCCAAAAACTAATATCGGTATGACATACGCCACAACCTGCAATTTTTATTAAAACCTCCCCATCATTTATTGAAGGAAGTGGCGATTCAACTAAGTCAAAGTCAGCATCTTTTTCTACCATCTTCCATTGTATCATTTTATCTTTCATATCTTCATCTATTAATTATTCATATTTTCAAATAAAATTGCTGTTCCTTGTCCTCCTCCAATACAAGCAGAAGCAAGTCCATATCTTACCCCTCTTCTTTTCATTTCTCTTGATAGCGTTAAAGATATTCTTGTTCCTGTTGCTGCAAGTGGATGTCCAAGTGCAATTGCACCACCATTTACATTGGCAATTTTCCTATCAAAACCTAATTCTTTTTCGCACCCCAGATATTGAGCTCCAAAGGCCTCATTTATTTCTATCAAGCCAATATCTTCCATTGTAAGTCCTGCCATTTCTAATACTAATTTGATTGCTGGAACAGGGCCTAATCCCATATATTTTGGGTCAATGCCGCAAGTTGCAGATGCAACAATTCTACTAAGTGGTTTTATATTTTTTTCTTCACAAAATTCTTTATTTGCCACAACAACAACTGCTGCACCATCTACAATTCCTGAAGAATTTGCTGCCGTTTGCACTCCATCTTTAGCAAAAACAGTTGGTAATTTTGCCATCTTTTCTAAATCTGCAGGGCGAACATTTTCATCTGTAACAAAGTCAACAAGCTTTCTTGGTAATCTTACTTTTCTTGGTTTTAATCCTTCAACTTCAAATACAGTTGAATTTAAGGGAACTATTTCATCATCAAAAATTCCATTTTCTTTTGCTTTTATATATCTATCAACTGATTGTTTTGCAAAAACATCAACTTGCGCTTTAGTTATTCCGTGTTTCTTTGCAATATTCTCGGCAGTTACTCCCATAGGTACTGCTGCAGTATCATTTAGAGCTTCCCACAACATATCCAAAAACTCAATTCTACCAAGTGCGTAACCATTTCTATTTCCAAAACTTACTGTTGGTGAGAGTGTCATGTTTTCCGTTCCCCCACAAAGAGTTGCTTTTGCCTTTCCTAAAGTAATTTGCTCGGCACCGGTAATAATGGACTCAAAACCTGAACCACAAATCCTCTGCACCATAAGAGCAGGAACACCCTTAGGAACACCAGAATACAATGCAATATGCCTTGGTAAAAAGTATGAATCAGCAGAACTTTGCCCAATATTTGCCATAATAACTTGGTCAATATCATTTGCATCTACACCAGATTTTTCTAAAGCTCCTTTTGAAGCGAAAATTCCTAAGTCAGTTGGAGAAACACCTCCTAAACTACCACTTAATCTACCAAATGCAGTTCTTGCACCGTTAATTAAATACAAATCATCATAAGTGATTCCTACTCCTTTTTCTTTATCGTGATATGCTTTCATTTTTTATTTGATTTTATATTGGTTTTTAGCTGCAATTGCGGCCCCAAATGCATTTGTCATTTGAGGATTATTTGGTACAATTATTTCTTTTTTGAACATTTCTTCCATAATATTTGTTAAAAAAGGATGAAACTCAGCCACTCCACCAATTAAATAAATCGGCACTGAGCTGTCCATTTTAAGTTTAGCAATTCTATTTACAATGGAAATATAAATTCCTCTTGCTAAATCTTTCTCTGGCATTTCATCAAAAATCCATTTCATTATTTCCGTTTTTGCAAAAACAGTACAAAAACTATTTAGTTCTTTATTCATTTCTGATTGTGCTGCCAACTCACTCATTTTTGACAAATCCAATTCTGCTCTTTCAGCAATTTCGGTAATAAAAGTTCCTGTTCCAGCCGCACATTTAGTGTTCATATAAAAATCCTCTACCTTTCCTTTATCACTACTTTTTATTACTTTTATATCCTCACCGCCTATATCAATTATTGTTTTTTCTTCAGGGAAAAGTGCATTAAGCCCAATTGAGGAGCAATGTATTTCTGTTTTTGTAATGTTTGCCTTTTTAAAATGCTTCCTACCATATCCTGTAGCACAAATATTTTCTAAGTCAAACTGATTATCAATATCTTTTAAAATATTTTGTAAAACTTCTTTATCTCTATTTAGAGTTTTAGTAAGCTGTGAAAACACAATATTATCCTCTTTATCAATTACAATAAGTTTTGTAAAAGATGAACCAATATCTACACCTAAAAAATATGTATTATTTGTTGTCATATTGCTTGATTTAATTGTTCTCGTTTAGCTTTTGCAGTCATTGCTCTCATCATTGAAGTAAAAGCAGAATTAATAGGAGTTCTTAGATTATGATTTTTACTATAAGCAACAATTTTTCCATTAAACAAATCTATTTCAGTTGATTTATTATTCATAAAATCGACTGCTAGAGATGGGAAATGATCTCCTGCTTTTGTAAGATAAATCATACAATAATCGAGAAAATCATCTGAAATATTAACACCCTCTTTCTGGGCAACTTCAATAGATTCCTCAATAGTTTGCCTAACAACTAAAAGTAAATCAGGGTCGGACATTACTTCCAACATTGTTAGTTTAGATAAGGCACATAAAGCACTTAGTGAGGAATTTAGAATGGTTTTCTCCCAAATATTCTTTTTTAATTCAATATATGAACAAGAAAGAGTGTCTAATTTATTATCTATTAATGAGCTTGCAATTATCTGAGAAGTATTAGCTAATCTTTCATTTAATGGAGCTATATAGTTGGGCGCATTAAAAAAAGTTACTTCTGTTTCATAAGGGTTTTTTAATCTACCAGCAAAATTGATAACCATTCTTAATAAATGTGATTTGTTAAATAAAGTAGAATATTCATTTTCAGTATCAATTCCATTCTGAGCACAAACCATCAAAGTGTTTTTTGAAATATATGGCTCAATCATTTCTAAGAGTAGAGAAATTTGATGTGATTTTACAGCAGAAATAATAATTTCAGCATCAAAGTCTTTTAATTTAGAAATATCATCAAACACATATTGAAACTCGGCTTTTGCACTTATAAAACCCGATAATACAATACCATTATCTGATATGATTTCTTTCTTTTCCTCACTTCTAACAAAAAGAGCAACATTATGTCCTGCATTTTTAAGATGAACAGCCAAAACCATTCCTACTGGACCTAAACCAACAATTGCTATTTTTTTTGTTTTATTCATCAATTCATTTGCTCAATAAAAGTTTCTACTTTAGTTGTAGTTTGTCCTTCAGAAAAGAATCTTAAGTCACATAAATCGCCTTCAATAACAAGAGTTTGAATTCCAGTTTCCTCTTTTAACCTTAGTGGCATACCAAATCTAGCATTTGAATTATTAAAACAAGTTTTTGCATCATGAAAAATCATACCATCAATATTAAAGTCTTGTATATGTTGTTTGAGAATTTCAAATTTTGCCTGCTCACTTCTATTAATGAAAATCTCGGTATAAGCAAGTGCAGAAGATGCAAAAGGGTCCTTAGTATCAAAGGCATCAAAAATCCATGAATTACAATAAGTGGAAGCAACAACTGCTGAATTATTATTTACAAAAAGGTTTGAGAAATACCTCAATTTCCCCCAAATCGGCATACCTTCCCAATATACTCTACTATCAGCTTTCTGCAAAAAACCAAGTCCATTTTCTACATTCTTTTGCAATTCTTTATACAATTTCTGATAGTATTCTTTTGCTTTTTCTGTTCCTCTTAAAACTACAATAGGCCCCATGTGGATTGCGCCATCAAAAAAACTAATTGGAGAAGGAGAGTTCTTTCCTGTATTTAAACAATCTTTCCATAAATCAGTAGCTTCTTTACTAAGGTTTAAGGTATGTCTGAACTTATCAATATCAAATTTATTTTCAGATACTCTCTCGCAAACTGGGATCATCTGCTTAAATTGTGCTGAAACATCCGCAATATCTTCCTTACTCACCTGATCTAAATGTCTGGGAGGTTTTATTCCAAAAATAGGGCAATCAAATTCTTTTGCAAACCACATAAACCAATCCTGAACCTCTCTGCATTGATTAGTATTATAAACTATTAAATCTGGCTTGGGAACACCCTCCATACCGTACTGCTTTGTAAGGGGAGTTTTCTTTTGTAAATACGAACCAATATCTGCAGTTAGATAAGAACAAATATCTCCTGCATAACCCAACTTTACCGATTCAGGAATAAAATCCATGGCCGTTCGGCTTGCTCCTAAAAGTGCTCCATGATTTTCAGGAAAATATACTTCAAAGCCAAAACTCCTTAATAATTCGGCTGGACCAACAGAAGTACACCAAGCAATTTTTTTAGAAGAAGATAAATCAGAGAAGTAGCCCTTCATTAAATTCTTTAAATCTTCTGTTGAATTTATTTTGTAATCACTCATCTTCTAAATCAATAATATATAAATTATCTTCTGTTGAAAGCTGTTCGCCATACATATTTAGGTAGTATGATTTATATTTTTCTAAGACATTTTTAGGTGCCATTTTCATTGAGGGAGTAAGCGTATTATCTTCTAATGAAAGAGAGGAGTCTAACACAACTGCTTTTTTAATTTTAGCGAATTTCTGTTTCAATTCATCATTAGATTGCTTCAAACATCCTTGTAAACATCTACCAAATTCATTTATATTTCTCGGGCAAAAACAACCATCTTCTGGAGATTTCTGATAATCGGGATTTTTTAACAGATTTTGATTTGGAAAAATAAGCGCCACTGGATAATCATTACCAGTTCCAGATACAATTACATATTGCACATAATGACATTTTTTCTCAATAATTTTCTCTAAATCAGTTGGAATAACCTTCTCTCCATTGGATAGTTTGAAAATTCTATCTTTTCTGCTAATCAATTTTAATCCTGATGATGTAATACTACCTACATCCCCTGTTTTATACCAACCATCTTCTGTGAAAATATCTTTATTCGCTTCCTCATTTTTATAATATTCTTTCATCACATTAGGACCTTTCACTTGAATTTCATCATCCTCTGCAATCCTAAGGCTAACACCAGGAATCGGGACACCAACAACACCTGTCTGTCTCTCTAAATCAGGGTTTGTAAGCGTGCAACAAGGAGATGTTTCTGTTAATCCCCAACCCTCAACAACTGTAATTCCTTTTTCTTGGAAAAGATTAGACAAATTAATAGGAAGTGATGCAGCAGCCGTAAATATGAATTTGAGTCCTGAGTTGAAAAATAATTGTTTTGTATCCTCATCTTGATTACATAGCTCTACCAAATTTTGATATACCTTTGGTACAGAGAAAAATACTGTTGGTTTTATTTCTTTCCAATTTTCAATAATTACTTTTACATCCTTTCCAAAAGATGATTCTACTGAGTATGTTGCTCCATTGTAAAGTGCTGAAAAAAGTTCGAAAATTCCTCCAAAACTATGATGCCAAGGCAAATAAGATAGAAACTTATCCTCTTGATTTACTTTAAGAATTTCTTTGATTGCAGCTTGTTGAGATAAGATGTTTTTATGAGATAATTGTACACATTTTGGGGTTCCCATTGTGCCAGAGGTGTACATATTTAAACAAATATCATCAGGGGAAATATCTAAATCTAAGACTTCATTTTTATTAGCTGAGAGTAAATTTTTAAAAGAAATTAGATTATTGAATTTATCGTCTTTCACATCATCAAAATGAATCACTTTTTTAAAGGGAAGATTATGGTCTGTTCGATCTAACTGTAATTGCTCTGCAACTGCTAAATAAGTAGCATCAGAATGCTCCATCAGTAGTTTTGCTGTATCTTCTTTAAAATATGCAAAAATAGGAACTGCAACACCTCCAATTGACATAACAGCCAACTCCAATTCTAACATCTCCAATCTATTTGGAGAGTAAATAATCATTTTCTCCCCTTTCTCGAATCCTAAATCTATTAAATTGGAAGCTATATTTTTAATCTCTGACAGGAATTTATCCCAAGAGATACCTTTGTAAATTCCATCCACTTTCTCTTGAAAAACAATTTTATTTCCAAACTTAGAAGCATTTTCAACTAATAAAGTGCTAATGTTCTTTACAATTTCTCCTGATTTAATTTCTGAGTGAAGTGTTTTCATATTTTAAAGAGTTACTCCTTTTTCTTTCAATTTATAATAACGGAAACCTCCCCAAAGTGCTGCTCCTATTGCTCCTGAATAAATTGCATCTTTACTGCTTAAGAATTTAAAATCTCTATTTTTCTTTCCTTCTGCAAGTTCTTCTACAGCTTGCACCATACCTTCATTCATTCCCATACCTCCTACAAGTGCAATTGGAGATTCTGCTTTTAATGCACCTAATAATTTTACAACTCTTTGTGCAATTGAAAGATTTATCCCTTTTACAATATTGGGTGTTGAAAGTCCTTTTGAAACTAAATTAATCACATCTGTTTCTGCAAGTACAGCACATATTCCTGATGGAATTTCAGGATTATCTGCTTTTAATGACATCTGACCTACCTCCTCAATTGCCAATCCAAGATATCTTGATATATTCTCAATAAATTGACCTGAACCAGAAGCACATTGACCAGTCATTTTATAGTCCATAACCTTTCCTTTTTCATCTATCTTAATAGCACGAACATAAAGCCCACCCATGTCAACTACTGTTTTAGCATCAGGAAAAAAATGTTTTCCACCTCTGGAATGAGAAGTCATACTATAAAAATGACCTGTTTTTCTTTCTACCATTTCTCCTTCACCAGTAGATGCTAAATAGGAAATATCTTTATCGTAATCCAAGTTATTTCTTTTTAATAAATCTGTAACAATTTCAGATGCAACTATTTTGGGATTTCTCTTTCTAATCTTTTCAGTTTGTTTATCTAAAACTTTATGGTCATTAATTTCTTTATTATAGGAAACTAAAACACATTTGATATAGCTTCCACCCACATCTACTCCCATTGTATAAATTGTATCGTTCATTTTTATTGCTTTTTGGTCTTTTGCTATTTATTATTTTATTTCTTCTTCTTTTTTGATGGTAAATCAACTTCAATATTTCTTCTTGCGAACATTGCTCCTCCTAAGGCACCCATAAAAATAGAGTCAGTATGGATATTCATAGTAAGCTCACCATAAGAATCAGTTACCATTTGTTTTACATATTTTAAAACCGCTTGATTTCTTGCTACTCCGCCAGTGAAAGTAAATTCATTTCTTACTCCTCCAGAACGAGCAATTAATGACATTGCTCTTTGCACAATTGCTTTATGTAATCCTGCTAAAATGTTAGGTCTTTTTTCTCCATTATGCAGAAGTTCTTTTACCTCAGCACCAGCAAAAACAGTACAAGTAGAGCAAATTGTTGCTTCTTTGTCTGCCTCTAATGCTTCAGGACCTAACTCATTTAATGAAATGCCAAATTCATCAGCAATATAACCTAAATATCTTCCGCATCCTGCTGCACATCTATCGTTCATGTGAAATGATGTAACTAAGCCATGGCTATCCACTTGAATTGCTTTAGTATCCTGCCCTCCGATATCTAAAACTGTTCGAGTATTTGGGAAAATTGCATGTGCTCCAAAAGCATGACATAAAATCTCAGATTTAATACAATCCTCTGGGAAAGGAAGTAATGCTCTACCATAGCCAGTACCCACCATATTTGAGATATGAATATCTTCATCAGCAATTTGATCAATATGCTCTCTAAGAGTACTTTCTACATTTTTGTAATTGCTTTTTACTGCATTGAGTTCTGCATAATACCAATCTTCCTTATCTCCATGTTCTGGCTGGTCAAGCAATCCTTTGTATTTTTCATCAAGCACATTCATTGATTCATCTATCAATTCTTTAAAATTATATTTCACCATTTCATTTTCAACTGGTGTAATACTTTTATCAAATGCTAACATTAAAGGTTCAAAAACTAATTTATCTGCTTTTTCTACTTCCTGATTATATCTTTCGCTAACAATGTCACGGAAAAATTGATTTTTAGAACCTAAATTTTCATTAACAAATTCATTTCTAATTTGTGGTTCAATGATTCCTAAAATCTTAATTAATGCTTGTTTTATATCTTCTTTATTATTGTACTTAAACTCATTTACCGTTTTTAAAAGCATAGCTCTTAAACTATCCATTCTTCTTTTAAACTGGCGATATTGAAATACTGAACGAATATCTTTCATGTATTTCTTAAACTCTGGTTTTGAGTCAATTTCTTCTTGTAGTCTTTGTGTAAGAAGAGTAAATCGCGCATCATAAGTAGCTTCCTCTCTTGCTATATCAGCTGCTACTTTATAATTGGCTCTTGTATTTGTAATTCCTCTTCCAATTATCTCATCTTTTTCATTAATGATAACCGCTTTGGAAGTTGTAGAACCTAAATCGATACCTAAATAATATTTTTTCATTCTATAATTATTTTATTTTTCGCTTATTGTTTGCATTGATTTTCTTTGCTCTAACATCTGGAAAAATGATTCTAATCTGTTTTTAATATTTGAGTAAGAAAAATACCTTGGATCAACCAAATCAGATTCGATAAAACCAACTGGGATTTCTAGTCTATCTTCAATTTCTCTCATCATACCTAATTGCCCTGCTGAAAAAGAATTACAACTTTTAATGGAGTTTGTAATATATCCATCCGCATCATAATCCTCAATACACTTAGTTAGTAAATCAATTCTTTGTGGGATATTTAAGTTTGTATAGCAATTCATACAATACTCTGCTAATGATTCTAAAGGTCTTGAAGCATCATGCCTCCAGCCCATATCATAAACTCCACCTACTTTTGTATAAGATGAGGCTACAATTACAGCTCCCATATCATAAAATATTTTCCAGAATTCACGGAAAGAAGTCCAATTTGGAGGACCCTCAACTACTAATCTGTATTTTTCTTCTTTCATCTCTCCTTCAGGAGTGATTGGGCCTAAACCTAAACGAATTCTCTCTTGTATTTCAGAGTATAGTTCTTTATAGTATTCTACTGCTTCTTTTGTTCCTCTAAATCCGATATTAATAGGACCTATGTAATAAACCCCAGCAAAATAAGCGTCAATTGGAGATGGTTTATGTTTGGTTGTTTCAAAGATTTTGGTAATCCAATCTTCTGCCTGTTTTGCAAGTACCAAATGTCTTTTTAGTTTCTCTTCATCATATTTTATTCCTGTAACTTCTTCAAATTGAGGAATCACCTCTTCTTTGAATTGTTTCACCATATACTCTGTCATTTCAGGAGTCATTTCTGCATTTTCCTGATAAGGAGTGTGTACCATAATAACCTTTGCATTTGGGTATTCTCTTTTAAGCGTTTCGAACCATTTTAAGAATGTAAAACAACCAGTATATGATAAAAGTAGCACATCTGGTTCTGGAATTTTTTGTCCTGTCGGGCCAATATTTCCTTTCATCATCATGCCTACATCACATTTTACATAAGTACATACATCCTCAGAATGAGCATTTCTTTCTGCTTCCTTAATATAAGATGCTGATTTTTTTCTCATTGCCGATTGCAGTGCATTAATTTCAGGATATACAGGAAGCATATCAAAAGTTCTAATAAGTTCTGATAAGTTCCCTGGAATAAAAGTATAGCATACTTTTTTACCTAATTCTTTAGCATTTGCTAAATCGTCAAAGAGACCAGCAATCATCTCTTTTTGGAGAATCATACTTCTTTCTTTTTGTGCTTCTTTTGCCATATTTATTGCTTGTTAGTTATTGACTATTAGCTGTTTTGATTACTAAATATTTTTTTCATTGATGAATTTCTGCATTATCTTTTAATCTTCCCAAAGTTTAATTGAATCCGAAAATGTTCCTACTTGTTCCTTTATCACTTTATATTGATTGATGTTTTCAGAATACTGAAACGCTATATATCTTATTCCTAATTCATCAAAGGCATTTTGAAAAATTGGAGCATCAAGCAAAGAAGGATCACAGAAAGAGGCAGAAGCAAATATTACTCCATCAGCCCCTCTTTCTTTTACAATTTTGGCTAATCGGTATTCTTTTGGATTATGCACATCATAAATTGATGAAGAATACTGAGAATGATTTATATATGCATTTGAAATTGCTTCTAAAGGATTATCTGATTTGCTATCAATATCTGCTAAAATCATCCTTGAACCCAACATATAATCATCATCAACAACATAGCAACCCGCCTCTTCAATTGCTTTAATAAGTCCAATTGATGGTTGCTCACAAAAAGCACCAGAAACCACAACCTTTATCTTATCCATTGGTGCTCCTATATCCTCATCAATAATTGCACAAAGTTCCTCTAAAATCTCATTATGTTCTTCTACAGGAATTACAGTTCCTGCTCTAATTACATGATACAAATCCTCAATTGATATTCTCCAAGGAAATTCTTGTCGCACATTGTAAATATGTTCAATTAATTTTCTGTTTTTATTATAAAGTTCAATGGAGTGATTTAAATTTTCAGTTGTAAGTTTAACACCATTTATTTCTTTAATGTATTTTAGTACATGTTTCATCTCATCTTGATAAAACTTACCTCCAACTTCAGGTAAAAAGTTTTGAGGGAAATCCATGTATTTTACAAACTTTCCTACTTTTAATTGCTTAAATATTCCAGATAGGTTTCGTATTACATCACAGATTGATGGGAATATAAATCCATCTAAATGCTCCATGTGCTTATCAAGTGCTAATTCAATTATGCTTCTAGGAATATGACAAATATACGATTGATAATAAGCATCACCTTTTATGATTTGTTTTCTATCGCCTCCACCAAATATCCCAACTCCCATAGCTCCAACTGCATGCAATATTTCTCTTGGAAAATAGATCGGCATATAACCAACCAATACTCTTTTATCATCTTCTGACTTCCATTGTTTTGCCCTGTTAAATTCTAAATCAAAAGCATATTCCTTACATTTGCCAAGCAAATTTTCTAATCCGTTCATGCGAAAGTTTTGTTTAAATATTGAGCGGTAAATTTACTTTTCAGCAGACAATTAAAATATGACATATATCATATTTAAGCATTTTATTTTTTGATTATTTTACACATTAGTATGGACAGCACTTTTTCAGTAATAATCCTATCTGCAGGAAAGTCAAAAAGAATGAGCAAACACAAAGCTCTCTTAAGGGTTGATGGATATGCATTTCATCAGATAATTACAAAAAAATACCATAACTGTGATGTTGAAAAACAAATAATTGTAGTGAATGATGAACTTGCTTTTCTGAAAAAATCAGTAGTAAACAATGATTATGAAAAAGGTAGAATTTATTCTTTGCAATTAGGATTGCAAGAGGTAAATAGCGATTGGTATTTTATTCAAAATATTGACAATCCATTTGTTTCTGAAAGTTTGATTAATCAACTCATCAATTGTCCTAAAGAAGCAGAAATAATTCAAGCAATTTATAAAAATCAAAAAGGACATCCAATTCTAATTTCAGAGAAAGTGAAGCAAGAGGTCTTAAAAGAAAATAACTATAATTTAACACTTAGAGATGTTTTCTCAAGATTTGAGAAGCAACAAATAAAGGTAAATGATAATAGTATTTTAATAAATATTAACACTCCTGAAGATTATAAAAAATATTGTCATTGAAAAAGTTAATTGACATAGCAAATTCATCCGAATTATCTTCTGCACTTTGTACCATTGTAGAGGTAAAAGGATCTGCTCCAAGAAAAGTGGGAGCCAAAATGTTGGTATTTGAAAATGGTGAAATACATGGAACAATTGGTGGCGGAAATTTAGAGAAAAGAGTAATAGAAAACTCCTTAAAACAAATAAAAAAAAAGAAATCGAGCCTTTTTACACACGATTTATTAAGTCATCACAATATGTGTTGCGGAGGACTTGTAAAAATATTTATTGAACCTATTATGAAAACAAATAAAATATACATTTTTGGAGCAGGACATACAGGAAATGCTCTTGCTAATTTAATGGGAAATCTGGGTTTTGAGGTTTATATAATTGATGATAGAAAAGAATATATTGATAAGATAAAAAATAAGAAAATCAATAAACTACATCTTTCCTACAAAGAAATCTTACCCAAACTGCCATTTGATAAAAACACTTATATCACAATTATGACTTATGAGCACTCTCATGATAGAGATATTTTATCGTACTGCATAAAAAAGGATTTTGCATACTTAGGAATGATAGGAAGCAAAAGAAAAGTAAGGCTTACAAAGAAGATGTTTTTAGATGCAGAAATATGTTCAAAATCAGAATTAGAAAAAGTAGATATGCCAATGGGACTAGAAATAAATGCAGAAGGACCAGAAGAAATTGCAATTAGTATTGCATCAAAAATTATTAAACTAAAAAACTCAAAATAATGGAAAGGAAAATAGCAGTAGTAACAGGGGCATCAAAAGGAATTGGAAAAGCAATCTCTGAAAGGTTACTATCAGAAGGATATTTCACCATTTTAGTGGATATAGATGATGAAAATGGCATAAAATTAGAATCAGAAAATACTGGAAAATCAATATATTACAACTGTGATATTAGCAAAGAGAATTCTGTGCTGGATTTGTTCAGATTTATAAAAAAGAAGTACGGAAAATTAGATGTGCTAGTAAATAATGCAGGAATCATAAAAGATAATATGATTTGGAAAATGCCCACAGAGGATTTTGATAAAGTAGTAGAAATAAACTTAAAAGGTTGTTGGCTAATGTGCAAATCGGCAGGAATAATGATGAAAGAGAAAAACAATGGGAGAATAATCAATATTGCCTCAAGGGCATGGCTGGGAAACAAAGGGCAATCCAATTATGCCGCATCAAAAGCGGGTGTAGTCTCACTTACAAGAGTGTTGGCACTTGAACTGGGTAAATACAATGTGCTTGTAAACGCCATTGCACCAGGACTAATCGACACTCCTTTAACCCAAAAACTTCCTGAAAATGTTATTGAAAATTTGATAAAAGCACAGCCAACAAAAAGCATGGGAACTCCTAAAAATATCGCACAAACAGTTTCGTTTCTTGCTAACCCTGAAACAGAATTTATTACAGGACAAGTCATTTATGTTGATGGCGGCAAGAATATTGGAAGTAATATGGTTTAACGAAAAGAGCAAGCGTTCTGCTTGCTCTTTCTTTGTGCGGCTGAAGGGACTCGAACCCCCACGCCTTGCAGCACCAGATCCTAAATCTAGCATGTCTACCAATTCCATCACAGCCGCAAAATTTGGAATGCAAAGATATTATTTTTTAACATTTTAGCACAAATGCTTTATAGAAGATTTTATTTCTGACAATTTAGCTATTTTTGTACTTTAAAATTAAAACATATTAAGAAATGAGTTTATCGATAAAAGGAAAAATTAGTAGCAAATTAAGTGTAGAAAATGGAACTTCAAAAGCAGGAAAAGAATGGAAAAAACAATCTTTTCTTGTAGATACTGGCGCACAATACAACCCTGAGATTTGTTTCCAGCTTTTTGGGGAAGATAAAATTGCTATGCTGGAACATTATAATGTTGGTGACCAAGTTGAAGTTTCTTTCAACTTATCCTCAAGGGAGTGGAATGGCAGGTATTTTCACAATATAGATGCTTGGAAAATTGAAAAGATTGGAGTTGAAAGTTCTACATCAGAAGAAATGGAAGAACCACCTGTTTTTGATACACCAGCATCAGCAGAAGATGATTTGCCATTTTAAGAAATGACTTTCGCTAGTCGGTTCGAAAAAGTATTTAAGTTGGTATTGCCAACTCCTTTTACCATAGCGGTAATCCTTACTTTTTTCACTTTTCTGCTGGCATTATTTTTAACACAATCAGAAGTTGGAGAACCCCATCTTCTTCAACTTTTGCAATTTTGGGAGCAAGGGGTTTGGCATCCTCCCCTACTTGTTTTTGCCATGCAAATGATGCTGATGCTCGTGCTCGGGCACGCATTAGCGCTAAGCAAACCCATTAGCAAACTTATTGAAAAAGGCACAAAATATTGTAATAATACTGCCAATGCAGCAGCCATTATTTGCTTTTTCACCCTTTTGGTTTCTTTCTTTAATTGGGGATTGGGGCTTATTTTTGGCGCCATCTTTGCTCGGAAAGTAGGTGAACACGCCAGCAAAAAAGGAATATTGCTTAACTACCCCTTAATTGGTGCGGCTGGCTATTCAGGACTTATGGTGTGGCATGGCGGAATTTCAGGTTCTGCACCCATAAAAATTGCAGAAGAAGGACACTTTTTGGCCGACAAAATTGGGGTGATTTCACAAGCCGATACTATTTTCTCCACTATGAATATTAGCATCAGTATTGTATTGCTGATTACATTACCTTTTTTGATGTATTATTTGGGAAAACAAAACTCTGGCAGTTCAATCAATCTTAAAACAGAGGGAAAAGAAGAAAAAACTATAATTAGCGGAGCAGAAAAATTGGACCATAGCAGAATAATGGCTTTGCTTTTTGGCGGCATTATTTTGTTTTATACTTTTTATAAGGCATTTATTTTGCCGGAAACTATCTCCTTAAAAATTATTAATCCCAATTACATTAATTTGGTATTGTTAGGTTTGGCTATTGTGATGCACAAATCATTCTTTAACTTTTTGAAAGCCGTGAATAGCGCCATTGGTGGTGCCTCAGGGATATTGATACAATTCCCGCTTTATTTTGGAATAATGGGCATTATGAATCATTCGGGTTTGGTACAAATTATGTCTGACTTTTTTGTAAATATTTCTAACGAAACTACTTTCCCTATTTTTACTTTTATTAGTGCTGGGATTGTAAATGTATTTGTGCCAAGCGGTGGCGGACAATGGGCAGTGCAAGGCCCTATAATTGTAGATGCTGCCACACAATTAGGAGTAAGCATCCCAAAAAGTGTAATGGCTTTGGCTTATGGCGACCAACTCACCAATATGCTACAACCATTTTGGGCTTTGCCTCTTTTGGGAATTACAGGCCTTAAAGCCAAAGAAATTTTACCTTATACCCTTATTTTACTCCTTGCTGGAATTGTAATTTTTATTGGAGGATTGTTGGTTTTCTAGAAAAAAAATTACTTTTGACTAAGCCATTAATACCGGCAACCAATTATTCTCTACTGAATAACCAATCTTTTGTGTAAAGTTTCGCCATCCATTTTTACTTCCAAGAAGTAAATTCCGGAAGCTTTGTTGCCTCTTTTAATGGTGAATTGCTCGGCATTTTTCAAATCGTGAACTTCCAAAGCATTACCACAAACATCTAATATTTTAATGGAAACCATTTCTTTTATTGTACCAAAATCTAAAAGTGTTTCCTGCTTAAAAGGATTAGGAAAAAGGGTGAATTCTTCTGCCTCTATTTGCTGAACAGCAGTTATCACAATGGTGTTAGAAGTTTGCTCACAACCGTTGGCATCTGTTATAGTTAAGGTGTATGCCCCAGAATTATTTGCAATAATATTATGATTAGTTTGTCCACTACTCCATTGGTAGGAATAGGAAGGCGTTCCGCCACTAACTGTACTTACTAATTGATTGCCATTTTGCGTGATGCTAACTACCACTGCTGTTGGTTCTCCAACTGTGAAAGTATCGGTTTTGTAGCAGTTATTGTTATCGCTTATGTCCACAGAATAAGTGCCAGCATTTAGGTTATTTATATTGGCAGTAGTTTCGCTATTCGGATACCAGAAATAAGTGTAGTTTGGTGTGCCACCGCTTGCTGCAGTAATAATACTTCCACTATTTTCTCCAAAACATAAAGCATCATTGATAGTGGCATTTGCCATTATTTCATTTGGCTGAGTTAAAATAACAGTATCGGTAGATGTGCAACCAGTGTAAATCCCCATTGAGTCGGAATAATGAGCAAAAAGCACATAAGTTTGTGCCGACAAACTATCCGCAATAGTATCAGTACTTACTAGATTTCCAAAAAGGTCTTCCCAACTATAAGTATAGTTTGGTGCAGCCATTGGACTTTGCACAGAAAGTGAACCAGTAGAAACGCCATAGCAAATAAGATTCTGAACTGAATTAGTATTTATTTGAGCAATAGTGTTTATACTTGTGCCAATGGTTTGCTGGTTATTTCCGCCTTGAATAAGAGCACTTTGGCAGCCATTGTCATCAGTTAAACTTATGGTATAATTTCCAGAACAAATATTTGGAAAAGTAATGGTATCACTTAAAATTTGGTAAGTAATCACATTGCCTGTACTATTATTAGTTGCAATACCAAAGTAAGGAAAAGTTCCACCTAAAACATCTACTGTTACTGTTCCATTACAAGCTCCAAAGCAAGTTTCATCAGTTGATAAATAGGAAGTAAATTGCAGTAATTCTGGCTCTGTTAGGTTGATGTATCTGGTAATAAGACAACCATTAGTATCTTCAATATTTACAGAATATGCCCCAGCAAACAGATTGTCGATACTATCATTAGTTGCAGTGTAGCTATTTGGACCAAACCACTGATAAGTGTAAGGAGCATGTGCACCCCAAGAAGATACAATTGCTATTCCGTCATTTACACCAAAGCAACTAATGTTTACATTTCCATTGTAAAGTTGCGTATCAATTTTTGCATCCATAGAATTTGTGTATGCGCTTATATCTGATGAATCAATAGCTAAACAACCCCTACTATCAGTTACTGTAATATAATAAATTCCTGCCGCAAGAAAAGTAGCTGTTGCTCTGGTTTGTGGAATAATCGGATTATCGGACCAAACATAAGTATAGCTTGGAGTTCCTCCACTTGCTACTGCTGTAAGGGAAGCTGAACTAACACCTGTACAATATGGATGAATGGTTAAACTATCAATAATGTTTATTTGTAATTGGGTTGGCTCAATTATAGTAACTGTATCTGAATTCGTACATCCTTTTGCATCTGTTATATTTACTGTATGCACAGCAGGGGTTAAAGCAAAAGCAGTGTCGCCTGTTTGCCCACCAGGATTCCAACTAAAAGAGTAAGGAGTTGTACCTCCAAATCCTACTGCAATAGCTATTCCATCATCCAAGCCATGGCATGTAATATGAGCTATAAGGCTAGCTTCTGTTTCTAATACATCTGGCTCAGAAATAAAAA
>JACKQG010002029.1_pt1 | contig 27034 bp, 17 predicted proteins | sample 8237621 | NCBI WGS metagenome assembly JACKQG01 (sample SAMN15677084, study PRJNA649215) | marine metagenome | biome: marine; feature: Black Sea; material: saline water; isolation source: suspended particulate matter (SPM) from the Black Sea western gyre | collected 2013-06-09/2013-06-10 | depth... | reverse complement strand
GGTTTTGCGGGTGCCAGAGAGCGCAGTGCGATAGAGCCGGCCGCATCGGGCAGGGCTCCGTCCAGGCGTGCTACCTCGACCAAAAAGGGTCCGGTGAAGGCGGCGGGCAACGGCCGTGGCCCCGACCGAAAATCAAGCTTGCGAAGCGTGTAACGCGGATACAGGCCCACTTGTCGGGCAATCTGTTCAATCGCCTCGAGTCGCGAGACCGCCTCTAACTTGATCGTAACCGGTTGCGATAGCGCTTCTGCCACTTCGCCCGGCTCCTGCAGTTCAAGGCCACATTCCTGAGCAAGTTGGCGCAAGGTCTCGATGGCAGGCTTTTCGCTTACCTCCAACGAAGTTTGCCACGCCGAGTTGAAATCGTCGATCGACACGGCCTCGACAGGCGGAAGCGGATCCTCCTCTTCGAATCCAAAGGAAAAGCCATCGTCGAAGTCATCGAAACCACCTTCAGAACTCCAGTCCGCTGTGTCATCAAAGCCGGACCCCATGCCTGTTTCCTCTGTCGGCAAGTGAACCAGCCAGCGGCCGTTCGAGCGGCGGAATTCAATCGGCTGCGGTTCTTCATCAACCGTGACCGTACCGGATGCAGTATCATCGGTGATCGTCACGTCGCTGAGTTTGCCTGCTGCAATATCGCCAAAACCCGACCCGTCTGCGTTCTCGTCGAGCCATCCGATCATGTCGGCAATGAAGGCCGGTTTATCCTTGATCGGACTGACGACCGCCTTCAAGGCTTCTTCCATACTGGCATTCTCCATTCCAGCGGGACCTTCTTTGGGATCAATGTCGAGACCGTGCTTGCTCAGCAACTGCTCGAACTTCTTGCCTTTCTCTTCCTCGAAGGCTGCCACGAGCGACCCCGCAAAGATCATTGCACCCGCCATCGACTCCTGGGACTCTGTCGTAAGCAACTCCGCAACTGCCTTCCAGTCGCCTTTTTCCGCAGCCTCCTGAAGGGCCGCAAAAGCAGCTTCAGGTGTCTGTGATGACTCCGGTGTCCCCGGCGCTGCCGGCGTCCCCGGCGCTGCCGGCGTCCCCGGTTTGCTGTCTTGCTGCCCACCACAACCGGAGAACACTGTCAACAATGCACTCAGCACGACAGATGACCCAAAAGCACATCGCATGGCCCGTCCTCCAAGCAAGAAAGGTGCAAGGAAATGAGAAGAAGCTCCCCAAGAACACGCAGGCTCCCTACACGCGCATTCTATCGGGCTTTTCCAGTCAAACCAAGACAGCGCGATGCCATTACAGGCAGGCCCAGAAGGCCGATACACCCTATGCCTGCATCTGGAAGGCGATGCCACAGTGTATGCTTTGACGATTCACCGAAAGCCAAGCACCTGAGAAAACGTCCGGATTACGGTATGTCTCATAGACCCACGTCTCGACCAATCTAGCGGACGGCCATCGGAGATCGCTATTCTTCCCGGGCTGCGTGCCGATGGAAGTTAGCGACAAACTCGTCTGCAGAGGCATGTATTGCGAAACAGCGGGGTCACAATGGCGACGGGTCTCGCGGCCGCGAGTGTGTCAAGAATAGGGTCGGTACTGGGTGGATGTCGCGCGGTTTGCTTCCACCGTAACCGCAGGGCAGAGCGCGAGGGAGTGAAGAGGACGGCAGAGTTGCGGGCGATTCGCTTGACATCCCGCTCCGACGCAGTATGCTACCGATTCAGGGCGCGGGTGAGGATTCCTGTCAGTTTCTGTTCTCTCAAATTCGTGCTTTCCATGGGGAAGCGATATCTCACCATCGAAGAAGCCGCCGCGCATCTCGGGATAACGCCCGAGGAGATGATGGAACTGCGGAATCGCGGCAAGATTCTGCGCATCCCGGACCGGGGTACGTGGAAGTTCGATGTGGACGACGTCACAGAACTTGCCCGTACCCGCGCGTCACAGGCCACTCCTTCGTCCGTCGATGTCACCGAATCGGCCGAGCCGACTGAAGGCATCGCCGCGGCTGTTTCAACGCCGGTGCTTCGCGAGTCGCTGGAACCAGTGCCGGACGTTGATCAGCTTCGGCGCGAACTCCTTGCTCGACGGTCTCCAATCACCAGCCAGGCGATCATTGATTATCTTTCGGTGGTCTGTAGGGTTACCGGCAACGATGCCGAATCCGTGGTGGACGGGTTTTGGAACGATGCGATCGATATGGGACACTACAAGGACCGTCGATCGTTGATCATCCCGCATTTCGGGGTCTTTACGCTCCGTCGGCTCGACGATCAAACGGGGCTGGCGTTCACGTCGAGGCCGGTTGATTCCATTCGCCGGCGACTCCAGCAGCGCCGGGGAAGGACAGCCAGTGAACAATGGATCGACTATTTCCAGAGGAGCGGCAACGGTGACGCGACCCGACTGTCGGTGAAGCGTCGAATGGCCGTTCGCATCGCGAGCGAAACCCAGCGCGATCTTCGTCAGGTCCACCGCGTGTTGTGGGAGCTGTTCGACGTGGTCTGTGAGATTTTCGCGTCCGGCGAGAAGAAAATCCGCTGGGCGATGCGGGGCGAGATGGCGCCCCTCAATTGGCGGGATGAGAGTTGGTATGATTTTCGCTGTTATCGACGTCTCTCTGCACGGCTGCCCGACTGGGCGGAAACACAAGAGCTCACCGGCCGCGCTGTGAGCCGCACAACCGAAATCAAGCACGAGACGCGGACATCGCCTCGGACCGGTCACAGCCGAAAAACTCCCTCTCGGCAAACACAGGACACCGGCTGTCTTGTCACGGTATTGGTCACGATCATTGCTCTCGCTGGGGTGCTCGCGGTGGCCGTCTGATCGGTAACCGGCAGCCTTCTTGTGTGGGAAGATGGGTAACGCGCTTTCGGAATCTGAAAACGGCAGAACTGCGGGCGATTCGATCCGTCTCGCGGAGATACTCAGTGCCCCGCCGGAGCGTTTGAACGAGATCCTCGCATCGGCCGATGAACTGTACCGCGTTTATCCGCTAATCAAGGGAAGGAAGAAGCGCTGGATCGAAGCTCCTCGCAGTGAATTGAAACGATTGCAGCGGCGATTGCTCGATTCGGTTCTCTACCGGCTCGTGACGGATGAATCGGCCCACGGGTTCGTGCGGGGACGCTCGATCGTGACGAACGCGCGCCGGCATTGCGGACGGGCCTGGGTGGTAACAATGGACATTCGCGATTTCTTTCCGTCGATCGGTGCGGAAAGAGTTGACCGGCAACTTGTCAGCCTGCCAATGACCGAGGTGGAACGTGAGAACCTCGTGCGCCTGGTGGTCAGAAATGGCCGGCTGCCGCAGGGCGCGCCGACAAGTCCGCACTTGGCGAACTTGGTCTCACGTCGGCTCGACTTGCGATTGAAACGTTTGGCGGAAACGACAGGCTGGACCTATACCCGCTACGCCGACGATCTGACATTTTCGGGGGAGGGCAAGCCTGGGAAGTTGGTCCAGATTGTGGAGAACATCATTGTCGATGAAGGATTCCAACCGGCTTGCCGAAAGACTCGCGTGATGTCGCGGCATCAGCGGCAGGTCGTGACCGGGCTGGTCGTCAATGACAAGGTTGCACTGCCGCGACCGAAGCGACGCTTGTTGCGGGCGATGCTGCACCACCTGAGTTCTGCAAACCAAGATTCTGTGTGTCTGCCCGATATTCATGTCATCCACGGTCATCTCGCTCTGGCGGCGCTGGTCGACCCGGATGGATATCGACTGACCTGCCGTCAGGTCGCACAACTGGTTGAAAACAGATACGATGACGCTTGAGAGACCTCTGGCGTCCTCCTACCGTCGAAGCATCTGGCAAACGACGAAGTGGAAGGGTACAATTTACGATTACCGCGAAGTGCGTTCCTGCGGGGACAATTGTGATTTCAGCTTGTTGGTTTTGTGTCTGACCGCGCGTCGAGTGCAGGCACGAAACCTCCTTGGGCGTTTCGCCCCGGGACAACGAATGGCGTCCTTCGCTCCTTCGGTAATGGTGGGCCAATAACGGGTTGCTCCCTTACCGCCGGCGGCGGAGTCGCAGCCCGTTATTGGCCCACCATTACCGGTCGCTCCGGAACGTGAAATCACAATTGTCTCCGCGGACCGTTCGAGGTCAGAGCGCCCTCACTTGTTGTTTGATCGTGACTTTTCTTCCCATTAGTCCTCTGTGTTGCTTTTCCTGTCGATTCCGGCTAGGTATCATTGAGATGGTCACTTTGGCATCGCTCTTTTGAGCATGGCCGATGTTTCGTCGGCCGGTTGGTGAAGTACTGCCCTGAAAGTGGGCGGTGTACCTCTTTCTCGGTTCGCGGACTCTCCGAGACAAGAGGTACAGCAAGGTGACAGGGGCGTGGGCTTGTCCCGTGCCCTCTTTTTTTGCTCGGGCTTGCGATGGGAATCCTGGATCTGCTTTTTCAGATTGGCGACAGGCCGGGCCATCTGGACATCAGCGAATTGGCCCGGCGGCTTGACATGTCCGTCAAGGCCCTCCGCGAGACACCGCTGGAATACAAGAGATTCCGGATCGCCAAGCGGTCCGGCGGCAAGCGGACGATCAAAGCGCCGAACCCCAACCTCAAGGCAGTCCAGCGGAGGATCCTCCGGCGGCTCCTCGCGAAACTGACGGCCCACCCAGCGGCCACGGGATTCGAGCGGGGAGAGTCGATCGCCACCAACGCTGTGCGTCACACCGGCTGCGAGGCGGTCCTACGACTGGACATCATCGACTTCTTCCACAACACGACTGTCCAGAGGATCAGGCGGTGCTTCCATCGTATCGGCTGGAACCGCAATGCCGCCAACCTGCTGGTCCGCCTCTGCACGCTCGACGGCGGGCTGCCACAGGGAGCACCGACCAGTCCGAGGCTCAGCAATCTGGTCAACTACCCTATCGACATCCGCCTGAACGCCTGGGCGGAGAAGAACAATGTCAACTACAGCCGCTATGCCGACGACATCACTTTTTCCTTCGAACGTGAAACCGAAGATGACATCGGCACTGCCATCCGCCTGACACGGACTGTCACGAAGGAATACGGCTACCGTATTCACAGAGACCGCAAGCTGTCGATCCGCAGGAAGCACCAGCGTCAGATGGTCACGGGGTTGGTCGTCAACCAAGGGGTCGCTCTGCCCAGGAAGACTCGCCGGTGGCTCCGCGCGGTCGAGCACCGCTTGGATACCGGCCAGACCGCGAGCCTCAGCAAAGAACAACTCGCCGGTTGGCGTGCGTTGGAGCGCATGATCGACCTGCAGGCTGGGCGGCGTGCCAAAACGCATCGCGATAGCCCCACCGCCAGACCGCCCAAGAAGAGGGCCCCGGAGACCGACGACATGGTACGCGCCCAGCTTCAGTTGGCCAGAGAGCAACTGTTGGACCTGACGATGCGAAACCGGCTGCTGAACTTCCAACGCACCAGGCGGACGACGATCAGGATTATCGACGAGCTGCCCGGCCAGCTCTGGGAGCTGTTCGTCGAGAAGCAGAAGAAGCTGGCGTTCCTTGCCGCGGAGGAACACGAGTTATTCCAAGCGGCCGGCGACGACTTGCCTCCCACCGACGAACCCGGCGAGGAAGAGCCGGACGAGGACGCCATCCCCGGTGACCTGGCGAAACTCTTCCACCAGCCCCGGCCCGAGACCGCCCTGGAGGACGGCCAGACGGAGTTGCCGGCGAGATACACCGACCTTTTCCTCCAAACCGACCTGCGGGACGAAGACCTCCAGATCAACCTCCTGCGAATCGATCAGCAGAGCCACTCGGCCCTGGAAGAGCGAGGTGTGAACCTGCTGTTCCTGGCGATGGGGTTCTTGGAGTGGCGACCGGACGACGACGAACCCAAGACGCGCCGTGCACCGCTGGTACTTGTGCCGGCCGGCCTGGAACGGGCCTCCGCCCGTCGGCGTTTCAAGCTCAGGGCCCTTGACGACGATCCGATCCTCAACCCGTGCCTCGTCCAGAAACTCCGCGAGATGGGAATTGGGCTTCCCGCCGAGCCCCAGAGCTGGGTCGACTTCGACACTGAGACCTTCCTCCGCGATGTCGGCAAGGCGGTTGCGGAAATGCCCGGGTGGCAGGTGCATGAGGACGTGTACCTCGGATTCTTCTCTTTCACCAAGTACTTGATGTACCTGGACCTCGACCCGGCGAACTGGCCGGAGGGGCGGCGGCTGCTGGAAAACCGTATCCTCCGGACGGTCTGCGGCGATGCGGAGTCGATCGAACAGATGGGTAGCTGGCCCGATGTTGCCAGCGAGGACCGTGAGCGGGATCCCGCAGAGACCTACCAAGTCCTCAACGCAGATTCCAGCCAGCAGAAAGCGATCCTCGCCGCGCGCGAGGGGCGGAGCATCGTCATCGAGGGGCCGCCGGGGACCGGCAAGAGCCAGACGATCACGAACATCATCGCCGAGTGCCTCGCTGCGGAAAAAAGGGTCCTCTTCGTTTCCGAAAAAATGGCGGCGTTGGAGGTCGTTAAACGCCGACTCGACGCGACCGGCCTGGGCGACTTCTGCCTGGAACTCCACAGCACCAAGGCGAACCGCCGAAATCTCGCGACGGAACTCGGACGTGTGCTCGACAAGGGACGCCGAACCGCGCGCGATGAAATGGGGGACGGCGAGAGACTCCGCCTGCTCAAACGCCGCATCAGCGCCGTCGCAGCCGCCGTACACGATCGACACGATCCCCTCGGCATGAGCCCGTACGAGGCCGTCGGCCGATTCTCTCTGCTCGCGGACGTGCCCGACTGTTTCTGCGACATCCCTGGCTGGCAGGACTGGGACCGCGGGCAGTTGGAGGAGATGAAAGGCAGGCTCGATAGGCTCGGCCGGCAAGAGCAAAACGTGGGACCACGGGAGGACCACCCGTGGCGTGGCGTCCGGCGGACACATGTCAGCTCGCAGGATCGGCGGGACGCCGAGCGGCATTGTACCAGGCTCGCGGGCATGCTCGCGGACCTGCCGAGATTCCTCAAGGCGGTGGCCGATGACATCCAGACGCCTGTTCCGGGAAGCCTGGACGACGCGAGTAAGGCCCTGGAAGCGGCGAGGCTGGTGGCCGATTCACCCGGCCCGCCGAGGCGGCTGCTGCTGGGATCGGAATGGGAAGGCGACAGACCCGATCGGAAGGCGTTCCTCGGCCTGGCTACGGAGTTCTTCGAAGGGCAAGACTGGATGGCCACGCGATACCGCGAGGGAGCCCTGAACGGCGTAAACTGGGAGGGGATGCACCGGAGATGCCTGCGATACTGGGCCTCGCCGCTACGGTGGTTCCGACCGCAGTATTGGTCCGATCGTGGCTTGCTGAAAGGCTTCCGCGAGTCCAGCTATCGGCCTGACTTCGCCGCACAGGCGGCCGACCTGAAGCGACTGGCAGACTTGGCCAAGTTGAAGATGGAAATTGACTCCCGCCGCGAGGACGGGATTCGGTATTTTGACGAGGCATGGCAGGGATCCGCGTCCGCTTGGGGGCGGCTATCCGCGATGGCGGACTGGCTGACGCGGTTCAGGACACTCCATCGGGATGGATGGCTGGGAGACAAGGCGGTCACGACGGCCTCGTACGCGGGCGATCACGCAGCGACCGCGAAGAAGGCCCGTGCCCTTGGCGAGAAGCTCGACGCCTTCCACTCCGGCCTGGACGAACTGAACGGCCTCCTGGACTTGTCTGCAGACGAGATGTTCGACGTGCCGGTCCTTCAGGTCGACTTCGATGTCATCGAGTCGCGGTTCAAACGGATGGCTGCTGCCGGCGAGGAACTCGTTGTCTGGACGCAATACCAGGAGGCATTGCAGCAGTGCGAGGACTCGCCTCTCAAGTCATTCCTTGAGAGCGCGATGGAAGATGACCGGCCGATGGACTCGTCGGTCCGGCCGCTGGCGATAGAAAAGCAGTTCCTTCGGCTTTGGATCGAAGACTGCTTCGAACGCCGCGAGGAGCTACGACAATTCAACTGTGGCGATCATGAGGCCGCAATCCTTGACTTCGCCAAGCTGGATGTCGACTGGATCCGCCAGAGCCGTCAGAGGCTTCACGGCAGGCTGTCGTCCCGCAGGCCGGACGGGCGGATGCAGGCGGCACCAAGCTCGCAAATGGGGATCGTCCAAAGCGAGGTCCGCCGCAAACGAGGAGGCCGGCCCATCCGAAAGCTGCTGGCCGATGCGGCCGACGTGATTCCCCGCCTCAAGCCGTGCTTCATGATGAGCCCCTTGTCGGTGGCGCAGTTCCTCGATCCCGCTGGCATCGACTTTGATGTGGTCATCTTCGACGAGGCGAGCCAAGTGGAGCCGGCGGACGCGCTCGGCGCGATCGCGCGTGGCCGGCAGTTGATTCTGGTTGGTGACCCGAACCAGCTCCCGCCGACCAGCTTTTTTCACTCCGGCCCCGCGCCACGGTCGTCGGCGGACGCGGAGGATGCGGTTGGGCTTGTCGACATGGAAAGCATCCTCGACCGTTGCGCGGTGGTCCTGTCCAATTGTCGGCTTCGGTGGCACTACCGCAGTCGCCACGAGTCGCTCATCGCATTTTCTAATCGCGAGTTCTACGACAGCAGATTGGTCGTTTTTCCCTCGTGCCATACCGGCGACGCAGAGCTTGGTCTGAAGACGATCTTCCATCCGCAGGACCGATACGGCCGCGGCAAGGGGCAGACCAACCGCGAGCAGGCTGCGCGGGTTACCGACTTCGTGTTCGAACACGCTCGCCGCCGTCGGGACGTCTCCCTCGGCGTCGGCGCGTTTAGCCGCCGGCAGCAGCAGGCGATCCTGGACGAGATCGAGAAACGCCGCATCGAAGACAACTCGCTGGAGGCCTTCTTCGACCGGAATCGGCCGGAGCCGTTCTTCGTCAAGAACCTGGAGACGATCCAAGGCGACGAACGGGATGTGATCCTGTTAAGCGTAGGCTACGGCAGGAGCCGTCCCGCGGAACGGTTGAGCATGAATTTTGGCCCGTTGAACCAGGCCGGCGGCTGGAGGCGGCTGAACGTCCTGATCACCAGGGCTAGGCGACAGTGCGTCGTCTTCAGTTCGATCCTCGGCGAGGACTTCGACCTAAGCGCCACGCAGGCCCGCGGCGTCCACGCTCTGAAAGGCTACCTTGATTTTGCCCGCGATGGCATGCTACCGCCGACCGTCGATGAAGCGGAAGAGGACAGCTCCGCACTCGAACGGGCGATCTACAACGCCCTGGTGGCCGCGGGTCACACCGTCTGCCGGCGTGTGGGCTGCGGGGCAGACGCAATCGACCTGGCAATCGAGGACCCCCTCCGACCTGGACGATACCTGCTGGGCATCGAATGCGACGGCGCAAAGTACCGGGACACGGTGACCGCGAGGGATCGTGACCGGCTCCGCCAACAGGTCCTTGAGGGCTACGGTTGGCGAATCCACCGCGTTTGGTCGGCGGCATGGTTCCTCTCCCCGCGCAAGGAGATGGAGCGACTGACCGCGGTGATCGCCGCGGCACGGGCCGGCACGTTACAGGCGAGGTTCCTCCCCATCGCCTCGGCGGCAACGCAGGAGATTGATGACGAGATGGACCTTATCCCGGCTGACGACTCGTCGCCGATCCCCGTGAAGGCTTACCGCCGCTACCGCCCGCGGAGGCGTCGGTCCTCGGAACGTTTCTACACCGACTCCCTCACGGAACTGGCCGCCCTGGTGACGGAAGTCGTCGAGGTCGAGGGACCAGTCCACGAGGATCAGGTCTCTAGAAGGATGCTCGATATCTACCGTTTCAGCCGTGGCGGCAGCCGCATCGACGAGAAGATCTCATCCGCCGTCCGGGTCGCGGTTTATGGCGGCAAGATCAACCGACGCGGCGACTTTCTTTGGCCGGCCGACATGGAGACGCCGCCGCTGCGCCGCCGCGATGACGACGATATCCGCGACATCGACCTGATCTGCCACGCAGAAATCCGCCGGGCACTCCGCCTTCTGCTAGAGACCCAATTCGGGATGAGCAGGAACGACCTCACCACACAGGCCGCGCGGCTCTTCGGCTTCCAGGTCAGCGGCTCACGCATCCGCGACCGCATCGGTCAGGCCATCCAGGGACTCCTCGAATCGGGCAAAGTGGCCGAGTCGGGCGCGATCCTCAACGTCAGCTCTCAATGATTATGCGCGCGCTTACCCTACGTGCGCGTCGTGTGCTACGTTGGCGTCTTCCTTCGCAATTCTTAGCGTCTACTCGATGGCGGCGTGTACAAGACTGCCCCGCAGTGGACTTTCCAATCGGGGTGTTCCTTGCTTCGCGTTGCGTAGTAGAGCGTCAGCACACGCCCGTCTTTGAGCACGACGCTGCTGGGATAACCACAATCGCCGCTGATTGCGTCATTCACGAGAGTGAACCGCTGTTCCCAATCGAAGTTCCCCTGAGCGTCGCTGACCAAACCTTCAACACCATAGGGCCCGACGCGGTAACCCGTGGCCAACAACACCCGGCCGTCGGGCAGCAGCACCAGGTCGGCTGGGTGGACAGAATCGGGCGTGATCTGTTTCGGTTCGCTCCACGTGGCGCCGTCATCCGTACTTTCGGCAAGCCACACCTGAGCGCCGCGCCGAGAACGCATGGCCGCCAGGATTTTTCCTGAAGGCAATCGAACGAGAGCGGTCTCGTTGAATTGCCCGCCGCGGGAACACTCGGCGTAGCGACTCCAACTTCTTCCATGGTCGGTCGAGCGGTACAGGTAACTGTGATCTTCTCGCTTCGCCGCCTGTTGGCCGGTCGGTCGCACGGGACCGCCGTAGACCGCCATCAAAATCGCCCCATCGGGCATCGCAAGCATTTTGCCGTAGGGACTTCCCCAGCCGATGTCGGACACATCCAATTCAGTCGCCTCGGACCACGTCTCGCCGCCATCGGTGGAATGGGTTACCCAGGTGTTGCGTGGCTTGTCCAATTTCGGGTTGTAGCGTCCCGTCTCGTCATATGTGGCGGTGCGCCAGAAGCCGACAATCAGGTCGCCATTGGCCGTCTGGCCCAACGCCGGGTTACGGTCGTCGGCCGGCGAGTCGTTCACGACGGTTGGCTTGGACCAGGTCTTGCCTTCATCCGCGGAGAAAACGATTTCCAGTCGCCCTTCAATCCCTAAATGTCCCGCCCCACCGCGCAGCACGGCCGCAATGCGCCCGTCCGCCAGGCGGAGAGCGACCGGGAAGTAGCCCTGCCCCGTAACCACCGGCGAACGTTCCAGCTCTATCGGTTGTGACACTGTCTCGTCCGCCGCAGCGGACCAAGCAGTGACCGCAACCACCAGCATCCACGCAAACATCGAGCTTCGAGCCAACATTTCTTTCTCCCCTTGTCAGTGGATTAACCGATCTCAACAACAGGTTGAGGATAAGCCCCCAGGCCGCGGCGTCAAGAGATTAGTCGGCACTCGTCGCTTCGTCCGATGGCTTCCTTTCGTTCATGCCGTGCGGTAACTTGGTTGTAGGTATTGGGTAAGTCAGCATTCTCGGGAGGGGGCGACACGATGACAACGCACGACGTTCGCGGGGAAGTCGGGATTCATCCAGGACTCAGCCGGCGTAGGTTCCTAGGGGCGATGGCGGGCTCGGCATTGGGCTTTCAGATCGTTCCCCGCTGCGTGCTGGGAGGATTCGGGCAGACACCTCCGAGTGAGAAACTGAACATCGCGGGAATCGGCGTAGGTGGCCAGGGCGGCGGCCTCGTGCGGGCGATGGCTGGCCTGGGGCAGAATATCGTCGCGTTGTGTGACGTGGACGGGAAATACGCTGCCCGCACGTTCAATGCGTACCCCGATGCACAAGTCTTCAAGGACTATCGCGTGCTTCTGGAAAAGCGAACTGACCTGGACGCCGTTGCAATTGGCACTCCCGACCATATGCACGCGCCGATCACGTTGGCCGCGTTGCGGGCGGGCCGGCACGTGTACGTGGAAAAGCCCATGGCACACAGTATCGAGGAAGCCCGCGTGATGACGCGCACCGCCAACCAGACCGGCTTGGTCACACAAGTGGGCAACGCAGGCCATGCGGGCGAGGGGCTGCGATTGACGCGTGAATGGATTCAGGCCGGTGCGATTGGCACGGTCCGCGAAGTGCACTGCTGGAGTGACCGTCCCGGCAGGTTTTGGAAGCAAGACATCGCCCGGCCTACGGAAACGCCGCCAGTGCCGCCGGATCTCGACTGGAACCTATGGATCGGTGCGGCTCCGATGCGGCCGTATCACCCGGTCTATTGTCCCAGGGCGTGGCGCGGCTGGTTCGACTTCGGCACCGGAGCCATGGGCGACATGGCAGTCCACAACATGGACCCTGCCTTCTACGCGTTGGATCTCGACGCGCCGATTGCGGCCGAAGCGCAGACCAGTCAACCGCTGCAGGCCGAGTCCTATCCGTCCTGGTCGATCATCAATTATCACTTTGCCGCCAAAGGCGACCGGCCGGCTGTTAAGGTTACGTGGTACGACGGCGGCAAGATGCCACCACGCCCGACGGAACTCGAGTCCGGGCGCAATCTGGGCGACAACGGGATCTACTTTGCGGGCGAGGCGGGTACGATCCTCTGCGGTGGTTGGGCAGGGACGCCACGGCTGATCCCCGAAAGCCGAATGAAGGATTTCCAGATGCCGCCGAAGACCATACCGCGGTCTATTGGCCATATTCCCGAATGGATTCAGGCATGCAAAGACGGGAAATCGGAGAACTCCAAAGCCGGGTTCGCCTACTCGGGTCCCTATACCGAGGCGTTGTTGGTGGGCAATCTGGCGCTCCGTTTGCAGAAGCCCATCCAGTGGGATTCCACCGCGATGAAGGCCACGAACGCTGCCGAAGCCGAGCCGCTGATCCGCAAGACTTACCGCGAGGGGTTTGGAATCGACTAGAACCATACCGAATCATGCTTGCTACGGATTCCGCTGTCCTCTCTGACGTGAGATGAAAACCGCTAATGGACGCTGATGAACGCTAATTGTTAACGAATTCGGAAAGAATGAACCGCTTCCACTGGAGTTTGCCGATCGGGCCGAAGTTGATCAGGTAGCCTACGGGTTGACGCGCTATGCGCATGTAGTTCAGGAGCTGTGCCTCGTGTTCCGGTGCGAGGGCGGTGACCGCTTTCAGTTCGACGACGATGCGCTCGAACACAAACAGGTCCGGGATGTACCGCTTCTTCAGCAGGCGATCCTTGTAGAACACTTCGAGTTCCTGCTTGGCACGGAAAGGAATGCCGCGAAGCTGCAACTCGATTTCGATACTCTGCTGATAGATCTCCTCCAGAAGTCCGCCACCCAGAGTCCGATGCACCTCGAACGCTGCCCCCATTAGAGCGTAGCCTTCCTCGGCCAACGGCTTCTCAACCTCTGCCGGTTTCATTTCCTCAGCTTTCATTAGCGTCAATCAGCGTTCATCAGCGGTTTCCAATGTGGCCGATCAGATCACGCGTTCTTCACCAACTCGATGCCTTGCCCAGTCCCGAGATTCCGCGAGTACTGTTTCTTCTCGGGGCTGTTCCAGTGTTCGTGGACGCCCAGGCTCGTTAGCGTTGTACCGTCGCCATCGGGGGCGTAGCGTGTCTTGGAAGGGGGCTTGCGGGCGAGCGCCGCTTCGTGCAGGTAGTTGTCTACGGCTCCGACCATTTTGACCGCGGTCCTTTCGGCCGCGAAGAAGTCGACTCCAACCGACTCGATCGCTACGGGGTCCAGCGATGCAAAGACGCTGGCCGTCCAGTGGTCATCGAAGGGCGAAGACTCCCACTTCTCCGGTGCCACGCTCTGGTGCGGAGCGGCGTAAAGGGCGTCGACGAGATATAGAATCGTTTTGCCGCCGAAGTCCTTGTGTCCCATGAAATCGACGATCGCGTTGTATGTGCCCATGGGACGCTTCGTGACCGTGATGGCACTGTGAGTGTTACTAGGGTCCCAGCCCTTGCGCGGATCCTCCGGCTTGGCGCCTTCCCGATACACCGACCCGTAGTGGTTTTTTGCACAAAACGTGACCGCCGCCAGACTGTGCCCTTTGAAGTTGGCCGCGTTGATCACATAGGTCGCACCGGTGATGCTGGCGGGTAAGTAAGTCTTGCCGGTGTCCGGCGTGTTGGGATCGCCGAAGTGGAGCGCGACGTTTCTGTCGGCAACGGCCGTGAGCCGTCCTTCAATGCCATCGCGGTCCTCGATGCCGATGCCAGGGAACTCGGCGTGACAAGGAACATATATCGTGTCGTCCATCAAGCGCGAGGCATCGCAGACCACGATGTCGCTTTCCCGGACGCCGGCCTGCGTGACCAGTTGTCGAAGCAGGGCTTGGCTCAACTGTGGCGTGTTGTAGCAACCATAGGAAATGCGGTCGCGCTGGTGCGAGCAGTTCATGTTCAACTTCACGGCCACCTTCTCGCCGGGCCGGTAACCGACGTTGCCCCGGCCGTGCGTCACGTTGTAATGTCGGAAGAGTGCTGCCCAAGCTTCCTTTTCAGACTTGCCGCCGGTCAGCAATCGAAGAGTATCACTAAGCATTTGAGCGGCTAGTGCCGGGTCGGTGAACTTGTCCACCCACCAGCCGTCACCCTCGGTGTCGCCGTCCCACTTGGCGACGTTGGGATCGTGAACCCAGACCACGCGCCCGGGAAAGATGCCCTTGGCCTCGCCGACGGGCTGGTTGGACTTTTCTGCCGGAGTCCATCGGGCGGGCACCGATTCCAGTTGGCCTAAGGCGGGTGTCAGAGCCAGGGCGGAAAGCCCGACGGCACCCATGAAATCTCGCCTGTCGATCACGTTACGACAACTGTACGGAAATTTGTGGCGAGCGTCTCGTTCGCTCATGATTGTTCTCCATCTGTTATTTACAAGCGGTTATGCCTGGATGGGCCCGTCGAGTCCAATATACACTATTCTTAACGCGACCCTCGACCGCAACCAAGTAGGGTGGGCCAAGTCTTCGCGGGCCCACCAGGAACACGCGTCCCGACTCGGTGGGCCCGCGAAGACTTGGCCCACCCTACAAGGATGCGCGGCGCGCAGAAGTCGAACCACTCGCCACGCTTGTTCTCTCGCTCACAGATGCCACGGTTGGCGCATGGGACGGCTCAGCATGGCGCTTGCCTCGTCGTCGCCGGGGAACGTCTCGTTCACCGGATCCCAGCGGACTTTGCGTCCGAGCCAGCGTGCGATGTTGCCGATGTGGCAGGCGGTGGCCGTGCGCTGCCCGACCTCCACGTCGCACGTCGGCGTTTGCCGCGAGCGCACGCACTTCAACCACTGTCGAGTATGGATCGGTGCCGTGGCTCCCGGAAAGAGGCTTGTGATGGATTCCGGTGCGTCTTTGCCAAGTTCCGGCGGATCCCACGTGACCATTCCGCACGCTACGGTGACTTTGCCCTTCTCGCCGACGAAGATAGCCCCACCTTGAGGCGCTTCGTCCAGTTTGACAACCACATCGTTGGGATAGGTGTATTGCAGCTCGCAGGTAAGGCCCTCGCCCAACGGTTCTACCTCGCTGGGACCGCTGGCATCCATCCCAAGGCCCCATTGCATAAGATCCATTCCGTGCGCGCCCCAAGATGTCATCATGCCACCTGACCAAGGTCGGAAGGCCATCCATCCAAACCAGTCCGCTTGGCGGGACACGCTGAAGATCTTCGAGTGGAACGGATGCTTGGCCGACGGGCCCAGCCACATATCCCAGTCGAGCCCGTCCGGTATAGGTTCGCCGGGTAGTTCCCAGTCGCGGGACGTGCGATTGTTCGTAACATGCACCTCGCGGATCTTGCCGAGCTTCCCCGCTCGTACGAATTCGCAAGCATAGATGGCAGCCGGGATCGAACGTTGTTGTGGGCCAACCTGGTAGATACAGTTGCTCTCGCGCGCGGCCCGGATCATCGCTCGTCCTTCGGCGACGGTCAGCGAAAGCGGTTTGTCACAGAACACATCCTTGCCCGCCTGACAGGCATGAATCGACTGCAGCGCGTGCCAATGATCGGGCGTCGTGATAACGACAGCGTCCACATCTTTGTTGTCCAACAGACCGCGGTAGTCGCCGTACGTGGCGTACCGGCGACCGTCGGCGGCCTTAGCAACGCGACGAGCGTCCACGTCGCACACCGCGACGATTTCCGCATCCTCGGGCAAATGGTGCAGGATATGGTTGCCGCGAGCACCGAGCCCAATGTACCCCACTCCAATCCGGTCGTTGGCACCGGCACGTCCCGGTGCAGCCAACGCGCGGGATGAAATCACACGAGGGACGACGAGTCCCATGGCACCAGTCGTCAGCGATTGCTTCAAGAATCCTCGCCGCGTTAACGAGTTGTACTTGGTCACCGCTAATCTCTCCTTCAAAGAGTGCTGTTCCCGTGCAGGGATTCATACAATTCTGAATGGCAGTTAAGGGAGGTGGCACACTCGGGAGACCGTGCCACAAAGTGGGCTCAGGAGCGTCCGACCAATTCCACGTTGATCTTTGCGAACACTGGGTCCGGTGGTTCGACACGTGCGACGGTGAAGCCAGCCTGCTGCACGTCCGCGACCGCCGAACGGATGGCGTGCTCCAGCGAATTCGCTTCACGATGAAAGACGCCGTAAACGACTCCATCACAGCCACCGAACGTTGCGTCGTCGCAACCGGCCTCGTAGAGAGCATCGGCCTCATCGAGTGACAAGTCGGTCTTGTTGGCCAGTACCAGACGGAATTCGTGTGTTGTCATTGGTGAATATGCTTATTGGGATGGTTCTTCGCCACGGCAGCCCCCCCCTCGCCTAAGCGGCCATTCAGTATTATAACAGGCGCCACCCTTCTGTGGCCAGTCGCAAACCATGCGGGGCATTGACGGCCGAGGTGGGTCACGATCAACGATCACTACTGCGAGTAGTCTGCCTTCGTTGCTGGTAGATCAGTTCGCGGTCGTACTGTCTGCCTTTTCCGTCGTAGTCGCATGCAAAGAAGGCCTGGTTTGGCCAGTACATGGGGACCGGGATTGTGCTATCGCGGATGGCGGCCACCAGGTGGAGAAGGGCCAGTGGCTCGTGCCGGTCGAGTCTGGCGAAGCGGTAGTCGGGGCCTTCGGCGAATAGGCCGCCTCGGAACCGTTCGGTAAGGATGTTGTCGGCCACTTGGCAAGCGTATTCCAGATAGTCGGCGCATTTGGTCTTTCGATAGAGGTCCAAGAGGCCAACGATCACGGCCGGGTCCGAACAGCGGATGTCGCCATCGAGGGCAGGCTTGTCGGGATCCGGCCCGAGATTCCCCAGGCCGTTGCCTCGGCCGATCGAACGAGCGGTATCGTAAAACGCTCTGTCACCCGACAACCGGAACGCCAAGGCGTAGGCCCGGAAGAACAGCGGCCCGGCTGGCTGCGGCTGGAAGTTCGAACTCCCTTTTGGCCCGTAGTAACCATCGCGTTTCACGTCGGCTGGTGAGAGCTTGGTTCCGTCTGTGATCAGTGCGGCGAAGGTGTTCTTGGCCGGGTCGTAGGCATGGCTCGCATACGCCTTCAGGTCCTCCGATCCCCAACGGCGAAAGTCGTCGCCCTCCGGCCCCAATAGCTCGCTCAACAAGAGTTGGCACGTCCCGGCGCGGGCGAACTTGATGCGAGACCACTCGATCGGCACCAGCAGCATACCTTCGAGTACGCGTTCGCCAAACTCGGCGCCGAACTGCATTTCAGCCCGGTCGCCACGAGCAAGACGGCTGTACTGATACCCGCCCAACCCCGTCTTGGGATTTCGCGTTTCTACGTAACGATGACCCATTCGTTTGGCCCAGGTCAATGGCTCTTCCTGACCGCTCAACTTGTGCAGCATTGTGCCCGCATAGAACAAATCGCTGCCCGTATTGACGAAGGTAAGCCCTTTGCCTCGAAAGAACACCGGTCCACCTTCGTATGTGTTATCCCACGGAGTCTCGAACGGCCTGCGATAGTCGCCGTGGCGATTCATGTCCAAGTTCGCCCAATCCAAGATGTGGGCGTTCCAGAATGCCTCGATCAGCCGCCCCGTCGCCTGCGGATCGACCTTCCACATGAACTTGTAGTATGGGTAATGACATTTCAACTCATGCTGTTTGGCCTCGGTCACAACCTGATCGGCCGCGGCATCGTAGGAGGTATGGCCTCCCCAGTGCAACAGGCCGTTGGGATGCTGCAGGTGTTCGAATCCGTATCGCGCGGCCGCAGCGGCAGCCTCGCGGTATTCGGCTTGGTCGGTGAGCGAAGTTAGCGCATCGAGCGTTCGCCACAAGTTCTGTTGGCTGGCGAGATTCGCCAGGATCCATTCCTGCCCGCGTGTTTTCCATTTGACCGGCTCGCGACTTTCGACATCCAACCCGTCGACGAACAACGGTGTGCGTTTCGGACCATACACGTCGCGGCCATGTTCCAGTGCGGTGTCCGCGAACTCGCGCACGGCGTCAACATAGCGGTCCGCGCGGGCCTGCAGATCCGCCGGCGATGCTCCCGTCGCCACTGCTGCCCCAAGAATTGTGCATCCCCAAGCCAACAACGGAAGAGTTAGTAAGCCGCCATTTTGGAAACGCATGGGGTACCCTTTCCTTTCATATGGGCGGGAGACGTCTAACGAGCCGGGGACTGCTTCGGACTGCGGTGCAGAGCCCCCGGGCTTAACCTCTCCGCGTATGACATCATCCCCCAGGTCATGACCTCCCAAACGAGCAAACGCGAAACACTCGGCTTGCCGTCCCTGAGCAACAGGTCGCAGATGTAGCGAAGCTCATGATCCGCTGCCGCTACCAATTCCCGATGTTGGGGAAGCTGGCGGGCGAACGCGTACATCAGGTACGGGAGGCCGGCCATGTCGACGTTGCGTTCGAGGTAGTCCGGCACGTCAGCGCCCCTGGATTTCTGGTTTTCTGCCATCCATGCCAACGCCAAGTCAATCTGGCGCATCGCCGCTTCGTACTGAGAACTTCCCGGCTCGACGTGCTTCAGGCCGGTTACGTACAGTTCGAAGCAATAGAAGATCACGCCGGAGGGCCTCTGCTGGAAAGTGATTGGCTTGACTTGGCGGAAGTCGTGACGAATCGTCCAATTCAACGCGTCGATGGCGACCTTCAGGTATCTCTCCTCACGCGTCTCTTCGTACAGTAGAAACGCCAGCGAACCGAACGTGGCGGTCGAGCACCACCACTGGCCGTCGTAGCCGGACCAGAGCCCGTTAGTGATGCCTCCTTCCGGGCCGACGTAGTTGTCCATCACGAGTTTCGCAAATGACTTGACGGACTTGAGGTATCGGGCTCTATCCGCGGGATCATCAATCGAACCGCCGTAGCCAGGACCCCCATGCCGACACAACCACTGTCGGCGACGGTCCATTGACCATGATCCTGGCCTGGAGCCCGGGAGTGATTCATGTAATAGGCCCCTTGGGGAATCATCCTGGTCTGATAGGCAACGACCTGGTCCGACCATTGCTTACAGGCATCAAGATACTTTCGGTTCCCGGTCATGTCATAGGCGACGGCAAGGGCCCGCGCCGCATGGGCGTCCTCGAAGAACGGCATATGATGGGTCGCGGGATCAGCGTTGTTCCGGTCGCCGAAAGGCGTGATTTCCTTGTTCAGCTCCACCGCCGCCAAGTCGCAAAACGTCAAGAACTGGGCCTTGAAGTTCGCCGGTTCAGGTTCGTCTGCCACAGCCAACGCCGCGGCTGCGCACCAGAACAGGGAAGTCAACAATACGCTTGGCAATAGGTCTGTAACACGAGCAGTCAGTGACATGATACGAACCCTCACGTGCGAATGGACTGCGTGCCGTCACGGCTGGTCGAGCCAGCTCTTCTTGGGACTAATCGCGCCGTGAGCATCGAGCCACTTAAACAAGAACGCGCCGGCCAGGAGCCGCAGAAATTGCTGCTCGCGTCCGGGGTACCCGCGAAACTCGCCTGGGGCAAAGTGGCGACGGTCCGCGTGGCGTGCCTGCCGTTTGAGCATTTCGGCAGCCCGAAGGCGCATCCAATGCGATGCCGGTCGCGGTAGATCGCCGTCCCAGTCGAGCGCGTCGGCGCAACAGTCCATCAGATAGTACATCGAGATCATCCCCGCGAACCAGTCCGTACCTTCAGGAAAATAGACCTCGGCCTGGTCGGGGACGTAGATGGTCCCGCCGGGCTCCTTGTACGGAGGCGAGGGCCAGTTGTGAGTGACAAACACGCGGTAGACAGATGCCGCGCGAAAGTCGGCCGCCTCGGGCACCGGTTGGCCGGCCAGCGATTGGGTCAAGTACGACTGCACGCTGAAGATAACGCAGCACATATAATCCGGATGGATGAACCCGTGATTCACCACGGTACCGTCGTCCCGAGCGTTGTACCCATCCAGCCAGTCCTTGACCGGGCGGTTATCCAGAACGACATCGCATTGCATGTCTTCCTGACAGGCGTAGGCCGAGATCATTAGTCGGCTGCACACTTCTTTCCACCGCGGCACGTTGGGATGTCCCGGCATCATGGCGCACGCGAGCTGAAGGATTGTCGTGTTCCAGGCATTCTCTTCCGCCTTGGTATCGCCACCGCGTCCGTTCCAGTAAGGAACGCGATAGCCGGGCGTGATGAAGCGGTTCGCCTCGAACTCGACGATCGTTGCGACTTGTTCCTGCGTCGCGTCGTCGAGATCATCCCAGAGCATCCACGCGCCATGGCAGACGTAAGCCGCCCAGAAAGCCGACTGCCACGGATACTTCCATCCAACACCGTCATGGGCGGCAACAACGGCCTTGATCAGCCTCACGGTTCGGGCCAGGGCCTCCTCTTCAGAGACGCCCACAGCCTGTTCGTCGAATACACCGGTTCGTAGCACCACGGCCAATCCAAACGATGCGGAGCAGCCGGGCCGGACGACGTCGTGGGCCTGCCGCCCGGTCAAGTCGCGCCACTCCTTCTCGATCCTCTCCGCACCACCCGGTGCCCAGATCAGGTTGTGATGGGCGCTGTTCAGAAGGATTTGTGCGCACTGATGATAGTCCTCGTTTGCCTGAATCGCGCGGTCAAAACGCTTCCACTCGATCGGCACGACCCTTTCTCGAAGGGCGACTTCCCCGCCGGCACTGGAGCGAGGAAAGAGCGACATACAACCGAGCGTGAGCAATAGAAATTGTACAACTCGGTAGGCTGGCCCAAGCATTTCAGTCATCGACAACTCCTCTAAGAGCGAGTGCTAAATTGTTCGTAGTACCGCCTTCAGGCGGCTGCCGCGCCAAGGAGCGCGGCCATTCCGGCTGAAGCCGGTATTACGAACGGTGCCTCGACTGCCATTGAAGACACGCTCTCCGAAAGTGGCCGGTTCGCAACCCTGAACGAGCCATCGCATCAAGCCAGCCTTTCGTGCCGGCAACTGCCATCACTGAACTCGAAGGTTGGACAAGAACCGTGGTTGCGAGGCGTGGTCTTAGCCTCCCCTAAACATCTTCCTCAGCAATTCCTCGGCGGCCTCCGACGAATTCTCTGTTAGCAGTGGGGGCTTGGGCGGAAGCTTGCCCGGTTTCTTCTTGCGCGGCTTTTTCTTTTTCTTGGGCTCTTCCTCAACGGGCTCTTCAGGCTCTTCCTCTTCGAGCGCGGCTTCCGCTGCTTCGGCGATGATCTGCTCCAAATGCATGACCCGCGACTCGGGATCCTGCAGACGACGAAGCCGCTCCTTCTCGTCGGCGTCGTCCAGCAGATCTGCCACGCGCTCTCCAACTCGCTTGCCTCGTTTCTTGCCCTTGGGCGGCTCCTTCGGCTGGTCGACATCGGCCGACTTGTCGACGATTACCTCGAACTCCAGCCGCCCGACGCGAAGGATGTCGCCTGCCTCGATCACCCGTTCTTTCTCGACGGCTTCGCCGTTTACGAACGTGCCTGTCTCGCTGCGCAGGTCTCGGACTATAGTCCCCTTCGACTCGGGCCGGATCTCGCAGTGATGGACACTGACCGAACTGCTCTTGCAGCACATCGAGCAGTCCGGTCCGCTGCCAATCACAAACCTGGGGCCTCGAATTTTCACATCCAGACCCGCACTTCCTCCTTGCTTCTTCTGCAGCTTCCCGTGGAGGATCCTCAATTTCACTTTCATCGCGCGCCTCTTTGCACCACAACCCAAACGAATGGCCACTGTCGTAACAGGGCGCACAAGACGGCAACTATGCAGATCTCGCCAAAGGTGGCATCGCTGCCCCAGCCTTTATCATGAATCTCTTCGCGGTCGGATGCAAGAGCTGGACGGCTTTTTGCCGGTGGGATTTCGCCGATGCCTCGCTTGCAGCGTCTATTTGGCACCGATAAGTTGACAGACGTTTGGAAGTTGTTTTCCGTCCAGCATAAGGTGGATATCGCTATGCAACGACGCAGATTCCTGCAAGCCGTCACGGCGGGCGGCATTGCAACGCTGGTCTCCGGAAGGACTCGCCTGACTGCGGCGAATTCGTCGGCCGGTTCCGAAACGCCACTGCTGCTATCCGATCAAGGGTGCGGCCGAGCGACAGGGTACGCGGAAGCCAACAAGATCGTCACGGTGGAAGACAAGACGCACGTGGCTTGGGTGGATTCGCCACCGGAAGGGTTTCGCGTTCGCGTAAAGACACTGGACCGCAGCACGGGCCAGTGGTCTTCGACCTACACGGTCGGCGAGGCATACGACAACCACGGCGGGCCCGCACTGACGGTCGACAGTCAAGGCTTTCTGCACATCGCCTACTATCCCCATCATCACCCGTTTCGTTGCCGCAAGTCGAAGCGGCCGAATGATGCATCCGAGTGGGAAGAGGAAATCCAGTTCGGCGAGCGTTGCACCTATCCGACGCTCGTCTGCGGTCGCGACGATACGCTTTACTTCACCTGCCGCCGTAGTTATTCGGACAAACCGTGGCAGGTCGAATTGTGGACCAAACGCTCGGACGGGGATTGGCGTGGTCCGGTACCGCTCGTTCGGTCGAGGTACAATGGGTACGCGCACTTCCAGGAGTCGCTCGCGTGGAGTCCGGATCGTCGTTCGCTTCACTTCTGTTGCCGTTTCCACGAGAAATCGGATGGAGGGGCATACGGTCGTCTACAAACGGTCGCCTACATGGTCAGTCACGATCTAGGCCGCTCGTGGCAGCGCAGCGACGGTTCACCGATAGAACTGCCCTCCACGGCCGAAGATCTTGAAGTGCTAGCCAGTGGCGGCGTGGATCACGAACGCACTCTGCGTGCCGGTGGGATGGCAGTCGACTCGTCCGGCAAGCCGCATTTGGTCTACAGCGTCCGGGAATCGGGGCAGGAAAGAGCCACTCTGGCGTTACTGGAGGCGGGCGGCCAGTGGCAGCGGACGGATCTTTCGAAGGTGTTGCCTGAACAGTGGAAATCATGGGATTTGGGGATAGCTGGCGGAGTGACATTCGATCCTGCCGACAAGATGAGCATTGTCGCCACGCTGCAGAAGGCAAAGACGGGCGAAGAAACCTGGGGTCACGGCAGCAACGAGGTAGTCCGTTTCACTTCGACGGATGGCGGCGAGACGTTTTCGTTTGGATTCGTCAGCGAACCGGACGCAAACGTGTCGCACTGGCTGCCCAACATCGAACGAGCGACAGGCCACAACACGGTGCCCGAACGTCCCGGTATCATCTACACAGCCGGCCCGGCCGGAGGCAAGAACACCGAGTTGCTGTCGAACGGCGTTTACTGGTCGTCGTGACGTTCGGTTTACAGTGGCGATCCGTCTAATCCCGTGGGGATCGTCCCACGGCAGCCGAGTCAGCGTTTCAGTTCACGGAACTCGACGGTGTTCGCTCGATGGTGCCTGAGATGCCAGGATTCCCTTTCACTGAGCGGTATCCAGACTTCGAACCATTCGTCCAAGTCCAGGATATCGTGACGGACGGCTCCGGTGGAGATGTGCGAGGGGTAGTACAGGAACGCCGAGTGCAACTGCTTTCGCCAGTCTTTGTCGATCCTGTAGAACCGTACGTCACTCAAGCGACGCAGCAGAATCATTGCGTGCCCGCAGGAAAGTGGCTTGACCACTTTCAGAGTCCAGATCACGGCTTCTTCGTCGAATTCCCTTGTTCTTCCGTACTCGTCCTTGATGATCTTGAAGTAGCCCGACTTCTCCAAGTCCACGAAGTTCCCGGAAATGTCGTTGAGTGGATTGGGTAGCCGCCTGATCCGGCTAAACACAACGGAGTCCGCACCCTTTTCCTTGAGCGACTGAGCGAGTGATACATCGAAGAGCAACCAAATCTGGAACCGTTCGTTCGGGCGAAAGGTCCGGCCTTCGGCCGCGCCGGTGACGATGTGCGAGGAATAGTACAGCTCCGTCGCGTGCAATTGCGTCTGCTCGTCGCCGTCTGTCCGGTAGAACCGTACGTCCGCCATGCTGCGCAGCAGTGTCATCGCGTGTTTGCCGGTGAGCGACTTGGCCACCTTCACCGTCCAGATCAAGGCTTCTTTTTCGGTTTGTTCCGTCGTTCCGTATCGGCCCTCGATGATCTCGAAATGGCCGCCCTTTTCCAGATCCGGAAGATTGCCGGAGACACTACTGATCGGCTCGGGCAACTTTTCCAGTTTCGCGGTCTTCTCCGCCGCCAGGGCGCAACGGGCGACTGCAAGGACGATACATACAACACACACGTAATGGATCAGTTTCATCTTCATCCGCAGAACCTCTACAAACACATGCGGCTGGTGATCTGTGCACAACGGCCCTTCTTCTAGCTTACCATGCGTTCTGCGTTTGTTCACGGTCCGGCTATGGATTATCTCGCAGGTTGGTGCAGAATTGGCCGTTCACAGTAGGTCCCGTCTGCCGGACGGGACCTGTGGTACCTCGTTGACTGGAGTCACCAGCCGCGTTCTGATATCATCGCCTGACGAGTGGCAGTCACAAACACGTGACAAAGTGCCGACTACCTGATTCGATGCCCGCGCCAACTTCGCGTCCGTCTCGGAGGACCCCGACGTGCAGCGACTGCAAATTGTGCTGACGTGTTTTGCCGTTCCGTTGCTATGGGCCGCGGCAACTTTACGCGCCGACGACCAGCCTCAGTGGGGACAACGCGATTCGCGGAATCTGGTCTCCGACGAGAAAGGACTCCCCGACGGATTCGATCCGGGCAGCCGGAATCCCCGAACGGACCTTATCGACTTGGCCACCACCAGCAACGTGCGCTGGGTTGCCCGACTTGGTAACCAGACCTACGGTTCGCCTGTGATCGCGGGAGGCAAGGTGTTCGTCGGCACCAACAACGAGGAGCCACGCGATCCGCGGATCGAGGGCGACCGCGGCGTGATGATGTGCCTCGACGAAAGAACCGGCCGCTTCCTCTGGCAACTGGTCGTGCCGAAGCTGTACGAAATCAAGTGGTCCGACTGGCACTACGTGGGCATTACTTCGCCGCCCTCGGTCGAAGGCAACCGGGCGTACTTGGTCAGCAACCGGTGTGAGGTAATCTGCCTGGACGTAAACGGGATGGCCGACGGCAACGACGGGCCCTACACGGACGAGGGCCGTCACATGGTCCCCGCCGGCGACAAACCGCTTGCACCGGGCGACAAAGACGCCGACATCATCTGGGTGTACGACATGGTGGCTGAGGCCGGGGTCTATCCGCACAACGCTTCGAGTTGCTCCATTCTGATTCACGGCGATCAACTTTACGTTTGCACGGGTAACGGCGTCGAGTGGTCGCACGAAGAAGTCCCCAAGCCGGAGGCGCCCACGCTGGTCGTGCTTGACAAGAGGACAGGCAAGCTGGTCGCGCGAGATCGGTTCGGGACGGGCACGAACATCATCCACGGCCAGTGGAGTTCGCCGTCGCTGGGGCGAGTGGCAGGTAAGCCCCGCATGTTCTTGGGCGGCGGCGACGGTTACGTCTATGCGTTCGAGCCGCTGACCGCCGACGGACACTTGGACGACAAGGCAGGCCGCGAACCGCGATTCCTGAACAACTTCTGGATGTTCAACGGCCATCCTTTCGCCCAGACACAAGAAGACGTCGAGATCGAGCATGGATACGATTGCGCATCGTACGAGGTCTTTTCCATGCCCGTGTTCTACAACAATCGGGTCTACGTCACCGTTTCGCAGGATCCATGGTACAAGAAAGACCTCGGATGGCTGGTGTGCATTGACGCCACCACCCAAGGTGACCTCACTCGACGCGGCTTGGTCTGGTCGTACAAGGATACCGGCGCCACATTGTCCACCGTGTCGATCGCGGACGGTTTGCTGTACGTGGCGGACTATGCCGGACGACTGCACTGCCTGGACGCCAAAACGGGCGAATGCTACTGGGTGCACGATGCGGGCAGACCGATTTGGAGTTCCACCTTGGTGGCCGACGGCAAAGTCTACTTGGGCACGGGTCGCAACCTGTTCTGGGTGCTGGCCCACGGAAAGCAGCTCAAGGTGATCAGTCGCATCCGCATGCCCGATCGCATCTACACCACGCCCACTGCCGCCAACGGCGTACTGTACGTGGCCACGAACAAACGGATGTACGCCATCGGTGGAAAACTCACTCCGTAAAGCGTCCGCGCCCAAGTAGGGTGGGCCAAGTCTTCGCGGGCCCACCGAATTGGGCTCTCGATACTGATGCACTCTGTCATCCGAACGATGCTCGCGTGTTTGCCTGGCGAGCGATTTCCGGTGGGCCCGCGAAGACTTGGCCCACCCTACGCAGCTAATTCGGCAGCACACACCGCATCATCCGCAATCTAGCCCACGCGGTAGTGGCGGCTTGCTGTGCGGCTTCTCTAATTGTTGTCGCTTTAGATCCCAGCAGGCTATGATGGGGGGAGACGGCAATTCAGCCTGCACTATCTAGGGGGATTGCGGGTTGGTTGACCATTCTGCCAGGGGCTTGTGCGATCGGGCGAAGGAGGACTTTCAATGCTCCGCGATCTATGCCGACGTTGGCGTATTCTTGTTGTCATTTGGACCGTAGTTCTGGCCGTTCCGGCAATTGCCGACGAATCGGCAACGATCGACGTGCCGCTTCTGGACGACAATCTCAGGCAATTGGTCCAGGGCAGCGACTGGGAAGCTGCGATCGCGGCGGTCGATAAGGCGCTTGCACAGCAAGACGCACAGCGAGACCGTCTCACCTACCTGAAGGGACGGATTCTGCATTTCCAGGAGCAGTAC
>JACKQG010002028.1_pt1 | contig 27044 bp, 24 predicted proteins | sample 8237621 | NCBI WGS metagenome assembly JACKQG01 (sample SAMN15677084, study PRJNA649215) | marine metagenome | biome: marine; feature: Black Sea; material: saline water; isolation source: suspended particulate matter (SPM) from the Black Sea western gyre | collected 2013-06-09/2013-06-10 | depth... | reverse complement strand
TCTACTCTTGACCCTTGCTCAATTCAAACTTCATGTCTTCAATGTTCTTCTTGATTCGCTTATTCTTTATCATGTCAGGTTTTATCTCTCTGTTAATACGGCGTATTGTGCATCAAGGGTCAAGAGTAGATTTGACCCCTTTACTGTTGGCGTTGGAGGGCCGTTTGTGTTTGATATTCACCGCACAGCCTTTTTTTTGATAGGAAACTCCCCCTGCGCCACTCTTCATTACCTTATACCAAGCGCCGGGATAGTGTTCTCAATGGATTTCTCATAAGTTTCAGTCATCATTTCAAAGCAAAACAGCAACAGCAGACGTGACCTCTGATCTACACGCCTCTTGGAGGGTATAAGGGTGTGTATTCTCTTGTCGTTAGGTTTACCACTACTATGCCGGATACGATAAATGCCAGGGCCAGGATGATATCCCAGGTAATAGCTTCTCCGAGAACGAGCCCGCCTAACAGAACACCGGCTATCGGCATAATGAAAATGAAGGAGTGAAGTGATACCGCCCCATATTTCTGGAGCATACTGTTCCAGGCTACAAAGCCGAAAGAGGCCGTCACAAGACTCTGGTAAATGAGAGAAGAAAGGACTTTTAGGTCCAAATGGGTAATCATCTTGACGTCCCAGATATAGCCAGCCAGAAAGAAGAAGGGAACTGAAACCACCATAGGGTAGAGCACAATTTGAAAAGGGGCAAATTCGCTTATGATCCTTTTCGTGTAGACGGTGTTGCAGGCCCAGAGAAAAGCAGTGATAAGGACCATAAGATCCCCGATTTCAACTTCTGTTGTTACTCCTTTTTTTCCCAGAAAGACCAAGGCCATCCCTGAAAACCCGAGAAGGAGGCCCAAGACTTTGTTTTTGGTAATCTGGTCTTCGGGAATGAACCAATGGGCCAGAAAAAGGACAAAAAAAGGTTGAGTATTGATCAGCAGGACTCCTCTGGAGGCGGTGGTTTTGCTGAATCCAAGATAGAGCAGGGCTAATTGGAGAGCAAAAATCAGCGAGACAATCAATAACTGCTTTGACTGCCCTTTTTTGATAACAAAGGGCCGCCTTGTGGCCCACGCCCATAGAAAAATTGCTATTGCAGCCAGCCCGAAACGGAGTCCGGCCGTGGTGAACACACCCAGTCCGAAGAGGCTGATTTTTATGGCTACGGCATTCGCCCCAAAGAGAGTGCACAAAAATGCGGTAAAAGTAGCAGCGGAAAACGGGAGATCTCGATTGTTAATCGTATTTTGGGTCATTGACTACATCTTTGTGTTTGATTTGGGGCGAACCAAGGCCTAAGGGGGGCGTTTTTCAAAGGTCTCAGTAGAACGAAATCGGGTTACTTATAAGGGGGTATGTGTTGACTTTTTTGACGGTTTAGGGCTCGCTCGCCTCCCCAACATCTATAACTTGGAAAGGTACCAGTTATTTTTGCGCGCTGGCTTAGTTCGTGCGAGAACATCGAGTAAGCGTTCACAGGTTCAGATTTGTGCCGAATTCCCCTTAACCCAGATCTCTACTGGGGCCTGAAAATAAGGAGCCATGCATGGGCGATCAGGACGCTGATGATCATGAATGGAAAAGCGGTTTTCATAAAGCCGATAAAGCTGATCCGGTAACCTCTTGATTCTGCGATCCCCATGGTCACCACGTTTGCGGATGCCCCGATAATCGTCCCGTTTCCACCGAAGCACGCCCCGAGCGCCAAGGCCCACCAGAGGGTGTTTTCAGCCCCGGGAATCACACCGCTGAGATAGGCCACAATCGGCAGCATGGTGGCTGTAAAGGGGATGTTGTCTACAAAGGCGGACATGATGGCTGCCACCCAGAGGATCAGGCTGCAGGCGACCACAAAATCACCTGCCGAGAGATCCAAAATCCAGTCTGCAATCACGGCTAACAATCCACTCGATTCCACTGCCCCGACAATGATAAAGAGAAAGATGAAGAACATCAGGGTCGGCCACTCGATATCCTTTTCGATCAATTCGATCATGTTCACCTTTTCGGTCAATATGGCAATGGTCAGGAGGACGGCGGCGCCCATCAGTGCTGCTATGCTAACCTCCATGTGCCAGTATCCATGACTCAGAAAGAGGAACACGGCAAACCCCAAAACGGCTAACCCATAAGTGAGAAGCTTTGGGTCCGTGATCGGGTATTCCTCTTTCAGTTTCAGGATGTATTCCTGCACGTTATCGACCTTTGCGGCCGCATAGGCCTTTCCCCAGACAAATTTGCTGAATATGATCAGGACCACCATGCACACAGCACAGACGAGGGCAAGGGCGATCACGAAATCCATAAATGTGAGCCCGGCGTAGGAACCGATCATGATATTGGGCGGGTCGCCGATGAGGGTGGCGGTTCCCCCGATGTTGGAGGCGAGGACCAGGGGTATCAGGAGGTGGAGGGGGTTAATGGAGAGCGAAATGCATATCTCAATGGCCACCCCGGTCAACAGGAGCATGGTGGTGACATTGTCCATGAAGGCAGAAGAGACGGCTGTAAATATCATCAGGTAAACCGACAGGAGGAAGACCTTTCCCTTGGCTAGTTTGTAGAAGATGTAGGCGCACCATTGAAACACCCCAGTATGTTTCAAGACACCCACGATAATCATCATCCCCATGAGGAGAAAGATAACGTTCATGTCAATGGAATTAATGGCACTGTCAAACGAGAAGATATGGTATTCGGGATTTATGGTACCGATGGTATAGGAGATTACCATCATCAGGGCCGCGCCCAGCATGGCCGCAATGGTCCTGTGGAGCAATTCAAAGGCGATGAGTACATAGGCCAGGATAAAGACAACTGTGGATATCCAGAACGCAGGTCCCAGTACCCTTGCAAGTTCCAGATCCTCGCTGATATAGTAGTGATCCCCTTTTCCCGCCAACTCCGATCCCTTGAATTCGAGGGTCTTGGTCTGGAAGCTGGTTTTGACGGCTTCTATCTTAATGGTTGAGACCTGGAGCCCGTTTTTTTCCAACTCAAAACGGGATACATATTTCCCATTGTGGGCTGTGACTACCTGATCAACCTCTTTGCCGTTGACAAGGATCGTGATTTCTGCCTGATCAACCGGTTCCTTGTGGTTGTCAAGGATGATGCCTGATATATTGATGGTGTCGCCGCCGGTAATGGTCGTCTTTGGAGCCCCGCCTTTTGCACCATGGCCCGCCATTGCATACGATCCCATGAGAGTGATAACGATCATCAATGCAGATGCTATGTAATATCTGAAAATTTTCATAAAAGCAGTTCCCCCTTAAAGTTGGCCCAGCGGTCAAAATTATATATCTTCAAGAGATACAAAATAAGGCCGGAATCTAACAAAATGGCCCTTACCCTGTCAAGAAGAAGGTTGGTTATTTGCGCGACGAATTGACACTGCAAAAGAGAGTATGGTAATCCACTATCAAAACCATGACAGCCCAGGCCTTCATCATAAAATCTCTCTTTGTGCAAAACAGCATCATGCTTTTTTCGTTGGGTGCGGTGATGTTTTTTCTTATCTTCGCCCTTGTAAAAAGAAAGCCGAAACATGTGGCGGCCGCTCTTATCTGGTTGATTATCGTCATCTGGTTTTTCAACAGCCCCTTTTTTGGTTTCAGTGCAGTAGCCGTGAGTCCAGCAGGAATTCGTTTGAACTATGGGGTTCTCTCGTTTAAAAACGATCTCCTGCCCACCCATTCCCCCTGGAAAATTGAAACCCATTTTTCAGACATAAAGAAAATGAAAAAAGTGTACCTTATCAGGATTGCTGATCATGAAAGCATGAAGGTTAAGGGGGAGAGGGGTCTAAGTCTCCTTGAAGAAATCGGAGGTGCAATAGAAAATCTAAAGGCTCAAAGGGGATAGAATAAGGTTTCGTCTCAGCGGGATGAAGAGATCCCTGTTTCAAGGGACCCCATTTTCAAAGGTCTGCATTGGATAGTTAAAAGAACAAGTTTATCGCTTTTGCCGGAAATCGGTGATCTCTTTTTGCGTGTCGCCCAACTGGCAACTGTTTTTCAGTCAGGTGGAAATCCCGAATTTGGGAAGGATATACGCCTGCAACACGACCCATCCTACAATGACCAGAATAATGACCCAGATACTCATGTCGCCCCCTCTTTTTTGTGTTTCACTCTGTTCCAAATCTCAGCTTCTCCCAATCCAATTCGTGCAGCGCACGGCTGCGAAAATCATGCTCATGAAAAACCGCCATGTGAGGCACATCCGGTCGAAGCCGAACTGCTCCCGAGGCCCTTTCCCGAACCTGACACAACAGAAGAGAATGCTGATAACAGCTTTTTGCTCTTATTCGCCCCGCAGGAAGGGCAGGGCCCCTTATCTTCCCCGTTGCTCCTAAAACAGAGGGATTCAAAGACGTTCCCGCATTTTTTGCATTTGAATTCATATATAGGCATTTCTTTCTCCTTTGAGACCTTTGTCTATTAGATCACCAATGCGATGTTTATCTATTAAAGAGTCGTAGCAAGAAAGAAGGTTTCAAAGTTTTCTGAAACCCGCTGTTTTCCAATACCTGTTAATATAGGTCATCTGGAAAGATATGCAAATGGAAATGGATCCATTTACTCCGTGGGGTTACAGGTTTCGGGTTTCGCGTTTAGACAACGTTTCATTCAGAAATTTCTTGATTTTTTTCTTTGCGGCTTTGGGCGTCTTTGCGCGAGCCCTATGATTTCAGCAGGTCCGGCAGGAAGAGACTGAGGCCGGGCCAGTAGGTAATCAGGAGGAGTGCAAAGAGAAGGAGAACCAGAAAGGGGAGGGTTGCCTTGTACACCTGCATTATCGGCCTGTCAAACCTGGAACTCGCTATGAAGAGGTTTAGTCCAACAGGTGGCGTATTATAACCGATTCCCAGGTTTGCCAAGAAAATTATGCCTAAGTGTACAGGGTCAATCCCGAACCGGATGGCTAACGGAACAATCAGCGGCACCACGACGAGAATCGCGCTGAATATGTCCATCATGCAGCCCACTAAGATGAGGAAGATATTGAGGACTATCAAGAATCCGATCTTACTTTCAACCAACCCTTCCATAAATCCAAGAATTTTCATGGGAATAAAGGCATCCACTAAATAGTTGGTAAAGCCCAATGCCGCGCCTAAAATGATCATGATCCCCCCCACCATTTTCATGCTCTCTTTCATAATCGCCGGTAGATCTCTTAGCAGACTCAATTCGTGGAAAACAATTGTTTTGATAAACAGGACATAGGCGACGGTAAGGGCGGCGGCTTCCGTGGCGGTGCAGAACCCGGAATAGATGCCTGCAAGGATGAGAATCGGTATCGGCAGTTCCCATGCGGCCCCCTTGAGGGCTGCGAAGAATTCCCGGGATGAAAATGGGGACTGTTCAAGTCTCCATTTCCTGCCCATATATACGGAAAAGAGGCAGGGGATGCCAACCATCAGGACCCCCGGCAGGAGCCCGGCCATAAATAGGGTTTCAATACTTGTGCCGGAAACAAAACCATACAATATAATCGGGAGGCTCGGGGGGAAATGGAGCCCTAAGCTTCCCGAGGTGGTCATCAGGCCTAATGAAAAGTTTTCCTTATATCTTTCAGAGATCAGGGCCGGAAAGAGGAGCCCGCCTAAGGCGATGATAGTGATTCCGGTGGCCCCTGTGATGGCGGTGAAAAAGGCGCATGAGACAAGGGCGACGACCCCAAGACCCCCGGGCAGCCATCCGAAGAGGCTCCTCGAAAACCTGACAAGGCGGGTAGAGGTCCCTCCCTGTGAGAGGAGGTATCCGGCAAACGTAAACAAGGGGATCGCTAACAATACGGGTGCATTGGCCAAGCGGAAGATTTCAATCGGAATGGCGGTGAACTGAACCCCGCTGACATAAAGCCCCAGCATGGCAGCTCCAAGGATGCCCGCAAAAAGAGGAAGGCCTAAGATGATAAGAATAATGAGGAGGATCACCATTGCGAGGATCATGATGTCATGCTCCTGACGATTTGAACTCCTTCGTCAATGGCCTTTATCAGGAAGTGAAAAAGGAGGAGGGCAAAGCCCGCAGGCAGGATCAATTGACCCCACCAGCCTGGCAGATGAAAGAGCGTCGTCCCGCCGAATTCCATTTCTATTTTCACGTAATCGATGCAGACCTTGAGCATGATGGCGCATATGAGCCCGGACACGAATGCCAGGATCAGTTCACGGGCCGGAAGCCATTTTTTCGGGAGGAGCGTGGAAAAAAGATCGATTTTGATATGATTCCCCTCTTTCGTGAGAAGAGAAGCGCCCAAGAGGGTCAGCCATAACACAAGGAGCCTGACAAAGGGCTCAGACCAGTCGATCTGTCCCAGCATGGCATTGGCCCACTGAAAATGGCCATACGTATAAAGACTTCTGAGACCCACCTGGACAAAGGTGAGGATAACCATCAACCAGAGCAGAAGGATAATCAGCCATCCTTCAATTTTGGCAAGGGCAGTGTCGATCCATTTCAAGGTATTCATGGCTATTTGTGGAGGTATCTTCGTCCAGCGATTGCGGTTGTATGTTCATAAGAGAAACAGGGAAACGTCAATTGTTTGACCTCTTGAGGATGAGGTAAACGCGCTCTAAGAGTTCCTTTGGGTAAAGCTCGCCGGTCAGCTTACGGGCGACTACCGTACGGATCGCCTGAAACTGGTTCAACGCCTCCCCCTCCGGGGCAGGGACGATGGTCAATCCGCTCTTCCGGATGACGTCAACCGCTTCCTTGGTTTGATCTCGTAATTGGGTTGTGAGTTCCGACATATCCTTTTCAAGGAGCTCTCTCAGCAGTCTGGCCAGGTCTTCCGGCAGTTTCCTGAGAAACCTTGAGGAAATAAGGATTGCCCCGGTGGAGTGGGCAAGGGGAAGTGCCATCATGCTGTTGAGATAGCGCTGCCACTGGAGGGCTAATGCCCCTAAAGGAGGTGCGTATACCGTGTCGATCATCCCCGTGTTCAAGGCAGTGGTCACGTCTGTGATGGCAAGGGGAATGGGATTTACTCCCATTGCCACAAAGGTCTCTTTGGCGATCGGGTCCCCTGACCATGTCCATACCTTCAGACCTGGAAGATCGTTGACCGTCCTGATGGGTTTCTTTGAGATGAGGTGAACATTGCCCACCTCTGCCCACGCCAGTAGTTCAAACCCTTTTTTCCTGAACTGCTCGGTAAAAAAAGGCTGCAGCTCCCTGTGAACCAGGTCTACTTCCTGGTAATTTCTAAACAGGAAGGGGAGGTCCAGCACCCTGACCATCGGGAGAATATGTCCGAACCCCACGCCGGAAAACGCCGCACAGTGAATCTGGCCGATCCTGATTTTTTTCAATACATCCAGCTCATCGCCGGCAATGCCTCCCGCATAGATCTGAAACCCCAATCTGCCGCCGCTCTTTTCCCTGATCTCCTTATCTATGGCCCTCATACGCTTTACCCAGGTGGACCCTTCCGGCGCTACCGTGGCGAATTTTATCGGGTACGCGGGCTCTGCACCGTTCGAAAAGCTAACCGGATAATTGACCAGCCAGAGGAGCAGGAGACAAGAAAGCACACGGATTCGCTTTTTCATAAACTCAGACCTCCCGTAAGAATACTCCTTAAAAAAACAGCTCATGGCCCATCTCCTTAAGGCCTTTCATTTTCTGTTTGACCGCAGTGTTTATAAGGCAGACCGCTTTCAACCGGTCAACCGGGGCATTTTCGACCTCGCGAATCAGGGAAAAGAATAATTCCTTGTCCTGGACCCTGACGGCATAATATCTGGCATAATAGTATTGGGCCAAAAGAAATTGCCCCTTGCTGGCGGCTATGGCTTTTGAAAAAAACTCTTTTGCCCTGGGCGCGTCCCCGCCTAAAATCTTTGGGCGTGCGGCTAACATCGAACCGGCGATAAGGTATGGTGAGCCGTAGAAATAGGCCGGTTCTATCTCCATTACCCTTCTCAGACACTCCTGCGCCGTGCCCAACTCGCCAAGGGTAGCGGGTTTGTCCAAATTCAGATTGATCCACGCATTCCACGACATTGTGATCCAGAAGAGGGGCTCAATCTCACCTTTCCCTATTGCGCCCAAACGGCTTAAGATTGCCTGATGGCTGACATCTTCCATATCGATGGCCCTGAGCCCGTAACTCCTGGCCCTCAGATAGAGCCTTGATGCCCGCTCCGGGTCCTGTTCCTCTACGAAAAGCATCGCATATCCGGTAAATCCCATGCAGAGGGCCGTAAGGAGTTCCCTGTTCCGGGGGGCGTTCTTAAGAAGTCCCTCCATTAACTTGAGTTCCGCGGGGAGGGAGTCCTTTGCCAGATCCAGGTCACACTCCTCAAAAAAGGCCTTGGTTAAGTTGGGTATCAGGGAGGAGGTTGCCTGTACTACCAATCCTGCGCATCCAGTCGTAAACAGCATCATTACGGAAATGAATAAAAGACCGCGGGCAGTTCTTTTCATATGTCAATAACCGAGAAATGGATCTTCTTTTTTCGGGGGGCTTTCCAACAGTTTAGTGGCCAGGAATTGTGCTCCCGATCCATTTTCCATATTCAAGACCTGATTATAATATTTTTTTGCCTCATCCCTGTTCTCCTCAAGATCATAACTCATCCCTGTCTTTATCAGGGGCCAGGCAATCATTGTGGGATCGTTTTCCGGGTCTGGATGCTCGAGGATTTTCTTTAGAATGGCTCTCGCTTCAGGATAGCGTCCCTGAAAGAGGTTATATATTGACTCCAGGTAAAGCGCCTGTCTCTCCCACATGTCGGCTGTTTCCCTTTTAGGGGCTTCAGCGCCCCTTTGTCGCAGCTCATTTACTACTTTTCTGTATTGAGGTCCCGCCTTTAATCTGATGTAGCTGACACCTTCAAGGCCCTTGAAACGTGGATTTTCTGGATAGCTCCTTGCCAGTTCGCCAGAGAGATCAAGGGCCTTCTTAAAGTCCTGCTCAATAAAGAGATAGATGTGAAGGAGCATGCTCTTGGTTTCTGTTTCCGAATAGACAGCCTCATTCGCTGCAATATTCAGTTTCTTCAGCCCTTCGTGTTTGTCGCCTTTGTGGAGTAGAAAATAGGTCAAGAATTTCAGGACACCCGAAAGCCGGGCCGTGTAATAATCGAAAGTGCCGATACCTAACAAAACGTCTTTATTGTCAGGATCCATCTTCAAGCAGGTCTTGAGCGCATCTATGGCATCAGTGGCCAGGAAAAAGGAAGATACCCAGTTCCCTTTCATGAGTTCAAAGCGACCCTTGAAGCCCAAGGCCCCGCCCAGATAAAAGAAGTCATAACTGTCCGCATCCTTCTTGTCAACCCGTGCTTTTGCTACCTCTATGGCGCGGTCAATCCGCTTCTTGAACTCCTCTACGACATCAGGAGACCAGAAGCCGGAGGCCAGGCGAGACCATGAAACCATGGCCAAGTAGAAATAACCGGCCGGTTTATCCTCTGATTCGGAAACGACGTTGTTGAACAGTTTCTCGGCCTCACTGAACTGGCGATCATAAATGAGATATATCCCCGTCAGGATCTGTCCATCCCCCTTGACTTGGTGCAAATCAGGCTTTTTCGGCTTTTCAAGGCTCAGAAGGTCCTGTTCAGTGACCACAAGTGCCAGTGATACGGCCAGCAATAAGCAGGAGGAAAAAAAAAGTCGCGCGCTTAGGGGATTCCGGTTTTTCACGAGAGAACCTGTTAAGGGCTATGAGTTGCCGTTTTCTGCACGGATTGCCATTTTCACCGGCATAGGCTACATGAGAGCGTGCATTTAAGCAAGCTTGTAATTCTGATTTTTTTGATGAAGTTAGGGAAAAAGTGAGTCTAAGGTAAAGATGTTGTGGACTTTTCTGGCTTATGTGTTAAAATTATACTTTAATTGGGTTTAAGAATGGAAATTATGACATTCGTATGAAGTCGAGTTTGCAGCCTTAACACCGGGGTGCGACACCGCTGGCAGCGGAAGAGGACCAAGATGAAGATATTCATTGTGGGAAGCACAGGCATGTTGGGCAGTGAATGCAAGAACGTCCTCAGTCAGGATCATGAAGTCATTTGTCCGGACAAAAGGGAGGTTAATATCATTAGCTGGGATGTTGTCATAGAGAGCCTTACGGTGGTGTCTCCTGACGTAATCCTGAATTGCGTTGGGTTCACCGATACCGAAGCGTGCGAAAAAGAGGATTTTTTGGTCAGGAAAATAAATATTGAGGGTCCAAGGAACCTGGCACAGGCATCTGCGCGGTTTGGATGTAAAATGGTTCATATCTCTTGCGGCCACGTATTTGATGGGAAAAAAGGGATGCCCCAGCCCTACTTTGAAGACGACGCCCCGAACCCGCTCTCTTCCTATGGGAAAAGCAAAATGGAAAGCGAAATAGCGGTTCGAAGTAATTCTCCGAACTATATTATCATTCGCTCCATGTGTTTGTATGGCGTAAACGGAAAAAACCTAATCAAATCGATTCTGGCTAAAGCTGTCGGTAGACGACCAAAGGTGTTGAAGATGCCGGAGGATCAATTCGGGGCGCCTACGTGGAGCTATCGTTTGGCGTTACAGATAAGAGAACTCTTGGAGAAGAATGGAAGGGGTACTTATCATGCGACTGCCGTGGGCTATTGCAGCGGCTTTGAATTTGCAGAACATCTCCTCAATCAGTTGAACATCAAGACGTCTGTTGAACCTTGCAGTCTGAAGGATTTGAAGGGGCCGGTTGCCAAGCCCGCAAATTGTCTGTTAGAAAACCGGCTTTCAAAGAAGCAGGGAGTCAATGTCATGGTGGATTGGAAGGAGGACTTAGACAGGTTTCTCGAAGAATTCGGTGAGGAGCTTATCAAGGAAGCTAAGCAGCGATGAAAATACTGCTCTCACTGCTGGGTCTGTCATATATTGTCAGCCCGTATGATCTTTTTCCGGACTTCTTTATAGGAGTGGGGTGGATTGATGACCTGATCGTCTTAGGGTTGCTGTGGTGGTATCTCTATGTTTACAGGAAGCGGCGATACAGCTACGAGGGCCATGGTCCGGAAAGAGGGGCATACTCTCGGGGAGAGGGTAAAGAGCGAACCGTCGAAAGCGAGGCCTCACCCCGGAAAGATCCGTACTCTGTGCTGGGCCTGCCGAGGGATGCATCTTCCAGGGAGATAAAGGGGGCATACAGGCGCCTTGCAAACCAGTATCACCCTGACAAGGTGCAGCACCTGGGGGAGGAGTTCAGGCACCTGGCCGAAATCCGTTTTAAGGAGATACAGACCGCTTATCAGGAATTGAGACCGAAGTAGATAGACAGCGCTATATAGAGCGGCCCAGGACAGCCCCTTCATAAATAGCCGCCTTGGCGCTTCTCGGCTCTAAGCAGTCTCCGATCTGGTGGATTTCGTATCCCAATGACTTGATCCGATTGTAGAGCGTGTGATCAGGCTTGGAGCCGGCGGCAATGATGACATGATCTGCCTCAACAAAGACTTCATCATCATTCTCGCCCCCGACAATGATCCCGTTGTCTTCTACTCTTTTTAGTCTGAATCCCGTCATGATCTTCACGTGGTTATCTTCAAACTTTTTGATGAACAGTTTTCTGGTCATGCTCTCGAGCCGAGTCCCGATGCTGGGGAGCATTTCAACAATGGTCACCTTGCACCCGTTCTCCGAAAGGTGGAGCGCCACTTCACACCCGGTAGGGCCACCACCGATTACAACGGTTTTTCCACGGATCTCCCTGTCGCCATTCAAGGCTTCACTCAGGGAGGCCACAATCTCCTTGTCTATCCCGTCAACAGGCGGGAAAGAGGGCACGGACCCGGTGGCCAGGATCACTATATCGGGGGAGCAGGACGTTACCGTGTCGGTCGTAACTTCGTGGTTCAAATGGCATTTCACCCCGAATCTTTCAATCTGTCTTTTCTGGAATCTGATCAAATTCCTCAGTTCTTTTTTAAACGTTGTGATACTTCCCAACAGGAGCTGTCCGCCAACCGCTGACTGTTTTTCAAAGAGGTGAACGTCGTGTCCCCGTTTTGCCGCAACCCAGGCCACATTCAACCCGCCGGGGCCGGCCCCCACAACCATAACCTTCTTTGGGGTTTTTGCGGGATGAAAGGCCATCTCTTTTTCGCGTCCCAATGCCGGGTTGACCAGACACTCCACGCGGCCCCTTCTGAAAATGGACTCCATGCAGGTGTTACAGGCGATACAGGTCCGTATGTCGTCCAGGCGTCCTTCCATGGCCTTTTTGGGCATCTCTGGATCTGCCAGGAGACCTCTGCCGATGCAAACAAGATCGGCCGTTCCGTTTCTTATGATCTCATCCGCGACCAGGGGATCATTGATCCTCCCTACCGCCATGATGGGAACACTTAGGGCCTTCTTGATTTTCCCTGCAAAATCGGCTAAACAGGCCTTTTCCATAAACATCGGTTGACAGATCCATTCAGGCGTAGCGTCGTTTCCGGCAGACACCTGAACAACATCAACCCCTGCGTTCACTAAGATTTTCAAGATCTCAATACTTTCGTCCACGTCAAGGCCGTCCTTTACGAATTCCACGGCGCTGATTTTAAAAGAGATAGGATAATCCCGCCCAACCCGGTTTCTGACCTCACGCACGATCTCTTCTGCGAAACGGGTCCTTCCCCGAACATCTCCGCCATATTGGTCATGTCTGATGTTTGAAAACCTTGAGAGAAATTGATTGATAAGATATCCATGGGCCCCGTGGATTTCTATCAATTCGAACCCTGCGTCAACGGCCCTTGTGGTTGCGTCTCCGAACTTCCGAACTAACTCCTGGATTTCCTCCTGTGTAAGCGGCTTTACATCGCCCCGGATAGCGGGACAGGGAAGAGGGGAGGGGGCAACCGGTTGTTGCCCGATTACCTTATGTGAAGTCTGCCTCCCGCCGTGGTGAATCTGAACCGCAGGGACCGACCCTTCGGATTTGATCGCACTTGCGATCTTCGCGAGCCCTTCTACAAACCGGTCATCATATATCCTGGCCTGGTGGGGAGAGACGATCCCTTCTGGCGATACGGCGCAGGCCTCCACAATTATCATGGCCGGCCCGCCAGCGGCCCTACGCCGATAGTGCTCAATGGTCTTTTCTGTGATAGAGCCATCATCTCCTATCAGGAAAGAGGCCAGGCCGGGCATGATGATCCTGTTTTTGAGGTGGCAGTTCTTTATACTGTAATTAGAAAAAAGGTACTTCACTGATTTTTCCCTCCCGTGAGGTTCAGGTAAGCACTGCTATTTTACCGGGGTTGGTGTCTGTTCTCTTGGCGCAGAAATATAGGCAATGTGGTGAAAGCTTGTCAAACAAAAAGACTGGTTTTTCCTTCGAAGATCGAGATATTGAGGCAATCGTAAAAAAGCTTCTACACACATGATCGGGAATTTGGGGAAAGGCCGTGGCACCTTAGGGAAAAATCGAAAAAGGTGTTGTTTCTCAAGGAGATCATTTTTTTGTTGACTTACAGAAAAGATTCACCCATAATGGACCTAACTGAGCGCTCAGTCGAATTTGTTTTACGGTTTGCTGTTGATCCTATGTCAAAAAAAGAGACCATAATCCGTGCGGCTGCAATCCTCTTCTCGCAAAAAGGATTCGAGAATACCCGAATGTCTGAGATCTCCAGGATGACCGGGGCCGCTGAAGGCACGATCTTCTATCATTTTAAAAACAAAGAAGAACTCTTCTTGGCCATACTCGAAGAATTCAAGCAGGATATCATCAGTGAATTTGATCGCTATCTTGATGAAATGAATTTCGAAACCGGAATGGAGATGCTGGAGGGTTCGCTCTCTTTCTACCTTTCACTGGCAGGGTCAATGGAGGACCGTTTTTTGCTCTTGCACCGCCATGATGCATATGAGCTCGCCAGGGTCAATCCAGCCTGCAAAAACCATCTTGAGGCGATTTATAACGGCCTCGTGGACGTTTTTGAAAGGGCTGTTCGCATGGGGCAAGAAGATGGATCCATGGCACCCATGCCGGCGCGAAAGACCGCATTGATCGTCTTTTCCATGGTGGATGGCCTGGTCAGGTTCAATACCTATGAACTGTATGATGCCGGTTCACTTTACTATGATCTGATCAAAGCCTGCCGAAGAATGGTGGGTCATAAAAGAATCTCTGAAACAGGTGCTGAAAATGCTGAATAGGGTATTTCCGTTTCTTTCCTGGTTTAAAAACTATGATACGGGTACTCTGAGAATCGACGCCCTTTCGGGGTTGACGGTGGCGCTGGTGCTCATCCCTCAGTCCATGGCTTACGCACAGTTGGCGGGGCTACCGGCCTATTACGGGCTATACGCCTCATTCTTACCGCCTATGATCGCGGCCCTGTTCGGGTCGAGTCGGCAGCTTGCGACCGGCCCCGTTGCAGTGGTTTCCTTAATGACATCGGCTTCGCTGGAACCGCTGGCGATTGCAGGGAGCGAAGGATATATCGCCTATGCGATCATGCTTGCCCTGATGGTGGGCGTATTTCAACTCGCGCTCGGTGTGTTACGACTCGGTCTTGTCGTTAATTTCCTGTCCCACCCCGTGGTAAACGGCTTCACCAACGCGGCGGCCATCATCATCGCCTCATCGCAGCTATCCAAGATGTTCGGCGTCTATGTGGACAAGGCCGACCATCACTATGAGACCATTGTCCGCGTGATTCAGGCGGCAGTTCATTACACGCATTGGCCTACTCTGTTTATGGGGGCACTTGCCTTTGCGATCATGTACGGACTAAAGTGGATTTCACCAAGAATTCCCAATGTATTGGTAGCGGTGGCGATCACGACCGTTCTTTCATGGGCGACAGGGTTTCAACACAACCTTACCGTTCACACCGCTTCCATTGCATCTCCCGAGGCGCTGAACCTTATTGACAATTTTAATAAGACCAGCCGGAAAATACCAGAACTGACAGTGGAACGGGCGAAGTCTTATGAAGCTATCGAGGAGTTAAACCAAGGCCATTCGATTCACGATGTTCTCAATGCCGAACACGCGGCAAGCATCCTTACCTTTAACATCGATCGACTAAAGGAAGAAACCCATGTCTATAGAGAGCGGATCAGGGCCCTTATTTTCGGAGCGGTTCATCAACCTGACGGTCTTTTAAGGTTTTATTTGAAGGGAAAGATTCCGGCAGGTGAGGAAGATGATGGTCGTATCTGGCGCCTCAAGGTGGGGAATCGCCCGCTGTCTGAAGATCGTTTGATTATGATGGGTGGCGGCGCGGTCGTTGGTGTTATTCCCCGTGGGTTGCCATCTTTGTCCGTCCCCAGGATCGACGCTAAGGTTATCTTACATCTCTTTCCATATGCCGCCATCATATCCCTCCTGGGCTTTATGGAGGCGATCTCCATTGCTAAAGCCATGGCGGCCAAGACAGGTCAACGGCTGGACCCGAACCAGGAACTCATCGGCCAGGGCCTGGCCAACATCTGCGGTGCCATGGGCAAGAGCTATCCCACCTCCGGGTCTTTTTCGAGGTCTGCGGTCAACCTGCAGACTGGCGCTGTTTCGGGTCTCTCCAGTGTGTTCACGAGCGTTGCCGTTGTGATCGTCCTCCTCTTTTTTACGCCGCTCCTCTATTATCTCCCACAGTCGGTCTTGGCCGCGGTTATCATGATGGCGGTCATCGGTCTCATCAATGTCTCTGGATTTGTACACGCGTGGAAAGCCCAGTGGTATGACGGTGCCATTTCCATTATTGCCTTTGTCTGTACCCTGGGTTTTGCGCCCCACCTGGACAGGGGAATCATGATCGGGGTGGTGCTTTCAATCGGTGTATTCTTTTACAAAAATATGCGGCCCAAGGTGGTCTCCCTCTCGAGACACGAGGATGAGGCCCTGCGGTGTGTGACGACCCACGGGTTAAAGGAGTGCGAATACATTTCAATGGTCCGTTTCGACGGGCCACTGTTCTTTGCCAACGCAAGCTATCTCGAGGATAAGATCACGGAGATGATGCGCAAGAAAAAGAACATAAAGCAAATTATCATTGTGGCCAATGGGATCAACGATATCGACGCTTCGGGGGAAGAGACGCTCTCCTTACTGGTGGACAGAGTCAGGAGTGCGGGTGTTAACATTTCTCTGAGTGGCGTGAATGAGTCGGTCATGGAGGTTCTGAGACGCACCTACTTCATTGAAAGATTAGGTAAGAACAACATCTATCCGACAATGGAAAAGGCGATCGAAGCCGTACATGAAGAAACGCACAGATCGGGAAAGGAAGAGCTTTGTCCGCTTCTTTCTGTCTGCGATCCCGTCTGAGCACATGATACAAAGGGAGGGCTCAAATGCCAGCAATCAGCATATTTAGTGGTGTCTTCTGCAACGAGGAGTCCGTCGTCAACGAGATCGTTGCCAGAACCGGTTACAAACTGGTGAGGGACGCCGATATTTTATCTTCAGCAAACAGGATTTCCGACACATCCGAAGATAAGATAGAGCGCGCTTTCTCAGCCAAGACCTCGATATTCAATAAGTTCACTCACGAAAGAGAGCGATCCATTGCGTATATTAAGCTGGCATTGGCACAAACGCTCTTGAATGAAAACCTCGTAGTTACAGGGTTTATCTCTCATCTGATCCCCGAAGCGGTCAGCCATGTGCTGCGAGTCTGCCTTATCGCCGACATGTCTTTCAGGATTCAGACGGCTATTCAGGATCGTGGTGTGAGCGAAAATGATGCGGTGAAACTTATCCGGAAACGTGACGAAGATGCTGCCGCGTGGGTTCATACCCTGTTGGAGGTGAATGATCCCTGGGAGACGTCGCTGTATGATATGCTTCTGCCGACGGACAAGATGGGCGGGGATGAGATCATAGATCGTATCAATGAGGTTATGAAAAAAGAGGTGATAAAAGACTCCCCTCGATCAAAAAAGGCAGTGAAGGATTTTCTACTTTCGGCAAAGGTGGAGGTAAGCCTGGTAAAGGAAGGGCACACTGTGGGCGTGGAGGTAAAAGACGACGTTGTAACCTTGACGATTAATAAACACGTTCTCATGTTGAGCCGTCTTGAAGAGGAACTCATCCATATCGCCAGTCAGGTCCCGGGGGTGAAAAATGTGAAAACCAAGGTAGGCCAAGGTTTCTACCAGGCAGACATATACCGGAGACATGATTTCGAGATGCCATCAAAAGTCTTGCTTGTGGATGACGAACGTGAATTTGTAGAGACCCTGTCCGAGCGGTTGGTGATGCGGGATATGGGTTCGGCCGTGGCCTATGACGGGGAATCCGCCCTGGAATTGATCAAGGCGGACGAGCCCGAAGTCATGATCCTGGATCTCAGGATGCCTGGCATTGACGGCATAGAGGTATTGAGGAGGGTCAAACAAACGAATCCTGACATCGAGGTCATTATCCTCACAGGACATGGATCCGAGGCTGACCGGGAGACCTGTATGGGTCTGGGCGCATTCGCGTATCTCCGGAAGCCCGTTGATATTGAGAAGCTGAGCGAGACGATCAAGAACGCTAACGAAAAGATCTCCCGTAGGACTTCCGCTGATAAACCGCGAACCTCGGAGGGATAGGCATCGACGCCAGGGTATCTGTTCGGAGTTCGTTGCGTAACCATCAGGGTGTAAAGAAAGCCTCTGGTTTTGGATCAGTTATGAAATTTTGGAGAAAAACAAGGCCCTCCTTTTGGGACAAACGCGAGATCGCCCCCGGTGCCTCCACGCATCAGTTCAATTACCGTCGTATATGGAAGCTCGCGGTTCTGCTGACTGGCGGGGTTGCGCTGGTTCCCCTGATTTTCATAACCGTTGTGAATTATGAGGCCATGCAGGATGCCATCGCGTCTGAATTCCTGCTGCGAACCACCCGGATTGTCTCCAATACGAGGCGCGCCATATCGTTTTTTCTCTCTGAACGGAAATCCGCTCTGGATTTTATTGTTCACGACAACAGCTTTGAGAGTCTGAATAACAAGGAAAGGCTTGCGGGTATCCTGGAAAACCTGAAGAGAAGCTTTGGAGGAGGTTTTGTTGATATCGGAGTGGTCGACTCCTCGGGTTTTCAGAATAACTACGTCGGTCCATACAAACTTGAAGGAAAAAATTACAGTGGGCAGGAGTGGTTCAAGCAGGTGGTGGACTCTGGGATGCATATCAGCGATGTGTTCTTAGGATATCGAAAAGTCCCCCATCTGGTGATTGCCGTCAAGGGAATCAACCAGAATGGCTCCTTTTATGTCCTTCGCTCTGCCTTAAGCATCGCCCCTTTTGAAGGCCTCCTCTCCAACCTGGAACTGGGAGGCATGGGCGATGCGTTCATGATCAACCATCAAGGAATCCTCCAGACCCCGTCGAGGTATCACGGAAACGTCCTTCAAAAGCTGTTTTTGCTGGTTCCCAAAAATTCCCCAAAAACCGAGGTGTTGGAGGAAAAAAATCGGTTCGGCCAGGATCTTCTCATCGGTTACAGATATATTGACGACACGCCGTTCATCCTGATGATTGTGAAAAAGAAAGAAGAGCTGATGAGGCCCTGGTATAGGACCCGATTGAGACTGATTGCATTTCTGTTGATCAGCGTCACCGTCATCCTGACCGTTATTCTGGGAACCGCCACTTACATGGTAAGGAGAATACAAATCGCGGATGAGAAACGGGTAATCACTCTGCATCAAGTGGAATATGCGAACAAGATGGCCTCCATCGGGCGCCTGGCGGCAGGCGTCGCCCATGAGGTCAACAACCCCCTCGCGATTATCAATGAAAAGGCGGGTCTCATCAAGGATCTGTTTACCTTTCGGGGAGAATACGTTACGGATCATAAACTGATTGGCCTTGTGGATTCGATCCTTGCTTCTGTGAAAAGGGCCGGGACCATCACCCGAAGACTCTTGAATTTTTCCAGAAATCTAGAGGCCGGCATCGAACCTATCAATCTGAAAGAAGTGATTCTGGAAGTCCTCAGTTTTATGGGCAAAGAAGCTGAGTTGCGGTCCATAGAGATCGCTATGGATGTGTCCGAGGATATTCCCAAATTTGAAACGGATAGAGGGAGACTTCAACAGATTCTTCTGAATATCGTTAATAACGCCTTTGCAGCGCTAAACGATGGCGGCCATCTGGATATCAAGGCCAATCGGGAAGACAGAGATCATGTTTCCGTCATTATTACCGATGACGGTTGTGGGATTTCAAAGGAAGACCTGAATCGTATATTTGAGCCGTTTTTCTCAACCAAGACGGGGCAGGGTGGAACCGGGCTCGGGTTATCCATTACCTACGGGCTTGTTCAAGAGATCGGGGGAAAGATCAGCGTCAGAAGCGAATTGGGCAGAGGAACCAGCTTCGGCATATCCATCCCCATTAAGTGGGAGAAGAATAAAAAATGAACAAAATGAAGGTGTTGTTGGTAGACGACGAAGAGGAACTTGTCTCCACCATGGCGGAGCGGTTGTCCCTCAGGGGGATTGACGCCGATTGGTCCACCAGCTCGGAAGATGCCCTGAGGAAACTGGAACGGGGTCGATACGATGTTGCTGTGTTGGACGTAAAAATCCCCAGAATCAGCGGGATAGAGCTGAAGAAACAGATGGAAAGGAAATCCCCTCATACCAGGTTTATCTTTTTGACCGGGCATGGCTCTGAAGCGGATTTCAAGGCGGGCTCTGCTGAGGCAGGACCTGAATTTTATTTGGTGAAACCGGTCAATATTGAAGATCTTATCAAGAAGATGGACGAATTGATCGAGACGTGAGGAGGGTGGGTATGGGTTTCAACTGTGGTATTATCGGAGAAGCAGGGCTTCAATTTTTTGGAAAAATGACCGCGTCCATTTCCCACGAGATCAGGAACGTCCTCGCCGTTCTAAACGAAAATGCGGGACTCTTGGAAGATCTTGTCCTGATGGCAGAGAAGGGGGCCCCCATTGATCGTGAACGGCTTAAGACTTTGGCCCGGTCCATGGGGAAACAGATCCACCGGGCGGATGGGATTGTCGAAAACATGAACCGGTTTGCCCACGGTGTGGACGAAAGTGCCAAGCGGATCGACCTGCACGAAAGCGTGGTCCTATTGGTTGCGCTTTCGGGGAGGCTCGCTGACATGCGGGGGATAAAATTAGCCCCTGTCTACACCAAAGAACAGATACTGATTACAACAAATCCCTTTTTCCTGGAAAACCTGCTGTGGTGTTTTCTGGATTTCGCAATGGAAGCGGCAGGGAAGGGAAAGGCCTTGGGGATCGTCAGCGAAAGAGATGAAAGAGGTGCTCGGCTCAGATTCACAGGGCTTGAACATCTTGCTGAAAGAGATACGGATGCATTTCCATCAGAGCGAGAAAAGGCCATGCTCGAAGCGCTGGAAGCGGGTTTTTCATTTGACCCAAAGGCAGGAGAAATCGTCATAACCCTCCCTGAAAAGATCTGCCGGTGAATGCTTCAAAGGAAGGGTCATAACCTATCATCATAAGGAGAAATAAGCATGAAGACTCGGGTATTGTTAGTCGATGACGAAGAGGAATTCGTCCAGGCCCTGGCAGAACGGCTGTCTATCCGCGATTACGATGTCACCACGTCGTTGAGCGGCGAGGATGCTGTTGAAAAGCTGAGGCATTACAATTTTGATGTGGTCATCCTGGATGTCCGGATGCCCGGCATGGACGGGACCGAGGTCCTGCACGAGATGAAACGCATAAAACCGCTAACGGAAGTGATTATGCTGACGGGACATGCCACGGTGGAATCGGCTATCGATGGAATGAAGCAGGGGGCCTATGACTATCTCATAAAGCCCTGCGAAACTGAAGATTTGGTCATCAAGATCAACAGGGCCTATGAAAAAAAGGCGGCGCACGAAGAACGTATTCGGGATGCCAGGGTAAGAGAGATCATATCCTCACCCAGGGCCGCTTTAAAAGATGCGTGATGCTGCGGCTGCCTCTTGCGCCTTTATATCGCCTCAGAAAAGAGTAGATTCCAAAGCGAATGAAGAGTTCTTCATCCTCCAGGGGGGGGTTTAGCCTTTCCACGGAGGTACGGTTGGGTATGTCTATTGATAAGGTATCGGTTGATGTAAGGAGATGGGGAATGGGAAATTCCGGATGTGAGCGGATAACTGGAGATCAGGCACTGGAAAGATTGTTGTCCGGAAATAGAAGATATCGGGATGCAAGGCCAAAACACCCGAATCAAACACCCGACCGCCGCAGAGAACTGGAAGACGAACAGCATCCGTTCGCCGTCATCCTTGGTTGTTCTGACTCCCGGGTCCCGCCTGAAGTTATCTTTGATCAAGGCCTGGGTGATCTGTTTATTATCCGGGTGGCGGGAAATGTCGTGGATAATATGGTTCTCGGTAGCATCCAATATGCCGTATCCTATCTGAGAACCCCTTTGATTATGGTCCTGGCCCATGCCAACTGCGGTGCGGTGAGCGCTACCCTATCCGCTCATCACCCATTAGAGGGTCAATTAAGCTGTTTGACAAACGCTATCCAGCCGGCCGTGGATCTGGTCAGGGACCAGCCCGGCGATACGCTGAACAGGGCTTCAAAGGCCAATGCAGAAATGGTCGCAGAGCGACTCAGGAACTCAAAACCGGTCCTGTTTGATTCTGTCCGGGCCGGCATGCTGACGGTGGCTGCGGCCTACTACAATTTGGGTACCGGAGGCGTTGAAATCCTTTCTCAGTAAGCATTCCCGCCTCCCCCCTCGATTCTGTGCCTGTCGTGGCAGACCTTCGTGAGGACGATCAGGAAAGCGAATCGATCAAAGATCTATCTCCCAACATTCATACTCAGCGTTGATACCACTTGGGCACTGGATAGACACACTTGTGGGTGGCGACTTTGTCTGGCCGGACGGTTTCAAGCTTCCCATTTATCCACTGGACTAATAGGGTAGGCAATCTATTTTGTTGGGTTTTCTTGCCATATGATATGAATTTTACAGGGCCAAACACAGTCATCATGTCGGTTGTGGCCAGGGCATCTCTCACGCCATCCGGGGTGAGGGTTTTGGCCCTTTTCAAGGCATCCGCAATCACATACATGGCAGCGTATGCCTCGGCTCCATGGTATTCCGTAGGTGAATTATATTTGGCCACAAATTTATCATAATATTCCTTGGCCCCGGGGTAAGGAACCGATGGTGTCCAGAGGGTGGCAGAAAAGACATAATCGCAAGCCGGCCCTGCATTTTCCTGGAATTCGGGGAGGGTGAACCCAGCCGCACCACCGACAAAGAGTTTTGGATTAAAGTTCAGCTCCTTGGATTGTCGCATGAGCAGTGAAGCATCCATGACATAAGAAATCATATACACAAGGTCCGGGTTCCTATCTTTGACTTTGACCAGAAGGGGTTTAAAATCAATAGCGCCCGCCTCATATCCTTTCTTCATTAGCACCTTGAGACCCATTTCGTTGCATGTCTCGACAAACTTTTTTGACCCCGACTGGCCGAAAAGCGAGTTTTCATGAAGGATGGCAACGGTTTTGACATCAGAGGCAACGTCCTTTAAGAACAATGTAAACGCCTGGGGGTATTCGCTCACCGGCGGATTGAGCCTGAAGATGTAATTCCAGCCCTGCTCTGTGATTCTGTCAGCGGAACCTGTATTCACTAAGAAGGGCATCTTTCTCTGCTGGGCAACAGCAACGGTCGCCCATGTCACTGAACTTGAGTACCCGCCACCGACGACAATAACCTTATTCTGTGAAATCAGTTTCTCGATGCCCGATCGGCCGACATCCGGTTTTCCGGTCGTATCTTCAACGATCAGCTCAATCTGCTTGCCATTGACGCCACCGGCCGCATTGATTTCCTCAAGGGCCATTAGAAATGATTTATTCTCAATCTCGCCAAATTTGGCAAGTTTCCCGGTCAGAGGAAGAACCACTCCAACCTTGATCTTGTCGGCTAAAACGGGGCCCGCAATCGCAAACCCCAGAAACATCAAAACCGAAAAGACGCACATTACCTTTGTCATACGTTTCATAAAATACCTCCTCTCAATCTTTTCCGTTTAAGGTTGAACAACATAGTTTTACACTTTTCCCGCAAAATTATCAGGTTATCTCTTAAAATCAGAGAAAGCGATGATCGGAAGTTGAAATTAAATGCTGGATACTATAAATTGTTCGGCGAAAAACCAAATCTTTTTTAGATTCTTACAGGTTCATCCTGAGAGATTATCTCTCACAGTTCAGTGGCTACTTGGCAACCTGTTGGAATGATGATGGAGTATTGGAATAATGTAAAGCACACTCTTAACGCGATAAATCTCACCACTCCAACAGTTCTCCAGTACACCGATACAAAGGGCTTCGACATGCGAAATTCTTTGTGCGATATTCAATGCCGCGTTTCGCGGGATCAAATATCTTTGGGTAGAATTAAGGAGGAGTGAAGATGAGATGCGATATCATGTCTCGGCGCATGATCGGTGCGATCGCTTTGCTGGCCGGAATCCTGTTTTTTCACATAGAGAGGAGTGAATCCATGGGAAACAACGACCCTCAGAAAACCATAAGATTACTCAGCCCACATTTTGAGAGTAAGACATCTATCGAGAAGTCCTTGCTTGATCGAAGATCGGTCAGGAATTACAGAGAAAAGGATTTGACAGTTGACGAAGTCTCACAACTTCTATGGGCTGCCCAGGGAGTGACGAACCGGAGAGGCTTGAGGACAGCGCCGTCCGCCGGGGCCCTTTACCCGCTCGAGATATACATTGTGGCAGGTAACGTCAGCGGCCTTGCGCCGGGGATATACAGATATGAACCTGGCACCCATGAACTGGTAAAAACCGGCGATCGGGACAGGAGAGTCGCTCTCTGGCGCGCCGGACTGGAACAGGGCGCCATACGAAACGCCCCTGTTGTCCTGGTTTTTTGCGCTGTGTATGAGCGGACGACCCGTAAATACGGAGAGAGAGGAATACGGTACGTGTATATGGAGGTTGGACACGCCGCACAGAACGTCTGCCTGCAGGCAATTTCACTGAGACTTGGCACCGTGGTCATCGGCGCCTTCAATGACAGAGAGGTCAAAAATATCATGGAACTTAAGACCGATGAACACCCTTTGTGCATAATGCCGGTAGGAAGACTCAGGATTGAAGATTGATGAATGACGATTGTCGATTGAGATATGAGGTTACAATGGAAGAGCTTCTTTATAACGAGTTTGAGCCTAAAAACTTCTTTCCGAGTTTTTTCCGGACATCAAAGGCGGTTCTCCTTTCACCCAGGGTTTTCTATCAGGGTATGCGAACTGAGGGGAGTTTCCTGAACCCGTTTCTCTACATGCTCTGTTGTGTGATCTTTCATGTCTTTGTGTTTGGTCTTTTACAGAGGAATTTCGGCTTAATGTTCCGCAACCTCCTGCTCGGCATGGCATTCCCTTTGATTACTGCCGGGTTCCTCTTTTTCATCGTTACGAAAGTCTTCAAGGCCTCGGGTTCCTATGAGACCGCTTTCAGGGTCAATGCCTATGCCTCGGCTGTGAACCTGGTTACATGGCTCCCGTTCGTCGGCCTGCTCTTCGAGTTGTATCGCATTTATCTGATTGTCGTTGGACTGAGCGCAGGCTTTTCACTCAAGATGGGGCGCTCACTTCTGGCGATTGTGTTAACGATGGCGGCCTATATCATGGCAGCCGCTGTGATCGGTCATCTCAGAGGAGGGCAATAATCGAGAAGGGGGAGGTTAACGGACCAGGAGGCAACGGAAATGCGCCCGGGGCCTTATTGGACTGCCCTGAAGTCGCTCTGGCCTGCATGATACAGAAATCCGTGCATGCAGACATTCCACACCAGGATCGACCATGTTGAGAATTCATTCCCGCTGACCAGGGACCACCCGTCTCCCCATCTTCTCTGCGGTGGAAGTGCATCCCATGCAGGGTACAGCCTGTCCGATACTGCTTTCTGGTAGGATGCTTTGCTGCGGCTTTATGCGTGCGGCCAATAACCTGGCCCATGCGGCCGATGAGCACGTCCTTGTGGAGGATCTCATCTCCGTGACCAAGCAGTTGGTCCACTATTATGCCTTCTGATGAGCGGTGTTCATCCTTTCAGCGCTTGTCAGGCGACTGGATCTGAATCAGCAGTTAAACAAAATTCGCGATGTCTGAGGTCTTTTGCTGAATCTTCCATCAGGGTTTCCCGACACGATGAAGCGGCGCCACCCGGATATTTTCGAAGGAGAAAACGACATCGCATGAGAAAGCTCACGCTTCCGCAGTTCAAATATCACCTCTTTGCGGCCGCCCATATCCTATGTCATTTGATGGATGCGCTGGATTTGAGTGAATCAAAGTTTTGGATACATAGCTTATCAGCCGGACAAGGCGCTGGACATTAATCGTTGCTTTTTTCTGAAACAACACCCAAACTTTGGCTTTCAATGTTCATTATCCGAAGCCTGAGTATTTTGAAGCCGGCTTTTTCCAGGAAGCCGGGACGAACCTTCTGACCGATTCTTGAAGGTTTATTTCTAAAAAGGATGACTTGGCAATTGTTAAGGAAAAACTTTGATTATTGTAAAAGGCCTGGAACCGGCGGATGTCAAGTATAGATCAGGGAACTTGAGAGTATGAGGGTTCTTTTAGTATCTGCGAATACGGAAAAGATCAACATGCCGGTTTTGCCCTTGGGTCTGGCATGCGTGGCCGAAGCTACCCGGAGCGCTGGACACGATGTAAAGCTGGTCGATCTGATGGATCAACAGGATACCCGGATAGTTATCGAAGATGCTGTCAATGGGTTCCAGCCAGAGATTATTGGAATTTCGGTGAGAAACATCGACGACCAGTGTATGGAGAAAGCGGGATTTTTCTTATATTTGGTAAAAGACCTTGTCAATGATTGCAGAAGCCGTACGGATGCTCCAGTCGTTTTGGGAGGCGCGGGATATAGCATCTTTCCCGAAAGCGCGCTGGCCTACCTGGGAGCTGATATGGGTATTCAAGGGGAAGGAGAGATTGCCTTCATCACTCTTTTGGAACGGTTCAGCCGGAAAGCCGACTTTTCGGGATTACCCGGTCTCTATTTGCCAAATCAGGGTATTCAAGGAAAGGTGCAGTTTACGAAAGATCTGGACATGTGTCCTTTGCCTTTTCCCAGAGCCCACCAGTGGACTTCATTTTCCAGCCGGAACGAAGAGATATGGCTCCCTTTCCAGACCCGGCGGGGGTGCCCGCTGAACTGCAGCTATTGCTCGACGTCAACCATCGAAGGCAAGGTCATGCGAAAACATTCTCCGGCCCGGGTTGTTGATGCTATTTCCCGGTACATAGAAGCAGGATTTGATCAGTTTTTCTTTGTTGATAATACGTTCAACCTGCCGCCGTCCTATGCAAAAGCCCTTTGTGATCAATTGGTTAAATCAGGATTAAAGACATCCTGGCGCTGTATTCTCTACCCCGCGAGGGTGGATGAAGAACTGGTGGAGAAGATGGCAGGGGCTGGATGCAAAGACGTCAGCCTCGGGTTTGAAAGTGGTTCCAGAGAAATATTACGGAAAATGAATAAAAAATTCCAGCTGGAAGAAGTGCGCCGGATTTCAGAAAGACTTAGGCATTATGGCATTCGGCGGATGGGGTTCTTGTTGTTAGGCGGTCCTGGAGAAAATAAAAAGACGGTTGAAGAAAGTCTCGCCTTTGCTGATTCACTGGACCTGGAGGCCATGAAAATTACCACGGGAATTCGAATTTATCCTTATACGGACCTTGCCCGTACAGCGATTAAAGAGGGAGTTATAGCCCCGGACGATGATCTTCTCTTTCCAAAGTTCTATATGGCCCCGGGTTTGGAAAAATGGTTACGAAGTACCGTGAGCGTCTGGATAGACGAGCGACCCCACTGGATGTCATGATATGGGCCGCTTGCTTGAGTGTTCGACGTCGTCCTAAAGACACTTCGAAGTTTCACCAAAAGCATACACGAAAACCCTCCGCCATGGGACCGTATCACAGTATGAGAAGGGGCCTTGTCCATTACATCCGCAAGCCGGTGGAATTTCAAAAGGGTGCAGGAGAGCTCACATGAATGCATTTGAGGAACATATCCGTTCGGCCAGACGAACTG
>JACKQG010002027.1_pt1 | contig 27049 bp, 8 predicted proteins | sample 8237621 | NCBI WGS metagenome assembly JACKQG01 (sample SAMN15677084, study PRJNA649215) | marine metagenome | biome: marine; feature: Black Sea; material: saline water; isolation source: suspended particulate matter (SPM) from the Black Sea western gyre | collected 2013-06-09/2013-06-10 | depth... | reverse complement strand
GATGCTGAGCCAGCAGAGAGACCGATGGAACGATAGAAGTCCGTGCCATCGAGTGTGGTCCAGTCGCCGGTCTCAACGTAGAGACGGCCACCGTCATTCACGTAGTCATCGAGGATCCACTGGCTGTTGCCCGAAAGACCGGACAGACAGAAGACAACATCGAAGTTATTGATGTAGATCTGATCGATCTTCTTCACACCAAAGCTGCCATCGGTCCAATCAGCATTGTAGTTGGACAGGTTCTCGACGAGAGACCAGTCGCTGTCCTTGATCGTGCCGATCTGCAGGAAGGTCAGACCCTTGTAGTTCTCGGAATCGGTGGTACGATCAATGTTGATCTCCCAATCGCCGTTCTTCTGCGCGCCAGCAACTCCCTGTGCCCACGGGGTGGTCATGGATTCGTTGTATCCATAGTCAGGCCCCATTCCGTCGAGGTGACGGGCGGTATAGGACTGCTGGTTCCCTGCAACATCGGTCTGGTAACCGATGGACGAGACAAGCACACCAAGGTCGTCGAAGAGACTCACTCGGCCGCCGGTTCCTGGCGTGAACGGAATGTACATCTCAGCCTCGGTGACAAGTTTGTAGCCACCTGGCCCAATGGAACCGCTCATGGTGAAATGATCGCCCTCGCCTGTGACCTTCCAGCCGCTCATTGAGACGGCGGTGCCGCCGCGGTTGTACAGCTCGATGAATGCGGGGTTGATCTCGTTGAGCACCACATCGACGCTTCCGTAGGCAGGGGCAGCGACGCTGTTGTCGACACCGGGTGATTCCGTGCCGATGGTCATCTGGTCGCCCCACCTGTAGCGGGAGCCATCAAAGTAGGCCTGAATGCTCATGCCGTCTGCGGGCTCCGGAGCGGGTCCGTTGGTACCCCAGCCGACGGGATCGCCCTCGTAGTCCCTGCTCACATGATTGTACATGTAGACGCGGCCGTTCGCGACGAGCTCGTTCTTGTTCTGGTCTGGATCGGACACGCTGTCATCAACAACGATGAGGTGACCAAGGTTCCTGGTTGGGCCGCCGTTCGCGGTATAATCGCGGTAGGTCGCTCCCATCGGGAAGAGGAAGGTCTGGTCATCGACCATGAGATCGATGGTGATCTCAACGGTGTTTGCTCCTGAAGCGGCCCGGATGGCACCAGTGTTCTTGTTGATATGCACGGTATCCGTCAGGATCGGTGCGGCGAGATCCACCGCTGTGATCTGGTTCTGAACGTTCGAGCTGGTGAAGTCGATGGTGGTGCTCCCGTAGGTCCTGGACTCGTCCTGGAAGTACGCCTCGTTCGTGTGGTGGTCGAAGTACGTGCCATCCGTAAGATCGATGTCTTGGATGTTCGCACCAGGACCGCCAACCTGTGCACCGGTGTAGTGGCTGTAGTAGAACATGGTGTTCGGGTGGTTGTCGTTCACGAAGATCGTACCCTGATACGGCATACTGGTGATCTTCCAGAAATTGGAAGAGCTGGGCATGTAGACGTTGGTGATGTAGGATGCATCGTTGTCATCGTACAGGTAGAGCCGGTAGCCGAAGGTCAAGGTGTCATACACATAGTAGTCATCCAGGGTCGCCGACTGGATGGTCCGGCCGTACTCGGCTGACCAGTAGTCCATCAGTGCCTGGGTCTCTGTGTTCGGGGTGATCGCACCGTCCACCATAGCCTCGAAGTCGAGGTCCAGGTAGCTGCCACCGGGATTGGTGGAACTGAGCTGCTGGTTGTTCTCGTACTTGTGCTGGTCAGCGGAGTTCAGACGTACGTACTGGTGGCGCATCCACCAGTTGGACGGGAGGTTCACCTGGTAGACATAGTCCTCGAGGTAGCCAAGGGATTTCGAGTCCTTGTCGTCCTCGTTCAGGAACACCTCATCATTTGAATCCCACCATGCGGTCCAGGAGGAACCGATATGGTAGTATTTACCATAATCGTTCCCATTGCTCACCTTGTACAGATACATGTTGTTGTATGTTCCGGAGCCGTCAGCCCAGTAATTATCAACATACAGGTCCTCTGCGTTGAGGTAGTACGTCTGGAGCGATTTCGGCGGCGTTTCTGGGGCTGGCAAAGAGCTGGTAGGCTTCGCCTGCACGCCACTGGCCTCCCATGTAGCCGGGGTACAGGTTCCGGCCGTAGCCGTAGAAGCACTGGTCGTCGTAGACCATGATGCGGCCCGAGGGCACGACGTTGCCCAGGTTCCACCAGTCGTTCCAACCATTACCGGGACAACTCGGCTGGCCTAGCCCAAGCAAGAACTCCCTCGCGTACAGCCAGTACGAACGGTGCCACCAGGTATCGTCCAGGAAGCCGGTTGGGCAGTAGAGGTGTAGACCAAGTTGCGTTTGGCTTCCGCGCTCGAAGTCCAACTTCAGGTGCCTCATGTAAACCGCATCGCCGTCGCTTGAGAGGATATCAGACTTCACGCCCGATAGCCGCTCGGGGCGACCGTTCGTCGTCGGCTGGAAATGCGTCTTCGGATCCGGACTATACAGTACTGTCTCGGAGATCATCTTCCCGGTAGCCGGCTGGAGGCGGTAGACGTGGATGCCGCCGTCCAGGTACGAAGAACGCCCGGCGGAAACAACGGCTTCGTCGCCCAGCACCAGCACGCTGCCGTGCACAGGCCAAGCCGATTCAAGCTGCCCGTGCACGACGACGTGTCGCTCTTCGGGAGCGGCCCGGAACCGCCAGACGAGTTCGCCATCGTTTGCTCTAAGACAATAGACCCAACCATCCGCGGAGCCGAACAGGCAAAGGCTGCTCGTAGTCCCGCCTTTAGGCGGTTGTTTGGTGGACTTTGCATCGTCGTCCACTTCGCCGGATCCGCCTGAAGGCGGTACTACAAACCTGCAGATCGTCGGCGGCGAATCGACGCGTCCGCCGGTGGTGTAGCTCCACAGGCGGCTTCCGCTTTCGGTGTCCAATGCGTGAACCGTGTGTGCGTCGACGGACGCGACAAATGCCTTACCGGCAGCGACCGTAACCGCGCTCGGTTTGCCGCCGATATCCGCCTGCCATGCCACGTTCAGTTGATGCGGGACGGATGTCTCGTTCGCTCCGCTCCGTGCCGAGTTCCCTCGATAGGTCGGCCAATCATGGGGATTTTCGATTTTCCATTGCCGATGTGCGATTTGATCATACGCAGGACCTTTCTCCAGCCTCTCTGACCTCTGACCGCTGACTTCTGACCGCTGACCTTCCGGTGCCAATGCGAAGAAGCCCTCCAGTTTCATCCTCATTTCGCAGGCGCAGGAGTGCGGCGGCGCGTACAGAAGCCCGCCCGAGGGCATCACGCCGTACTGGCAGGTTCCGCGGGCCCAGTGGTGCAATCGCATTTCGCCCGTTTTCAGGTCGACAAACTCGGTGCCACAACGGGCCGACAGGATGTATCGCGTCGTGGCTTTCGGCAGGTAGCAGCGCGCGTGGCCGAGCGACGGGTACATGTCCTGCGGTGGCTCAATCGTTCGGCGGATTTCTCCGGTCCGGCCGTCGTGCCCGGTGACGCTCAGGTGTGTGTCGCCCGTCAGGTTGGTCCATGCGATACCGTCGATTACTGCAACGAACGGACGAGCGTGGAAGTAGACGTTAGTCGGCGCGTCCCACAGTTTCCGGCCGTCGGCCATCGACATTGCCCGGAGCGTCGTGAAATCCGCCGAGTAGGCAATGTCCTCGGTGGCGACCAAAGCGGGCGTGCCCCAGGACGGGAGTTTGTTTGACTTGCCGAAGCTCATTGGACAAGCCGCTTGCCAAATCGGTTTGCCGCTGTCGAGTTCCAAGCAATTCACGCTTTGCAGGGTCTGATACACGACCTTGCCGCCACAAACGGCCACGGTCGGGTAAGCGGCTAGGTCGATGTCTCTCTGCCAGAGTTGTTTGCCCGACTCGGATTCTACAGCCACGATCTTCGTGTCCCCAACCAGCGCGACCAGCGTGCTGCCGCAGTGGAGAATCTGAGTCGCACCTTCCGTGCCGGCGTAGGTCAGCAGCGTCTTGCCCGTGGCGGCATCCAACGCGCAGACGGCCGCATCCAGGCCCAACGTGACGTAGACCCGATCCTTCACGGCCACCAGACGCAGAGCCAGATTCGCTGGCCCGGATCGAAATGCATGCAGGTGCGGTTGCCATGTCTCGATCGGCCGTTTCCACAGAACCACGCCATTGAAAGCGTCCCGGGCCACCAGCATCCACTTCGCCGGCAGGCGGATCGAGGCCCGCGGCCCTTCGTCCATGATGTAGAAGACGCGCCCGCCGGCTGAGACCATCGCACTTAGGCTGGCAAGTTCTTCGTGGCTCCGGTCCCACTTCGGTTCGCCAATCCACTGCAGCCGCCGGGGCGGACCAACGACGTTGTCCTTCGACACGGGGTTGCCCGTCCGGTCGTACATGAAATGAGTCCAGTCGTCGATACTCGTCGGCCAAGGCTTGAGCAATTCTCGATTTTCGATTTTTGATTGCCGATTGTGGAAAAGGGCGACGCCGCCGGGAGCCAACACGCGCAGCATCTCTTCCTCTGTCACCTCGCACATGTCACTGACCACCACTAGATTCACGAGATTCTCGGCGTACGGCAGTCGCTTGCCGTCGAAACGGGCGACCGACACTTTGCCGTATAGACCACGCGAGTGGATGTGCTGCCGTGCGGCCGCGACGTTCCCAGCATCCGTGTCTAAACCGTGTATCAGGTAACTGTCACTGGAACACAACGCCGCAGTGAGTTCGCCGTCGCCGCAACCGAGATGGACAACCAAACCGCCCGTGACGCCAGTCGCGTCCAGGAATTGCCTTGCCTCCAAAGCGTGCGGAACTGGTGGATCGGCAGACATGGCCGACCCGGACGGCATCAACACGAATCCGGCAACGACAGTCGCGATCAAGGCGATTGACTTTCTCATGGGGCGTTCTCCTTCTGTCCGATTCTCAGACACCGGTAAGGGAAGGGTGCTCGACGAACTGGGGATATTGTACCGCGAACGGACCTACGCGACACGCGCAAACCTATCCGCTGACAAAACGAGCGCGGGCGGAAGAACGGAGAGTCCTGGCCGAAAGACCCGTCAGACGGGAAGAGCCCGATTCATGCGTCGGCTCCGGAGAGAGTCACTAACCTTCGGCGGGAATTCCGCTGCCGGTCGTCGGCGTCTTCTGGCCATGGGGAGAAAACACGGCAGGATTGGCCGGTCGGGCCGCCTGGGCTTGTTCGATACGAGTGTTCACCAGGTGCGGCATCCAGAGAGCTTTCTCGACCAACTCCAGTAGTACCTCCGGGTCGTACGGCTTCTGGAGGTAGAAGGCTCCGCCCGCCTCGTGAGTCCGGCGGACGTTGTCGGGCGATCTGTCGCCGGAAACGAGAATGAAAGGCATGTCTCCGCAATTGGGCATCTGCCGGAGTTCTTGACACAATTCCAGACCGTTGTCGCCGTCCACATTGACGTCGCAGATGATCAAGTCCAGTTTCAAACCGCGAACGGCTTTGACGGCCGCTTCGGCATCGCGAGCGCCGTGACATTCATAGCCGGAGATGTTTAACACCGCGCCAACGGCTGTGAGCATCAGGGGATCGGAGTCGATGACGAGAATTACCGCCGAGTCGTCGCTGAGATTGTTCATGAATACGGCCTTACGTGTGGAAATTGGAGGTAAGCCCAGCCGATCCCTCGGCGCGCACGTCATCCCAATGACCGGGAATTTGCCTGCCTAGCAGATAGTCGGCTGCGGAGACGCGCAGTCGTTAGAATTGATTCGCCAGTGTGCGTAACCGGTACAATCGGGAAAGACGGGGGGGAGGGGAGGAAGGTGTCGGGTGTCGGGAGGGAGGACTGAGGAATTGAGAATGTGGGCTGGCCAAGCGGCGGATGATTACGCCGAGGCATTCATTTTCAACAGTCCAGGTTCGGGCGTCCGTCTTCCCGACACCCGACACCCCCGTCCCCCCGCTATTTCACCCACTCCAGTTCCAGGTTCAGTTCGCCGGTGGCTACGGGTACGGCCATTCGGGCTGGTGTTTTCGTGCTTCGTGTCACGAATACCGGGAGAGCTCGCAGGCAGGCTTCGGTCAGTTCCAACTCCCAGGCCAGCGGCGGGCGGACGGCCATGCCGGGGTTGACGCGCAGGATCATTGGGTAGGCTTCGGGGCCGACCACCGGCCAACCGTTGCTCTCGGCTGCATCCAAATCGCGCACCGCGATTTCAAACGGCTCGCCATACATGACGGACAGCGCCGAATGGTGACGGTCTACGCCTTCATCCTCGCGAATGATCGCCCGCAACACATCCAGGTCCTCGTACATGGCCAATCCGAGCGTCATGCCTGACTGTCCCATGACGACCGCGTACCATGTGCCGGTTTCGAATTTCGCGCAACGCACTTGGATGGCCAGATCGCCCGCTACGTCCCGCCAAGGCGTTCGCTCGTAGTATGTGGCCGCGGCTTCAAAGAAACCTTGTACGTGGCTTGGTGTCACGCCGGGCACGTCGATCAGCGCGGGTGGCTGGTCGGATTCCGCCATGCTCCGATGCATCTCGCCAAAGATGAAGTCCAACTGATCCAGTTCGTCGCAGGCAACGCAAGCGATGTCCAACGGATCCAGAAGCGGAATAAGCTCGTCTCGGTAATGCTCGGACACGACTTGGACGATGCCCGGCAAATGCGGATCTCCCACCATCGGATTCAGCATGGCTGCCAGGAGAGTCTGACGAAGCCAGTCGGCACTGAGTTCCTGGATGCCAACGTCCTGGGCGATGATCAAATCATCCGTGCGGTTTGTGACCAGTGCCGTACTTGGCCGCAGCAATTCGCCCTCTGCCTCGATCCATGTAGACAGCTTGCGAATATCCGCTTGCCAGACTTCCCCCAAGTTCTGCGGCAATTCATCCAGTCCTGAAATGCGGCTCTCCAATTCCTCGGCCGCCAGCCGAGGCGAGCCGCCCATGCTCGCCAACCTGTCAATCATCAAATCGACGTGATCCAGGTTTTCGCAGCGTTCGCATTGAACGTCGATCTGCTTCAGTTTGGATTGCCATTGGGTCAGATAGGTCTTCAGTCGCACTTGAATACATTCCGGCCGCCGTGGTTCGCCGTCCTGGGGACTTCGCATGACTGCCAACAGGTTCAAGAGGACCTCGTTGGGCGACGGTTTGGCATCATCCTCCGGAGTCCCAAGAGCGACGATATCGTCTGTCTCCGCGCTAGTCACAATGAAGGTCCAAGGCAATTCCATGTCTTCCCCAGAAGGTACACCGATCGTGGTCCGTCGCAAATCGACCTGCCAGGTTTCGCCCTCGGACAACGGTAGTTCACTGACCGATCCCTTCAGGAACTTCCACGAGGGCCGGCGCACGTGGGGAGGCTCCGGCGGCGCAAGCTTCAAAGTCTTTCGCAGCCAACTGACCGATCCCGCAGCGGCTCGCCATCCGGTCAGGAAATTGGCCGCGTAGCCGACCGCTTCGCTTTCGCCACCTCGCTCGACGTACTCCGGCATCTCGACGGGAAGCTGTTCGTGGCCGAGCAGGTATTTCGCAACGTGAGGATTCGTGTCGTGAGCTTCACATAGTAGTCGCCGGGAACTGTCGGTGTCGCCTTCCTGACAGAAAGCCGAGAACGCTTGGCTGAACAGCCATTCCGCGGAACCATCGTCCTCGTATTCACCGAGAAGCTCCTGCAATTCGTTGTGGTGGCCCAAATCGCAGTAGTACGAACAGAGAATGTAACGCACCCCCTGGTTATCGTTGGGGTTCAGACGCAACAGCTCTCGGCAGTGATCGACCGCTTCCTCGCGTTGGCCCACAGACCACTGGCACTGAGCCAAGCCCAAGCGGGCCCGCATGTAGGGCCGAGTTTCCATAATGCCCCAGAAATGGCCCTCGTATTCGCCAAACGCTTCCGGCCCGCCCAGCGCTCGTTCGCCCGCTTCCATACCCAATCGGTACATTGTCGCCGCCTCGTTCGGCGACGGAGCGATTTCCGCGATGCAGACAAAGGCATCGGCGCAGTCCGGGCAGATGTCAATTGCATCCGACGCCAATTCCAGCCGCTCTTCCAGATCGTCTACATCGTAAGCCTGATACACCAGATTCTGGGCCTCGGCCAGCGCCGAATCGCCTTCGTCGATCATTCCGGAGTCACCGAGAAACTGCCTCAAGACGCCTTCCATCACGCGCGGATCCGGCATAGGTAAATCCGCCGGTTCGCCCGATTCCTGCATCTTGGACTTGCGGCGACGAACGGGCTTCTTGCGGGACTTGCGCTTTTTCTTGGACATGAGCGGCTCCTTCCATATCGTTGGGCGTGAGACCCGCCAGAGAAGTTCCTATCCACTGCGAGTATTGTGCGGGGACCACTCCGGCAGATCAATACGGCTGGAAGCCATTTCTTGGGTGTCGGGGATCCGGAATTGGGTGGCGGAAGAGAGGTGTCGGGTGTCAGGTGTCGGGTGTCAGGAAGGAGATGTCGGGAAGAAGGGAGACCGAACCGGGATCGCTGAACATGGCGGCTCGACACAAGTATCGGCCGCCTGGCGCGAGGTCGGACCCCGTACGGATGCGAAGGACGCGTGCAAGAACGGCCCAGCCAAACCACCGCATCGACCGTGGATCACCCGCCCCGGCAAGAAGACCCCAAGGAACACATGCGAGCCGCGTTCCCACATTCCCAACGCCCCAGTCCTCCCTCCCGACACCTGAAACCCGACACCCATCCCCAAGCCCTAGCATGCTATACTGAACTGAAGGCGTTTGTTACAAAGCCGTTACAGCCATTTCGAGGTGCATGGAAAACAATAATGGCTGATGTTTCGTCTTGATATTGGCGGCGATTCGTCGTTCTTGCGTCGATTCTGCGCGGCGGCAACGCCCGCAATGCCACAAGGCCCCCTTCTTCAAGGAACCATGATATGACCTCTGTACGCATCTGGGCCATCTGCACGTTTGTTGTCTTCTTGTCTGTCACTGCCTCAGCTCAACCGCCGGCGGAAGAGAACAACGGGAACAAGGCGGATGACACGGCCATTCGCGAACAAACCATCTACGTGCCGTATTCGAAGCTGCAAGAGGTCTTCGAGGAACAAGGGCGAGGCGTTTTTCTCCCGTACGAGCAATTTCAAAAGCTCTGGAAACAGGCTCGCGCCAGCCTGCCCACTGAACCCGACGAAAAACCACCCGTGGCAGCGCTGGTCACCGAAATCGAAAGCGTGGCCACCGTAGGCGAGGAGGTCGTCAAAGTCGAAGCGAAGCTGAAGCTCGAAGTGCTGACCGAGGGCTGGCACGAAGTGCCATTGCGGCTGGCCGACGCGGCGATCCTGTCGGCCAAGCTGGGCGACCAACCGGCTCGCATCGTTTCCAAGCCACAGGTCGGCTACACATTGCTGGTGAAGAAGGAGGGCGAGCAGCCGGAAGAGCTAGAACTGGCGTTGGAGTACACCAAAGCGTTTTCCAAGTCGCCAGGCCAAAACAGCGTTTCGTTCCAGGCACCTCAAGCGCCGGTGAATCGCTGGGAAATTCACATTCCGGAATCAGGCGTCAAAGTCGAAGTCCACCCGATGATTGCAGCCACCGAGGCGCCGGGCGAGGGCGCCGACGACGAGGCGGCCGGAGAAACCGTGGTCTTGGCCTTTGTCGGTGCCGCTCCGAGCATGCGGATCGACTGGACTCCGAAAGCCGAAGGCGCTGCCGGTCTGGAAGCGTTGGCGTCCGTGCAGGCCGACCAGCAAGTGACAATTGACGAAGGCGTCGTGCGCACCAAGACGCAGTTGACATACAAGATCAGCCGGGCCGAACTGTCGCAGATGTCCGTCGAGACGCCGTCCGACCATCGAGTGTTGAACGTCTTCGATCCGAACGTCAAGGAATGGACTGTCGCGCAAGACGAAAACGTCAACAAAATCACGGTGCAGTTGTACGAGCCCGCTCGCGAAGCGCAGACGATCACGGTCGAACTAGAGAAGTTCAGCGATGATCTGCTCGATGGGCCCGTTCCGGTCCCCGTTGTCAAATCGCTCGGCGTCGGCCGGCAACAGGGCGTGGTGCTGGTGCGAGTGACTCCTGCGTTGCGGGCGGAACCAGTCACGCGCAATGGTCTCCTGCAAATGGACGCTGCCAAAGGCTGGAACTTCTCGTATCGCTACGCGTCGTTGCCGTTCGACTTGTCGTTCAGCGTCGAGAAGGTCGAACCGCAGATCCGCACTCGTGAACTGATCGAAGCCTACTTCGAGCCCGAGCGGCTGACAGTCGATCTGTTTGTCCTTTACGACATCAAACGCGCCGGCGTATTCCAACTGGAGTTGGACGTGCCGCAGGGATTCGAAGTGGAAGACGTCCGAGGGCACGCCGCCGCCGGTGCCACGGCAGTCGCTCGCGATACCTACCACTTGCAGGGCGACGACAAGACGCGTCTGGTCGTCAATCTTTCCAGCAAGGCGGAGGGTAAGGTCGGTTTGCTCGTCGAGTTGACGCAACGTCTGGAAGACCCGAACCTGTTGACCCCGACCGGCAATGCATCCGACATCGCCCTGCCATTGCCGCGCGTAGCGCCGCAAGGCGTTGAACAGTCGACTGGCCGCCTGATCGTCTATGGCCCCGAGAGCCTGCGGGTAAACCCAACCACGCAAGATGGCGTGCAGGCGATTTCGGTCGCCGAAGCCTTGGAAGACACCGCCACAACTCGCGACGGCCGCTTCGGGGAGGCGCGCGAAGTTATGGCCTTCGCCTACACGCGCGAGCCGGTCGATTTGGTGATGGCGGTCGAACGCCGTAAGCCCTACATCACCGCTCGGCAGTTCCTGTTGGCCCGGATCGAATCCGGCGTGGTGAAGTACGAGGCGACGTTCTTCTACGACATTCGCTACAGCAGTGTGAAGTCGCTGCGTCTGGATGTGCCGGCGGAATTGGCTGGCCAGATTCACAACGACACTACCGCCGTCGCGCGCGATGCGACGCTGGAGCCACAGCCGGACGACGTTGCTGATGGGTACGTGGCGTGGAGCCTGACGGGCGATACCGAGTTGTTTGGCCGAGTGACGATGAAGTTTTCGTGGGAGAAGAAGATCAAGCAACTAGAAATCGGCGGAACCATGGACGAGCCCGAACGCCTGCCGCGGCTTGTGCCGAAAGCCGTGGACCGGGGTGAAGGACAAATCGTCATTGCCAAGGCGGAAACCCTGGACGTGCGCGTCTCGGGCGACGCGGTTGGCCTTCGGCCGATCGACCCACAGCACGATTTGATGAGTGACGTCGCCAAAGTGGAAGATGCGGCGCGAGCGTTCGAGTTCCACGACGATTGGGAGTTGGCGATCACAGCCACGCGGTATGAGTTGATCGAAGTCAAGCGGACCAGCATCGAACGGGCCGTGGTGCGAATGGAAGTCACTCGCAGCGGCGAGATCTCCGTCCAGGCCCTTTACCGCATGCGCAGCGCCCTGCAACGCTTGGACATCGTACTGCCCAAGGACGTGGACTTCGACACCTCGCCGCTCTCAATCAACGGCCGGTCGTTTTCGCTGGAACGCGGGGACCAAGGCAAGAACGAGTTCTACATTCCGCTTGCGAGCCAGAATTCCGAGGACCCGTTCCTGATCGAGTTGCGCTACACCATGAAGGGCGATCATCGCCGGTTGGATCTACCGGAGTTCCCCAGCAAACCCGCGGTGCAGAAAGTGTATCTATGTGCTTACATACCACGCGAGCTGGCATTGCTGGGAGCCACGGGGCCTTGGACGGACGAAATGGAATGGCGATGGTACGAAGCGCTCGGCTCCAGGCCATATCCCCACAGAGACGACAGCGAGTTGATCGAATGGGTCGTCGAGGATCTGCCACTGGACAACCCACCCGAGGAGTTCGTCACGGACGGGCGGCTGTACACGTTTTCCACCCTCGCGCCCGGGGCGCCGCCGAAAGGCTCCTTGCGACTGGTAGCCGCAAAGGAGATCGTACTACACGGGTCTGTGTTCGCCGTCGTCGTCATCTTGGGCCTGCTATTGATCTTTCAACCGCTTAGCCACAAGTTCGCTGCAGTGGCCTTGCTGGTCGCGCTGCTTCTGGCGGCAGGCGTCTTTCTGCCGACATTCTCGCGGCAGATCATGGACGGTGCTTTGTTCAGCGCCGTAGCGATCGTGGCCGCCGTGTGGCTGATATGGCACGTGATAAAAGCCTGGCCTCACGTCATTGCCGCCCTCTCCCGCAGGAGACCTGCCGCGGCAAGTTCGACGAGCGAAGAGCCGCCGGCGGAGGCCACCGCGGAACCTGAATCACCGGCCGAGTCTCCACCGTCACCAGAGGCGGAAGACGCACCGGAAGGCGAATCGCCCTTCGGAGGTGAGTCAGAAGAGGAAGGTGACACTGAGAGCAAGAAGTCGGAAGAAGCCACTGGCGGTGAGCCGGCCGACGACCAGCAGAAAGGAGGCCGCGACGATGCGTAGCAAACCACAAACGCCAGCTTGTAGTGCCGCCTTCAGGCGGTCTTGGGGTAAGCATCGTTGGAGAAAACCGCCTAAAGGCGTCACTACGAACGACGCCTCCGCAAATCTGTGGGTGGCCTTTCTGTTCCTGGCTCTCTTGCCCGCAAGCAGCCGCGATGTGCTGGCCCAAAACGACGGCGATGATAAACAGCTCGTTCGCGAGATTTACGTTCCCTACGAAGATCTGAACGTACTGCTGGAAAGCGAGGTACGGCGAGCGTTCTTGACGCGCGAGGAGTACAACGAACTGCTGGCGAAGGCCAAGGAGACCAAGCCCGATGAACCAGCGCCTCACGGAGCGGTCATCCTTGCCGCCGATTACGAAACGACGATTGAAGAAGGACGTGCCCGCCTGAAGGGCGTGTTGGACATCGAGGTCCTGGACGAAGGGCTGCACGCATTGCCGCTGGATCTGGCCGGAGTCGGCGTGCGCAGTGCGACCATGGCCGGCAAATCGGCTGCGATTGGTCTGAACGAAGCTGGCCAGGCGGTCCTGTTCGTCGAAGGCGAAGGACACAGCCGCCTGGAATTGGAAATGGTCGCTCCGGTTCAGACTTCGGCCGCCCAACAGACGCTCGACTTCCGCCTGCCCACGCCGGCTGCGACGCGCATGCGAGTGACGGTCCCAGGTAACGTAGAAGTGAAAAGCGGTGCCAAGCTGGTCAGCCGGACCGTGGACGAAGCGGCTGGCGTGACACGTTTTGAAATGCTGCCCACGCGCGGTCAGATGTCGCTGGTCATGTCGCTGAACAACCGCATGCTGCGGCGCCAACGTGTGGTTGTGGCTCGCAGCATCTTGGTGGACGAAGTCACGGTCGGGTACGAACGACTGCACGCCACCGTTTCGCTGGACGTGCTGCACGGAGCGGCCGACAGTCTCCGTTTTACTTTGCCCGACGGATTCGAGCCCACCGAGGTGCAGGGCCCGCAGGTGTCCCGATGGGTCGTGAACGAAGCCGATGGCCAACGCGTGTTGGAAGTCATCTTGCGCGAAGCAGCGACGGAAACCGTGATCTTGAACCTCTCGGCCACCAGAACGCCGACTCGAATGGCCGACTGGACCATGCCGAAGCTGGTGCCGCTGGACGTGGCCGGACAAGTGGCTGTCGTGGGCCTGGTGGTCGAAGACCGCCTGAAGACCGAATCGCTCGCTTACCAAGGCTTGATACCGGTAGACAACGGCAGTTTGGCGCCTGCACTGCCCGAGAGTATCTTCCGCGTCGAACCAGGCGCCCCGCGCGTTCGACAAGTCGCGGCGTACTACGCGCCCGGTCAGCAATACTCGCTGGCAGCCGATTTCCGCAAGCCGCCCGAAAGGCTGGAGGTGACGACGAATTTGCTGTTGATACTGGAGGAGACCGGGCATCGCGTACACGGTGGCTTCTCGTTGTTGCCGGAAGTCGAAAAGCTGTTTGCCGTCCGCTTCTCGATCCCCACGGGCTGGCACATCGACGAAGTTACCGACGTGGACGGTAATGATTTGCCAATGGAGCGATATGACGATCCTCAAGGAGAATCGGTGGTTCACGTGCGGCTTCCGCGAGGCGTTCCACCCGGCGAAGTCACCAGCGTCCTGTTCAAAGCGTTCTGGGTCCCGGCGGAATGGCTTGGGAATTGGCCACAGCAAAGGGTCGAGTTTCCCCGCTTCGTCGTCCAAGGCACGGCTCGCGACATCGGCGCGATCGCCGTTCGTGCAGACGACGATTTTGTCGTTCGACCGGACGAGTTGACGGGCGTTTTGCCGTTGGACGAAAAGGAAAAAGGGAACTACGGCCTAGGCGGCGTCGAGTCCAGTTTGGCTTACCGCTACGACGGGCAGCCCTACCAGGCCACGATGACGGTGACGCGCCAGACACCCACGATCACGGCCAGGAGTTTTTCCTTTTTGCACATTGCTCCAGGCAGTCTAACGGCGCACTACGAGATCATCTACGACATCCAACAAGCTCGAACTCGTCGCTTGTCGCTGCTTCTGCCAAAAGACACACCGACATCTCTATTGATCGCTGGGCTGGACGGCGTAACGGTCAAGGTCAGCAACGAAGAGACCGACGACGGTCGTCGATGGACAGCCCAGTTGGCCGAAGCGACCACGGGCGCGGTTCGTTTGGCCGTCGACTTTCAGATGCCGCTGGGAGACAAGGACCTGGATGACTACGACCTGCCGCTCGCGCAGGCCGGCGGAGTTGCGTACCAGTCGGCCGTGGTTGCCGTGGAAGGCAGTGCGGAACTGGATATCACGGTCAACACGGACGCTCGCCGGGTCGACGTGGGCGAACTGGTGGCGGCTCAGTATCGTGTGGGACGGCGATTATTGGGGGCCTTTGAATTCGTCGGCGCGCCGAAGGAAGTGACTGTCGACGTGAATCGACGGCCGGGTTACGAAATCGCCACGGCGATCGTTCAGCGGGCCGAACTGGTAACGCTGCTGTCGACCGACGGCTTGGCTCAAACGTCGGCCCGTTATCAACTGAGGACGAAAGCTCATTTTCTGGAAGTCAAATTGCCGCCGAACCACACGCTGTGGTCGGTCTACTTGGACGGCAAACCGGTAGGGCCGCAGCAAGACGGCGACAGTTTGCTGTTGAGCCTGCCCGCCACCAATCAGATCGCCATGCGCGATTTGCAGATCGTGTACGAGACACCGGCAGAGCTGGTCACGCTGATGAGCGACGTGCGGGCCGAAGCACCGGTGCTGCTACTGCGCGACACTCGTGATGCGGAACAACGCGAAGTTCCCGCGGCGGACGTCAAATGGGAATTGGTGCTGCCTGCCGAGCACCAGGTTGTGGATTCGCACGGAACAGTGTTTACCGACCTACCAGAACGCGAATCGCCAATATGGAATGCACTGGGAGCGTTGTATGGTCTTTTGGGAGGCATCCATTCTCCCATGCAGGCGGCTCGCGAAGCGGCCCGGTCGGCTGATTCGCGTGGGTATCTGAATCAGTCCGGACAGGCCTACTACTTGCGTGACGACGTGCAGTTCGACACTAGCGAGTCCATGTCGGCGCCAGCAGCACTTGTGACACAATCGAGTGACGAAATGACGGTTGACGCGACGGACATGGACATGCCGATGGAGGCGACGGACCCGGCTGCCGAGCCAAAGTCTGACGCGCCTCCCGCGGAGGGCATGGAGGAAGCCGGAGCGGCGGAGGAAGAAGAGCCCGAGATGCCTACGCCGGATGCGGCACGCGGCGAGCCTGGTGCGCAACCGCAAGCCGGCGAAGCAATCGGCCAACCGGGACCGCCTCAAGATGCCCCGGTCACTGGCCGTCAGGGCACAGCGCCGCAGCAGGAAGGAAAACGCACGAAGTTCTGGGCATTGGAGGGCGTCCGCAGCTTGAAAATTGATCTGCAGCAGATCGAAGACGAAGATACACCGACCGTCACATTTCAGAGTCTCGGCGTGCGTCCGATGCTTGGGGTGACTCTGGTTAACGAGAATCAGATCGAGTCTCTTGCCTGGGGTGTGGCGTCGTTGATCTTCGTGATCGGCGTCTTGTTGACCCGCCGCTCGGTTCGCGCCAAAGCGAAGTACGTCATTGTCGTGGCGCTGGCCGCCCTGGTGGTGACCGACTGGGTTAACCAGTTGGGCGATACGTTCGATTTTGCCTTCTACGCTGCCTGCCTGCTGGTTCCCTACTACCTGGTTGCCGGCGTGCTCAGGTGGCTGGCCCACAAGTGCTGCTCGTGCTGTTGCGCCGGCGTAACCGCGAGCGCTGGACAAGCCGCCGCTGGTGCGTTGCTGTTGGCCCTAGCTTTGGCGACTGCCTCGACCACGGCCTTTGCCCAAGCTCCGAAACCGCCGGTCTTCGACCCCGCTGGATTGATCGAACTGCTCAAGCCGCCAAAACCGGTGACGCTGCCAAAAGACGCAGTCATCATTCCCTACAACGCTGACGACGGTGCCGAGGGGATCAAAGACGCCGAAAAGGTGCTGGTGCCGTATGAAAAATACGTCGAACTGTGGAACCGCGCGTTTCCCGACCAGAAGCTCGAAGCGAAACCGCCGGTCGTCCCATACTCGCTGGCCGGTGCCGCGTTCGACGCGACGCTGGCAGGCGACGAGTACTTGCTGCTGACCGGACACCTGGACTTCGACATCTACTCGGACAAAGAAGTACAAATCCCATTGCACTTGGCGGGAGGCGTTTTGGCCTCGGCCATACTGGACGGCAAACCGGCACGACTGCAGATCGTGCAGCCGGCGGTCGCCAACCAGCCTGATGCGGCCAATGCGCCCGCTCAGCAAGCCCCGCAACCGGCGCCAAACGCTCAGGCTCAAGTGGCTCAAAGCGAAGCCCAAATCACCGCCGCGCCGCCCGGTTGCTTTGCCCTACTGTATGCCTCCGGCGAAGGCCGCAAGCGATTGGAACTGGCTGTGCGCATCAAACTCGAACGTCGCGGTGGCTGGCGAGTGGCTTCGGGGCGTGTCCCAGCCGCTCCGGCGACGGCACTGACGTTGACTGTGCCCGCGGCCGAAACGGAAGTGAGCATAACCGGCATTTCCGATCGCGGGGACTACGAAACGACGGCCGACAACGAACAGATCGTCACGGCACTGAGCGCCGACCGGGAGTTCAAGATCGAGTGGCGGCCCAAAGTGGCTGAAGGTCAAGTCGATCGCAGCTTGACCGTCAGCTCCGAAGCCGTGCTGGATGTCCAGGAAGACGGTCTGCGGTTGATCTGGCGTTTGAACCTGCAGTTTCCACGAAGCCATCGAGACGCGTTTGCCATTTCGATCCCGGCCGACTATCTCGTCGAAAAGGTCGTTGGCGACAATGTCCGAGGTTGGCAGGTCCAGCCGGACGACGATCGACAACGTTTGGACGTGACGCTGCTGGACGAGGCCTCCGACGGCGAGACCGTCACACTGCACCTTTCGCGGCGCGGCGTTGTTCAACCCGACGCCGCGACCGAGCTCGATGCGCCAGTGGTCCTGGTCCCGGACGCGGCACTGCACAAAGGCCGCCTGACCATCCGGCGGAGTCTCTTGCTGGATCTGCAAATCGAAAACGTGACCGGCTTGCCGCGCACCGACATCCCCGCCGATGCCATCGCCAGCGTCCAAGAGGGTGCCCCCGTCCAAGGAAGCGCACTGGGACTTCAGCCCTACCAAACCTACAACTTCAGTACAGCTCCTTTCACCGTGCGTCTGACGGCCAAACCGGTCGTCAGCGAGACATCGGCCACGCTGCGCACGCTGCTACGGATCGCCGAGCGGGAAACGACGCTGGAAAGTCAAGTGACGCTCGATGTGGACCGGCGCCCAGTCCATCGCGTGCGTTTGTACATTCCCGACTCGTTGGAACTCGATTCGGTCTCCGCGCCCGGGGACTTCGATTGGACGGTCACTAACGAAGGAGGACGCGGGCTACTGAGCATCTACCTTGGCGCCGGGCGCGATCAGCCATTTTCACTTCAGATTTTCGGTTCGCTCGGGCGCCGCCAGGCCGCAGACCCCGTTCCGGCGCCGAAGCTGGAAGTGCTGGATGTGGCAAGTCAGCAGGGCGACATCGTGGTCCAAATCGACCCTGCTTTTGACGTCACCGCCACGGGTCTGAAAGAATGCGAAGTTATCTTGTTGGAGGACACGTTCGGCTGGCTCCAGACCGATCAGCAATCCGCCTCGCGACTGGCGCTTCGGTACGAGGCGCTCGATGGCGAAGCGCCCGACTACGACGCGACGTTCGAGATCACGCCTCGCCAAGCAGACGTCAGCGGCCACACGATAACGAACGTGATGGTCACGGACGTGGCGATCGAAGAGACGATCATCGTGGATTTGACCATCCGCAAAGCGGGTATCCGCGAGGTGTCCTTCCTGTTGCCCGATTGGATGGAGAAGGCCCGGGTCAAGGCCCCGTTGCTCCGCCAGAAGACCATCGAGGACGCGGGCGATGGCTGGAAACGGTTCCGGCTGGAATTACAGGAGGAAACGAAAGACCAATACCGAGTGGTTGTGGAAAACGATCGCCTGCTGATGACCTCCGGAGACGACGCGGCGTTGCCCGAAGCGCCAATTCCCGTTCTGGAAACCGGCAGCACGGACGTGCGTTACGTCACGCTGGAAAACGCAGGAAGGGATGAATTGCTCGTGGGCGACCAGGTCGGCGTCGAGCGTCTGAACCGGCAACAGACGGAATGGCGCAAGTTGGCCGCGATTCTTGGCGAAGGAATCACGACGGCGTTCATCGTCAAAGGCGATGCGACGTCGCCCAAGCTGTCGTTTAACACGAAGCAGCGCAAAACGGTCGAGACGGCCGGGGCGCAGATCGGGCTGGCCGAGACGCTGCTGATCGTGGATGCGAACGGCGCTTATCGGGGACAGCAAACCTATCATGTAAACAACATGACCGAACAGTTCCTGGAAATCCGCTTGCCGGACGGCGCCCGCTTGTGGACGGCGACCGTGTCGGAAGAACCAGTCAAACCGACCGAAGTGCCGGGCGGCCAGTCGCCCAACCTGGTGCGCATCCCCCTGATCAAAACGGCCGAAGGAGATCTGGACTATCTGGTCGTCCTGAAATACGGTGGCCATCTCAGACGGGTCGGGACGTATCGACAAGTCAGCTTCCCTCTGATCCATACCGAGAACATCAACGTCGAACTGAGTCAGGTCCGGCTGCGTCTTCCGGAGACCCATCGCTGGTTCGACTTTGGCGGAACCATGCGGCGAGTGTACGAGGAGGGGACGTACCAGGCTGGCTTCTTCCTCTACAACAAGAAGCAGGCGAATCGGCTCAAGCAAGTGCTTGCCGGCAGCAATCCTTACGCCAAATTGCGTTCTGCAAGCAACCTAAAACAGATTGGTCTGGCCCAGCAGAACTACCACGACACATACAGGGGCTTCATCGACTCGAACGCGGAATTCAACAAGAACTACATCGCCAACGCGGCTGTCGTCGTGGAAGCCCAGAAGCAAGCGGAGGAATTCTTGGTCCAGGAGGGTGAGGCGGTGGTCGTCGGAAATCGCGACCGCCTGAACAGCTTCTGGATGGGCCAGGACAACGGGCTGGCTCGCAACGTCGTCACCGACCTCAGTCCCAACTTTACGATGCCCCAGCCGCAGGATGCGCAGCCGCAAGCCGGCAACGAAACGCTCGGTAAATGGATTGCGAGCAACAAGCTCGAACGCAAGACCAAGCAGTCGCAGAAGGACATCGAAGCCCGATTCCAGTCCAAGATGCCGCAACAGCAGGTCGGAGGCAAACTGAAGGGGCTGGCGGCTGAACAGCAACTGCTGCAAAGCATCGCTGCGCAGGACCAGAAGCCCATGGGACAAGAACAAGCGGAAGGTCAAGGCCGAGCCGCGCAGACCCGTTCCGGCACCGTGGCACGCAGTCAGAAAGAACTGACCAAACAGTACCAGGACCAACTCGAGAGGGATAACACTCAAAGCGACGAACAGGGACAAGCTTGGAGGGATAACGGAGCCCAGTTTCGTGGCCCCGGATTGTCAGCAGGCGGCGGACAGGCCGCTCGAGTCGACGACGAGGGCGGGGCGAGTGTAAACGGCTTGGCGATGTCGCCCGACAGTACTCGACTGGCGACAGCCGCGAGCGATGGACGGACGACGGTCTGGGAAGTCGATGCTGCCCCCGCACAAGGGATCGAACATCATTTGGCAAGCCTCGACGTCGACCTGCCCGACCGCGGGGTCGAGTTCATGTTCACGACACCACGCGGCGAAGTCGAGATCACGGCACGCGCCGTCTCCGCGCCAATAACAGAGCGACTCGCGTGGTTGTTTGCGATCGCCGTCGCCATCGTGGTGCTGTACGTCGTCTATCGATTCGCCCGCCGCATCGTCCCGTGGCTTGTGGGCTCGCAAGTGGGCGCCAGCCTGCTATTTCTGGCCGGTGTGTTCAGTCTGCTGTTCGGCCTATTCCCCATCGCCGCCCTGGCTGCGTTCGTCGTCGGCATCGTACAACTTATTCGCCTTTCGATCACCAACCGCCGTCGCAGGCGCGAAAGAGCACCGGCTGCGACCTAGAGGAAGAACGAATGGCATAATCATGGGGGCAGAATCATGGAAGGCCAGAAGAAAGCTGTATCGTTCTGCCCACATCATTCTGCCAGCCTATTGCAGACGCAAGAACCGTCCGTTTTCATTCCGCGATCGTGACTCGATGAAGTGGTTTGCCGGAATCCCAGGCAACCAGGCCGTGATGGGCCGAGAGGCCGTAACGCTTGAATTGCATCCATTTTGGCAACGGATCTGTTGTCAGCTTTTCGACCTTCCACGTGGCTCGGTCGATCCGCAGCCATTGGGTCCCCGTAATGTAGAGAAAACCAGCGTGGTCGATCACGAACTGGCCAGGTCTTGACGTTAGGTCGTATGCCGTAGCAGCACTTGTGTGGTGCCAGTCGACGGAACCGTCGGCATTCGGAGTGAAGACATGGACGCTGGAACGTTCCATGTGGAGGATCTTGCCATCGAAGGAGTACCGGGGCAGGAAGTTCATCGACGGAAAACGCGACGGGAATACTGATGCTTTTAGCGTTTCCAGATCGACGACAAGAGGTTGGCGGCCGATTCTCCTGTCGCCATGTTCCTGCATGCGTCCGACGATCAATTGTCGTCGACCGCTTTCCGGCTCCTGCAACTCCGCCATCCAACACGCAAGAAATATCTGTTCGGGATCGTCGTCCGGTGCGTCGGGATCGGATCGAACCTTCGTGCACGTGTGGAAGACGTCGATCGAAGCCGCCTTGCCCTCGCTCGAATCGCCAACCTGAGCATGGGCAAACCATAACCGGTTAAGTTTGCCATACCGCCCCATCATGATAGCTCGTCCCGCTCCAACCGGGTGAAGGCGTAACGGCGGGCTCGTGGTCTTCTGCAGTTTTCCAATCCGCTCGTACGGCGGCAGGTCGACTCTAGCTATGCCGGCATTGTCGCGTACGCTGCCAGCGTGTCCCACGGCGGTCTGATCCTGGCTGGACCGATCAGGCTGTCGATTTTCGGTTTCGTCGCCGGTTGTCTGAGGCCGCTGGAAATAGATAACCTGGCGTGCGCTGGTGTCATATACTCGTACTCCGCTGGCCATCGTTACGACCCAGACAAATCGTCCGTCCCAATGGGCCGACGCCACGTGCTCTTCAGGCGTCTGGGCACGATGCAGTGTTACGGTTTGCCCGGGCTCCGGGGCCAAAGCCACCTCGTACTTCCACCAACACAGGTCGAGCTCGTCCGTACAGCGTTGGATGGACTCCCAATGGCACCCACGCTTTTCAATCTTCTCGAACTCAATCCGCGACGGCAGCTCGACGAATGGCGATGGCCCTGGCTTCGGATGCGGACTGGCCGCAACGTGTGTTCCTGCTCGCCGCTCGATCAACTGTTCGAGTCGATCGAATTCAGCAAGGTACGTACCTCGAACCAACTCCGCATCTTCGCCGGGAGCACGTTGTTCGACGAAACTGCGCAGATCGTCTAGCTCGTCCTTCAATGGTCGGCCGATATCAGACTGAGGTTGCCCGACAACGGCTCGAGCCAACTGGCCACAACGAGCATAGAATCCATTCCACGGATTCTTACTCTGTTTCAATCGCTCGTAGAATCTGCTTACCTGTTCGGCGGTTCCTTTGATTTCAAACCGCATCGTCTTATGGGCCATTCGCCGTATCGGCAACGAGCCGGTTGGCACCTCGGTCAAGAACCTCTCCAAGTCGCCAAGCGTTGGCTGGTGATCCGAGGGAAGCCCTCCTCCGCCCCTCAGCGTGGGAAGTGTGAACATCAACAGGCTAAGCGAGGTCGAAGTCCACCTGTCACGCTGCTGCTCGGCGGTCCACGTCTTGTCGAGCGATACGGTTCGATCACGGAGTGCCGGATGCACGGCCCCGCCACGCAGGTCGGGGTCAAGCTGACTGAGTAGCGGAAAGACACGCCAAGCAAACGTCTCCAGCAGGTTTCTCCCCTTGGCAACGTTAGCTGCTCCGTAACGGACGTTGTTCGTGCCGCTAAGGACTTCCCTGAACCCAGACACCAACTGATCGGCCTCGCGGGCGTTGACTTGACGGCGATGGATTACTTCTTCGATGTGATGCGCCAAGACGCGCAGAATCTTCATGTGCCCGTCATGGGCCGTGTCCCAGTACTTCGCGTCTGCGGGACGAGCCGTTGTGTCGTTGCGTTCCGCGACGAGCTGAGACCACGTTTCTCGCGAACGAGCACGCAGTCCGCGTAGGTACTCGCTGATTAGTGTCAGTTTCTGCTCCAACTCGTTAGGCTTCAGCAACAAGGCGGCTTCGCGAAGCGCCGTTGATTGCTCGAATCCTCCGACGCGAGCGAACGTGTCGGCACGCGCGACCAGAAGAGCATACTGTTCATCAATCGAAAAACTGGGACCATCTGACGTCGACGATCGCTGTATAATCGTCCGCGCAAGCTTGTCTCGCAGCAAACCGGGCACATCCGCCAGCGGGCGGTCGTCGAGGACGCCACGGCCAACGGTATTGCCGCCACGGGACAATTCGACCACGAGATCAATCGTCGGCTTCCCATCGACCGACTCGGGCTTCGAGACTTCGAATTGCCCTGTAACGATCAAAGGCACCACGCGCTCGGCCAGGTCGTCCCCGGACCGCTCCAACTCGGCCGCGATGGCGCGGGCTTCTTCGATTTCAATAACTGCCACGCCGGGAAATGCCGTCAAGGCGTTGGCCAACAGGCCGGCGTACCCTGATTGGAGATGGTCATAGTCATGGGCGAAGTTTTTCGACAGAAACTGCGTGACGCCGATCGTCCGCTCGATGCCCTTGGTAAATCGACGTCGTGTGTCGTTCACCTCCCGGGCACATTGTTTCGCTAACTCATCCAGTTTCTGGCGGTCGTACGGCAAGTAGTCGATCGTCAGTCGCGTTCCGGATCGGCATTCGGCGATGATCAGCTTCAAGAACTCCGAGGCGTCATCGTCGGCCGCTTCAGCCGGTGGCGACTCGAGCGACAACAGCACGAGCGCGTCGGCTTTGAGCACCTGGCCAAGCTGGAGCCTCTGGCGGCCGGCGTCGGGGCCAAGGTAGGCGGCAAGCTCCAGTTCTCGCATGGCAGCCGCAAGCTCCTCGCGCTCGACCAGTTCGAGAGACGAATCCTCCGAAAGGGCCACCGTCATCAGATCCGGGAGCCCATATCGGGCGACATCCGGCGAGGCTACGACTGCCCAACGGCGCCATTCGCCTTTGGGACGAACGTCGTCTCCCCGCACGGCCGACGGCGGGCACATCGTAATGGCCACAGCAATGCCGAAACTGGCGAGACGAAGAACAATCGAACGATTCATGATGATTCCCTCGGCTTCTGACACGAGAATCGTTCATCAGCCTCAGCCAGGTTCTACTACTTCTCCGGCGGATCCTGCAAATCCAACGCGGAAACCGTTTCGCTGTATGCGGGCAATCCGGTGTAACCGTCGTACCATGTGACTATCACTTGGGGAAAGGCGTAGGGAACATGCTGGTAACCGGGACCTTCTCCGTCAGGTCGCGCGGTCGAGAATACGTTGTTGACACGTGCGACGGCGAAAAAGGTGCGGTGCAAGCGGGAATAGTGAACGTTATTGGGGGCGCTACCGACCCATTTAACTCGGACCCAGCGCCCTTCTGCATTGTACCAGCCGGTAAAGGGCATGTTGCCCAGGGTTCCGATCGGATGCCCGTTCGAGTTGAACGGCGCGACCATAAACTCCCAAATGTTGTCGGTGATCTGCGCGGATACCGAGGCGTGCACGTCGCCGGTGAAGAACATGATCGGCTTTTGGATCTGATCGAGTTCGGCCAGGATCAGCTCGCGCTCATGAACGAAGCCGGGGAAGCCGTCCCCTTTGGATTTGTCACCCAAGTCGGGCCTGACATGGAAAGCGCTGTGCGGCACGACGACACCAACGCTGGACACAATGAAAATGAAATCGGCGTCGGTCGCTTTGATACCGTCAACCAGCCATCGACGTTGCGTTTCCCCGAGCAGGAACGTATCTGGATCGTGCAGGTCCTTGACGTTGAAAACGGATCGTTCGCTCCGAGTATCAATCACAAAGAAATGGCAGTTTCCGATCTTCGTGTCGTAGTAATGATGGGTCCCGATCGTGAAATCAACGGTTTCATCCTCGGCGAAAGCCGGAGTCACCTGAATGCGGTGTGCATCTAGCACCTTCACCAGGCCATACGTCCCCGCGTTCTTGCTTGACGCCGGAGCATCCGTCTTGCGATCCTTCTTGCCGACCAAGATGGTGCTGACCTGCCGCGGATCCAGCGACGTGAAATCAAGATCCGGCGTTTCGATAATATCACTTCCTTGACGTACGGTTGCCGAGCCGAAGACCAGTGGTCCGCACTGCGGCGCGTCCGGGTTAGCCCAGCCCGCGTACTCGTTCCATACTTTGAGCTGACTATCACGATTGATGTGGCGAGACCGGAGCTTCTTGAAGCCCGTCTGCCCGGCTCCGAACAGATTGTCGTGAACCTCGTGGTCGTCGAACATCTGCAGCCAAGGCGTATACCGCATAAACCGGCTCATTCCACGCGAACGGTCCATGTACAGTTTGTAGTTGGCGCGAATGCCTTCGAGTGTACCGTCGCGTTTCTCTTCGTAGGTGTAATCACCATCCATGATATGGAACATGACCTCGTCCCCGAATCTGCGATGCAGCGTGGTCCACGCGGGCGGATCCGTGTACTGACCGCCGCTTTGCTTGGGGTCCTGCGACGCGCCCACACACAACGAGAACGACAGATTGAACAGGCCGCGAGGATTGTTCACTGGATCGAGCGCGGTGGAGCTGTCCGGAAGCGTCCTAAAACTGGGCCAAGGGTCAGTGTGGGTCACGCGGGTGTCGGCCAACCGGTTTTTCAGCACGACTCCGTAGTAGTATCGCGTGTACGGCGAAAGCTCCGTCAGATCCACGAACCCCGTGTTGTCCGCGGAGGCCGCGGTCTGACCTTTGATCGTCGGGCTATTGGCGTCAAGCGGCAACTGCGTCGCATAGCGGATCTTGAAATCCATCGCTTCTTCGGTACGCACCCAAATGCGGATAGACGTCGCCGCCGGACGGCCCAGCATGGGGCCTTGAACGAGCCCCAAGCTCAACGCCGGCAAGACATATTCGGCAATCGGGTCGGGCCACGGCCGATTCTGGGCAAGACCATTGGCAGTGGTGGCTAAGAGCAGCCCGAGGGTCAATTGCGTGATCATTTTCGGCCGATTCATGTTATTCTCTCTCTTGTGTTCCTTCTTCAATCTCGCAAACTCGCGAAGATCCTCGTGAGAAGTGAAAGAAGCCCGAACATAGCTGAAGGTGGCGCTGGTCGTCAACGGCGGCTAATTCGCGATCTCGTTCGCCGGCCGCCCCGTCTTAATGGCAGAAGCCACATGCGGTATACTGCATCATCTGAAATCGACAAATGAAGGGGGTTAGCGACATGGTCGAAGAATACTTGAAGGGTCTGTTTGGGATCGAGGGACAGACGGCGGTGGTCATCGGCGGCGCCGGTGTGCTGGGTGGCGCGCTGTGTCGCGGTCTTGTCGGAGCCGGCGCTCACGTCGTTGTAGCGGATGTGACCGACGAGGGCTGCCAGGCTCGAGTGGACGAATTGCGCGAGTTGGGCGGTGGGGCCGGCTACACGCTGGTCGATGTAACATCGCGTAAGTCGATCGAGGCGCTCTTGGCTGCGGCGATCGAGCAAACGGGCCGAGCCGACATCTTGGTCAACTGTGCGGGTGTGAATGCTGGCACCGATTTCCTGGATGCGACCGACGAGGTTTGGGATCGGATCATGACGATCAACTTGCGGGGCGTATTTCAGGCTTGCCAAGTATTCGGTCGTCACATGATCGAAGCGGGTAGTGGCGCGATCGTCAACATCGGCAGCGTGACTTCTCACCTACCGCTGTCACGAGTCTTTGGCTACTCGGCCTCGAAGGCCGCTGTGCTGAACCTGACTCGTAACGTGGCGCAGGAGTTCGCCTCGAAGGGAGTACGCGTCAACTGCATCTGCCCTGGGTTCTTTCCTGCGGAGCAGAACCGCAAACTGCTGACCAAGGAGCGAACCGACAGCATTATTGGTGGCACACCCATGGCTCGGTACGGCGAGCCGGACGAACTGATCGGAGCTTTGTTGCTGCTGGTATCTCCAAAGGGCGGCCAGTTCATTACCGGCACGCACATCAACGTGGACGGAGGTTTCACCGCCGCATGGTTCTGAACGCCGGGCCATTCGGTGCGTCGTGGAACGGCGACGCCCCCTGGTTTAGTGTACCTGTCGTAGGCTAAGATACTGCGCCAGCCGTCACACCCCTCCGGCACTGCCTACCCCTAGCGAGGATTGCTTGAGATGCCCTGCTGCACGATACGAGATGGAGATCAGAAAGGCATGATGGTCCACCTGCGAGGGCCGGACCTGTTGCGCGAACCTCTTCTGAATAAAGATGCCGGTTTTACGCCGGGCGAGAGGGATCGCCTGGAACTGCGCGGATTGCTGCCACCGTATGCGCTAACGATTGATCAGCAAGTGCAAGTAGCGCTAGAGCACATACGCGCCAAAAGTACCGACCTGGAGAAGTTCATCGGCTTGGTGGCACTTCAGGACCGCAACGAAA
>JACKQG010002026.1_pt1 | contig 27082 bp, 15 predicted proteins | sample 8237621 | NCBI WGS metagenome assembly JACKQG01 (sample SAMN15677084, study PRJNA649215) | marine metagenome | biome: marine; feature: Black Sea; material: saline water; isolation source: suspended particulate matter (SPM) from the Black Sea western gyre | collected 2013-06-09/2013-06-10 | depth... | reverse complement strand
CCATTTCTAAATCTACCGGTTCTGCAAATAAACCTCCAATTGAAATTAGTAATATGGCTATAATTCCTATAATTATTCTTTTTCCTAATAGGCTCGGCCCGCCTGCCATCTGTCGGGCAGAGATTTCGTTTTTGCTTAACATTTTTTCCTCCAAGTATTTTTTTACAAAAAATTAAATAAATTATTTTTTGTCAATTTTTTTTAGAAACTATTTTTTAAAATAAAGAATTAACACTAAGTTTGACTCCTAGCCAGAAGTTTATAGTAGTTATTTGCCTGTGATTTGTTAATATTTCCTTTCGGGATTTTAGTAAGTGCAAATTCAATAATATATCCATATAGTGATACTATTATTATATCGCCGATTTTTACTGTTTTTGATGGCTTAACTTTTGCCCCATTGATTTGGACCAAGCCTTTATCACATGCCTTCTTTGCAATGGAACGATGTTTTACTATACACAGGTTATCCAATAAACTGTCTATCCTCATAATTTATAACCTCTGCTCTACAGAAAGACGATTTAGTTTCATCTGAAAATCCTTTCTAACTGCAAAGAACGCAAAGAATACAAAGACGCAAAGAAAATAATAATATAATAAAATACATAACTCTTCCGCCATTTGGCGGATTCATGCTTCCTTCATATGAAAATAGCACACGGATTACACATCCCGTCTATCCCGACAGGTCGGGAAGTCCACCCCTCTCAAGAGGGGATTTCATATGATTCCCTCTAATAAAAGGGGAAAAATTCTCCGCCTGTCTAGGCTTGGCCTAGCCAAGACTGAAAGGAGAATTAAGGGGTGTGTCATTTTCACGCTCCTTTGTATCCCGTTCCCTCACCGCGTCTGTGGGTATAATTGGGGATATTCGGAACCTGTAGGTTTCATTTTGTAATTTGTTATCTATCATTTGTTATTTCAATATTATCACCTTTACCTTTACCTTTACCTTTACCTTTTCCTTTTCCTTTTTCCCTTTTCCCTTTTCCCTTTTCCCTTATTGCTTCTACTTTACATCCACATTCTCCGTCAATAAATTGCACTTTGATATTATCAGCAATCTGTAATTTTCTTATTGTGTTGATTATTTTCTCGTTCTTTTTTGTGATGCTATAACCCATTTCCAGGATTTTCAGTGGATTCAATTCCTCCAATTTTGATGTCAGAGTAATAAAATCGTTATGCTTATTATTGATATTTTTTGAGATTAAATATTGCAGTTTTTCTTTTGAATTTTGCAGATGAGATTTTAGATTTTCTAAATATTTTGAACGAAATGTTTGTGAAAACTTGATTTTCAGTTGTTCCAGAGTCAGCCGACACTCCGTAAATCTTTGCAATGAATTTTTTAATCTCAAAAGAAATTCATCTAACTGTTGCATATAATTCAAAAGAAGATTTTTGGGATGGTTTGTTTCCAATCGTAGTTTCAATTCAGTGCATTTGCTTTGTTTATATTGTAACTCGTTCTGAATTATAGTGGTCACTCTTTGTGAGAAAGCGTTAAGTTCGTTTTGGACAGATTGGCGGTCTGGCACAACCAATTCTGCGGCTGCAGAAGGAGTTGGTGCACGCAGGTCTGCTACAAAATCAGCAATGGTAAAATCTACTTCATGCCCGACTGCTGATATGATAGGTATTTCTGATTCAAAGATGGCTCTGGCAACAATCTCTTCATTGAATGCCCATAAATCTTCTATTGAACCTCCACCTCGTCCAATGATAATTACATCTACATTTTTTAACTGATTAAAAATTTTAATTCCTCCTGCAATTTCAGGTGCAGAATCTCGTCCTTGCACCTTTGCTGGATAAAGGAATATCTTAACAGGAAATCTTCGTGTAATGACATTTTTTATGTCTTGAATTGCTGCACCAGTTGGAGAAGTAACTATGCCAATTTTTGTTGGAAATTCTGGAATTGGCTTTTTCCATCTCTCATCAAAAAGCCCTTCATTCTCAAGTTTTTCTTTTAATTTACGAAAAGCGATTTCCAAATCCCCAATACCAACAGGCCTGATTTGACTAACATATAATTGGTATTGACCACTTGGTTCGTAAACTTTTATCTTGCCAAAGCAGATGACCTCCATCCCATTCTCTGGCTCAAAACGAAGATATTGATTATATTGGCGGAAAAAGACGCAAAGCAAGTTGCTTTTCTCATCTTTTAATGTGAAATAAAGATGTCCTGAAGAATGCCTTTTGTAATTTGAAATTTCCCCTTTTACCCATAAGGATGGGATACTGCTCTCTAAAATATTTTTGATATGTTTGGTTATCTCTGTTACTGTAAAAATATTTTCTTGTTCTCTACCAACGGTTGATTCATCAGATAATTTCATAAATTAATCTTGTAATTGTTAAGATTTTTTGTCAATTTTAATATGTTTTTACTTTAAAATTACATAATGATTTTAAAATTCACCAAGCATTCTATATATTTGTATTTAAAAAAAGATAGATCGCATGATGAGTAAAATATTAACCTCAATAGAATAATTGATTGTAAAATATTATACACTTATATTTTAATAAAAAGTGAATTTAATTTGAAAAATTAAATAATTTATCAATGTCATGGTTACTAAGTGATAACCAAGTACAGTGATATGTTTATCGCAAGGATTTCAAAACTACACATCTGATGTCATGAACCATTCTATATCAGAGTAATAATTATATGCAAATTCTGCTTATAAAATTTTCTCCGAATTAAAAAGTTGACAGAAAAGTTTATAGAAAACTTACTATTAAAAAATTATTTACAAAGAAATAAATACTTATATGTTGGAGTAATTATGCGTAGGATTATTTTAATTGGGGTATTATTAGTGGAGATATTTATCATTTCTTGTACAAATAAGACTACCCAACCAGAAAATGATATGGAAAATTTATATAATCTTCAGATTAATCTTATTGAAGAAAATGTTATAGAATTAACATGGAATGGTATTTCTTCAGAAGAAAATAATTCTGTAATAGCCAGAAAAAGAGGAGAATTGCATTGGGAAAATAACCTAATGGAAGTACCGGGAGACATAACCTCGTTTATTGATACAATCCATACTTCAAGTTTTGTAGTTTATTCATATTATATAAAAGAGTTTTCAGAAACGGAGCACCTTGGAACTTCTGATACAGTTGCCTGGTTTTCAGAAGTTTCAGCTCCAACAAACTTAATTGCACAACAAATTAAACAGGATAGTATAAAATTAAGTTGGCACGATAATTCCTATGGAGAGTTTGTATTCAAAATAGATAAAAAAATCGATAATGAAGAATGGATAGGGAATCATATCTTATTTGTTCCAGATAGTATAAATGGTTACAATTCAACAATGTCTTGTACAGATTATAACACAATTGTCGGAGATACAATATTTTATCGTATCTGTGCTGTAAATGGGATTTCAAGTTCAAATTATTCAGAAAGTAATGTGTTTTCATCATTATTAGCTCCAAGTAATCTTCAAGCATCTATAGAGAATGATTTCATTGAACTTAACTGGATAGATAATTGTCTAACAGAAGCTGGTTTCCTGATTGAACGAAAAGAACATGATAATGAATTTGAAGAAATAGGAACCGTAGGGCAAAATGTTACTTCTTTCTTAGATATAGATTTAGATCCTTCAAAAATATATTATTATCGTGTTAAAGCTTTCACCGAAGAATATATTTCCGGATACTCAAATACTGTAATTGGGAATATAGATCATGAAGGAGTATGGGTACCTCTTGATTATCAATCAATACAAGAGGCTGTTGATGCATCATATACAGGCATGGGAATTGTTATTTTACCTGGTATATATTTTGAAAATATTGAAGTTTATGATAAATATCCCATTATAACTTCTTTTTATTCAATTTTTGGAAATGAAGAATATATTGAAGAAACAATATTGAACGGGAACCAAAATGGAAGTGTTATATCATATAAAAATTGTGATGCAAATACACTATCAATAAGTGGTTTAACAATAGAAAATGGAACTGGAAGTTATGCAGATGTAACTGGTGGTGGTTGGTATTACTATTCCGGTGGTGGAGTACTTTGTGAAAATTCTAATTTAAATATAGAACATGTGATTATTCAACAAAATAATACTGGTTGCGGTGGTGGACTCGCTTGCATACAAATGAGTAATTGCGAAATATCGAATTCTTCAATCATGAGTAATCAAGCAGATTGTAATTTGTCTGATAATGGGGGTGGAATATTTTGTTTTTATTCAAATCTTTATATAGATAATACTGTAATATCAGATAATTCTTCCGGAACAGATGGAGGTGGTATAGTATTTTTGAATTCTGTTTCATCTATAGCAAACTCCTCAATTTTAAATAATTCAGCAGGCGGTAATGCTGGTGGCATATATATCAGAAATAGTTCATCTGATGTTACTTTGGAAAATCTTCTGATTTCTGGAAATCATTCGGGTAATTGGGGTGGTGGTATCATTAGTTCTCATTCTGACCCAATAATAAGAAATGTTATCTTATCTGAAAATTCTGCTGATAGAGGGGGAGGTATAGCTTTTAGCTCTTACCAAAATCCTGTATTTGAAAATATTCTAATTATAAATAATTCAGCATTTTTTGGTGGTGGCATATACACTTTGAGTGTTGATGTAAATATAGACAATGTTACTTTTTATGGAAATAATGCAAGTTTTGGTGGTGGTGCTTTATATTGTGACCATTATGCAGATCCTGTAATTAGTAATTCAATATTATGGAATAATTTACCTCAGGAAATATATTTAGAAGAACAGGGTCTGCCAGGTAGTATGCCATCAATAACAATCCTATATTCAGATATTATGGGCGGAGAAGAGAATATTGTATCATTCGATGAAGGAAATATATTCTGGTTAGAAGGGAATATTACAGATAATCCAGAATTTATTGATCCTGTGAATGGAAATTTCCATTTACAAACATGTTCTCCCTGTATAGATGAAGGCAATCCCGATCCAGAATACAATGATACTGATGGTAGTAGAAATGATATGGGTGCTTATGGTGGACCTAATGGAGATTGGTAAATTATAGTTTATTTCCAAGACATTTGTGGCATAAAAGGAAACTAAATTATTTATACAATTAACCACAGATTTGACAAGTTGGGCAATGTTGAAATTTGTATTTTGTTTTCTATCCGAGAGATCTCCTTGGGTAATTGAACCTTATTAATTATTCCGTATTTGAGATGATGATACTATTTGATGTATGAAAAATTTAAATTAAATATTCAAACTTATATAAATCTTTATATTTGGATAATCCTAAAACTACCTTTTAAAATAATGAAAAAGAAAATAGCCGTAGCAATGAGTGGCGGATTGGATAGCACCTTTGCCGCAATTTTATTAAAAGAACAAGGTTATGATATATTTGCTGTAACTTTGCAGATGTTTTGCCCCCACCATCCTGCTAAAGAAAATAATCTTATAAATAAAGCGGCCACTTTCTCAGAAGTTAATCAGATTTGCGATGCTTTAAAAATTCCACATATCTTTATCAATGCTGAAAAGAGATTCTCAGAAGTAGTTATAGAAGATTTTTGTGAAAGTTACCTTCAAGGCAGGACGCCCAATCCGTGTGTAGTATGCAACAAAAAGATAAAGTGGGGATTATTATTGGACAGAGTTTTAGAATTGGGTGCCACACATTTAGCAACAGGACATTATGCAGGCATTGAATTTAATCAAAAGCACAATCGTTATTGTCTTAAAAAAGGAATGGATAAAAGCAAAGACCAGTCATATTTCTTATGGGATTTAAACCAGTTTCAATTTTCACATACAATATTCCCATTAGCTGAACATTCAAAAGATGAGATTTTAAAAAAGATAAAAGATTATAACCTTCCTGTTGAGAATAAGTCTGAAAGCCAGGAAATTTGCTTTATTCCAGATGATAATTATAAAAACTTTTTGAAAGCGAAATATCCTGAAAAGATTTCTTCAGGAAATATTCTTAATATTGAAGATGAGATAATTGGCATGCATAAAGGTTATCCATTTTATACTATTGGACAGAGAAAAGGACTGGGCATTTCTGCACCAGAACCGCTTTATGTTGTTGAAATCAGAAGTAAAACCAACGAGATTGTTGTAGGGCAAAAAGATGGTTTATATCGGACTGAACTGTATGCAGAAAGATGCGATTGGATATATTTTGATAAATTGAAGAAGCCAATATCTGCAAAAGCAAAAATACGATATAATGCTGAAGAAAAATCTTGTAAAATAATTCCCAAAGGAAACAGGATTAAAGTAATTTTTGATGAGCCCCAATTAAGCATAACTCCAGGCCAATCTGTTGTTTTTTATGATGGAGATTATGTGATTGGCGGTGGGATAATTCTCAAAGCTTGACTTGATTGAAAACTTGAATCAAATTTTAATAAATTGGTTTGTTTTAATAAAAAAGAAAATAATTGTGAGGTTTAAAAATGAAAAAAATAATTTTATCTTTTACCTTTTACCTTCTAATTTTTTCCTTTTGCCTTTTAACTTTTTCCTTCTCTTTTGCAGAAATTCCAAGAGAATACTTCCACAAGAAATGTGATGCATTCGGCAAAATCCCTTCACGGGCAGATTCAGTACATTCTTACGACGCACTTTCCTATGAAATCAATTTGCAACTATTCCCGGAAACAGAATACATTTCTGGAAATGTGCTTGCAAAAATCCAGGCAAAGGAAGATAATCTAACAGAAATTGTATACGAATTAGAACAGTTGAATGTTGATTCTATCTTTGTAAATGGTAATTCTGCTCAATTTTCATACGATAATCAAATAATTACTATAACACTTGACCAGAGTTACAACACTGGAGATACACTCTCAACACAGGTTTTTTATCAAGGAGAACCGACTCTCAGTTCCGATGTCTATCATACAGGAATTCACTGGGGAAATTATATTTACACATATTCAGACCCGAATGGAGCTCGCTTCTGGTGGCCCTGTTATGACCATCCGTGGGATAAAACAACAACAGAAATGAATTTAACTGTGCCAGAAGAAATGCTGGTCGCATCTAATGGAATTCTTGAAAATGAAATTGATAATGGGGATGGCACGAAAACATTTTGCTGGAACAATACAGACCAGATTGCTACTTATCTTGTATCAATTTGTGCGGGCAATTATGCAACTTTTGAACAAGATTATGAGGATATACCAATCATAAATTATGTTTATCCGGGACATCTTGGTCTTGCACAAAACGACTTTGCCTGCATTCCAACTGCAATGGGTGTCTATGAAAATCTGTATGGTGATTATCCCTTTCAGAAATATGGAATGGCAGAATGTGGTGTTTTTGGTGGTTGGGGCGGAATGGAACATCAAACTATGACCTCTATTGGAAGTGCCTTAATAGATGGACAGGCAACTTATGATTGGATATTTGTGCACGAACTCGCTCATCAATGGTTTGGAGATTGCCTAACTCCTCTAACCTGGGCAGATGTCTGGCTTTCTGAAGGATTTGCTGTCTATTCTGAAGCACTTTATGTGGAAGCAACACAAGGCTTTGACGCAATGTGCGATTATGTAGCGACATCATTTCACCAATATTATCTAAACTGGGCTGGGGGCAATTCTTATACAACTTATGACCCGCCATACAATATGTATTTTACACCAGCAACTTATGAAAAACCCGCTTCTGTCCTGCATATGATAAGATTAATGGTTGGTGACAGCACATTCTTTAATATCCTTCAAACATATTTTGATACCTATAAATATGGCAATGTGGTAACTACAGATTTTATTGATGTCTGTGAATCTGTCAGCGGAATGGATTTACAAGAATTTTTCAATGACTGGATTTTCGGCAGTGGTGTGCCAAGTTTGGAGTATTATTATATTTATGACCCAAATACAATTATGTGTCCTGGACTTTATATTATTATGCGCTCTATATCAAACACAGATACAGAATTTGAGATGCAAGTGCCTTTTTTAATAGAAGATGCATCTGGCACCTACCCAATTTTAGCAGATGTAGAACCCGTTTTTACTCAAAATGATGTTTTTGTTTCTCACCCTTTAGAAAGTATAATATTTGACCCGGATAATTGGATTTTACATCGTGGATGCACAAAAATCTTGCCAGTGCTTACTTCAACTTTACCAGGAGATAACTTTGTCTGGTTATGCTGGGAAGAATTTTCAGATACTCTCCCTGACTCATATTATTCCATTTACAGAAGTGAAATATCTGGTTCTGGTTATGAAAAAATAACTGAGGTTCCAAGCGACGAAACTTCATTTGTAGATACAACTGTATTTAATGGAAACACATATTATTATGTTATAACTTACGGGGTTCATTGGGTTTCTATAGAAGGAGGGTATAATGGAGAAACAGAATTTTCTAACGAACTTTTTGCTACACCAATGGCTTTTCCAATGGATAGTGGAATCCTGTTAGTTGACGAAACAAGGGATGGCTCAGGTGGTCCTATAGACCCTTATGATGCAACTGTTGATAGTTTTTATAATGAAGTTCTTGAAAACTTTCAGATTACTCAATATGATTATGAAACTGAGGGGGCTCCTGATTTAAGTTTGCTTGCAAATTACTCAACAATTATCTGGTATGATGATGATTTTAACCAGCATCTTATTGAAGATGAGATAGAAAATCTTGCTTCGCTTGTCATAAGCGGAGGAAATTTACTTATTTCTGGTTGGAAAACAGCAGATTATATTCCGGAATCTTTTATGCGAACTTTTTTAAATACTGGGAATACTATCCTTATTAACGAACCTGATTTTCTTGGTGCGCTTGGAGAGGACGACTACCCTTATATTGATGTTAATGGTGACTTCGTTCCTGCTTGGAATGACAGATGGACTTATGTTGCTACATTTGAAGATACTCCTTTAGAAAATGTTTTATATAGATATGATTCCTTCTCTGGAGATAATGCTGATAAGCCAGTTGGTATTGTAAATGCTCTTGATGATAAAAATGTAGTGGTCCTTGGTTTCCCGCTTTATTTTATGCAAGGAGATGATGTAAAAGCATTCTTTGAGAGAATACTGTCTGACTTTGGTGAGGGAATGGGCGTAGATGATAATTCCAGATACCAGATACCAGATACCAGATTATCAAATTGTCCAAATCCATTCACAACTTCCACTACGATTTCTTTTAACTTAGCCACCAGGCTTCGCTCCGCTTCGCCCGGGCAAGCAGAGATAAAAATTTATAATATCAAGGGACAGCGCATTCGCAAATTAAAAAGTGAAAATGTAAAATGTAAAATTAACGAAGTTGTTTGGAACGGGAAAGATGAAAAGGGCAAACAACTGCCAAGTGGAATATATTTCTATAAACTAAATATCAAAAATTCACCAGTTAAAAAAATGATACTTCTAAGATAAATTTATTTGATAAAATATTTTTTTACTCTTTAAGTAACTTTTATTTGACAAAATTATTTTAATTATTATTTAATTGTATTTATATTTTTGGGGAGAAGATGAAAGCAAGAAAGATAGCTTTATGTCTAATTGACGAGATTCTAATAATCCGTTCAGCTATTATTATGCCTTATTTTCCATTTTCTAATTTTGCATTTTACATTTTCCACCCCCCAACTTGCAACTATTAAGCAAGTTACACAAATATAAATTTTATATATTCCTTTCCAATAGCAAATACATCTTTGTTATTGGAAAGAATAAATTCATTCGGATTTACCTCTCTACTGTCTCCTTCAACGGTAGATGAGGTATATTCTGATGGTTGATGGAGTGTTGTTTTTTGATTGCTTTGTTAATGATTCTGAGAGAGGAGGACCTGTTACTTACCCGATAACAGGAAAATAAGACGGGTAAAAAAATTTAAGAGGTGATAACAATGTTCAGAAAAATATATACAACAATAATATTTCTTTTTGTAGCATTTTGTGGTCTATTAATTGCTGGGCAAGAAGTAAATCAAGTAGTGGCAACTTTAAATTTGCCACAAGTACCTTGGGGTTATTCCAGCGAAGACGAGGTTGATTTCATAGCTCCCGGCACTGGAAAATACAAAATAACATTTGAATGTGGGATAGAAGATTGGAATCAATCATATAGTGCATGGATAGATTTCCTTATTTATGGAATATATCCTGAGTATCACTCAAACCAAGCTGGTGAGTCAATACCCTCTTGGCAGGATCATCTGACTAGAACGATATATGTTGATTTGGAAGAAGGGGTTGAGTATACACTCTACGCTTACTTTTATAATTCCTGGATAACCTTAACAGATGTAACTGTTACCGCTACCTACAAGTATACCTATGAGCGTGATTTCATGGTCTCACTTCCATTTAACGAATATTTTCAAAATGTTGGTGATTTCATAACCTTCAATTCTATGATGGCTGATAATGCAAACGCAGATGGTTCATACTTTGATTTTACTGGTTATGCCTGGGCTGATCCCAATTTTAACATATATGAATATCATCCTAATTTTCAAATGGATTTTCAAGGGACAATTAATGATATTGTTACGATTCACCCACCATTTAATTTTTATGACCTAACTGAACATATCTATTTCCAGGAAACCTATATTCCCTGTCCTTTTCTTAATAACTGTTCAAATTCTGTAGAATATTTAGGTGATTTCGAAATGGTTGATTATGCTGGTAATCATGTTTATTTTGGTGATATATCTTATCCTGATGAGAGAAAGTTCAACTTTGAATATGCACCGAATTATGCAAACCTAACTGAAGAAGAGTTTACTGTTGCATCGTCTTATGATTGTCATCCGTTTTTGCAATGGCCTGAAGAATATGCTAATTTCTTTACTATTAATGGATTGGAGGATTACTTTGTAACACAAATAGAAAGACGGAAATGTGATCCCAGTGGGAATCCCATTGAACTCTGGAGTGAGCTTACTACAATTTCCCCAGCATGTTCTACTTATAAGGATGAAAGTTTAGAATCCCCTGATCCAGATCCGGAACCAGGCGGCATGTTTGCTATTAAGGGTATTGCTCAATATCGAATAAGATTACAGCAAACCTCTGCTAATCCTAATTATGGTGCAGATTGGGCTAATCAGATCTGTGGTGAGTCTCCAACTCATGGGATATATTATGGACATAATGAAGGTGGTGCTGGGAATATAAAACCAAAGTTGTATGGAGTCTTCAATCTGAATGTAACAGGTTTTCATAATCCCACCATATCATTTACCATAAAGGATAATTCTTATGCCAATACATCTGTAAAGATATACAATATTACAGGTCAGTTAGTTAAGACATTACTTGATGAACCACTGGGTAAAGGTCCACATACTCTTGCCTGGAATGGAACTGATAAGAATAATAGAAATGTTTCTTCTGGAATATATCTTATACAGATTTGTCGTGGTAATGAAAGGACAGCAAGGAAGATTAGTTTGCTCAAATAATAAAAACAGGAGGAGGTAACTTTTACCTCCTCCAAAATTTTGTGATTGAGTATGACACATATCCCCAATTAAATTGGGTGCACAAAATAACACGAAAAGTATTATTAAATTTAATTTGGATTTCTTTGTACGATAGTATAACAACCAATACAGTGAGAGGAAAAATGTTGAAAAAATGTTTTTATACCGATCTGTTGGTGGGAAAAATAGCCGCACTTTTGAGTAGTCTTATCATATTAACTTCCCTATCTTTTGCTGATACTCATATTCCAGGTGGAAATGTAAGTGGCACATGGACTCTTGACAACAGTCCATATATTATTGATGGTGAAATCCAGATACCAACCAATGACCTGTTGATAATTGAGCCGGGTGTACAGGTAATTTTTTCCGGACATTACAAGTCTAACATCTATGGCAGACTGTTAGCAGTAGGAACTATAGCAGATACCATTACTTTTACCATTGATGACACAACAGGATTTTCAAATCCAGATACAACTGCGGGTGGCTGGCATGGCTTAAGATTTTACGATATAGATACAAACGAGCAGGATAGCTCAAAAGTAATTTACTGCAAACTAGAATATGGAAAAGCTCTTGGTAACTGGCCAGATAACGAAGGTGGTGCTATCTATTGTAACAACTCTTCTTCTGTTTTAATAAAGAACTGCTTAATTAGAAACAATAGAGCAGATGATTATGGTAAAGGTGGGGGGATTTATTGCAATGAATCCAATCCTAGTCTAAATAATGTTATCATAAGCAGAAATTATGCAACACGTAGTGGAGGAGGTATTTGCTGTGACTATTCCAATCCAATTTTGCAAGATGTAATTATCAATGAAAATTCAACTGGTTCTACTTATTACGATGCTGGTGGAGGTGTTTGCTTTTATCACTCCAGTCCGATTTTAGATAATGTTATCATTAGTGAAAATAATAGTCACTATGGTGGAGGCATTTCTTGCCAGACTTCCAGTCCAATCTTAGCCAATGTAACTATTTATGGAAATACAGCCAACTGTGGTGGTGGTATTTATGCAGATGATTATTCCTATCCATGTTTAACAAATGTAACTATCAGCGAAAATGTTGCTGAATATGGGGGAGGAATAAGTGGCAATCAGAATTCCAGCCCAGTTTTATTGAATTGCATTCTATGGAATAATGCGTTAGAAGAATTCTATTTGATATATGGTAGCACAGTAGCAGTAACCTATTCAGACATTATGGGTGGTTGGACAGGGGAATGCAATATAGATGCGGACCCTTTGTTTGTAGATCCAATTAATGGAGATTTTCATTTAACTGAGTTTTCTCCCTGTATAGATGCTGGTGACCCTGCTTCACCGCCTGATCCAGATGGCACGATATCAGATATGGGTGCATATTATTTTCATCAGAGTGATATTATCCCGCCTATTGCGGATTTCTGTGCTGATAATACTACTGGAGATGCTCCTTTAATTGTCAACTTTACAAACCTTTCAATACCTGGTAATGGAACAATTATTTCCTGGAATTGGGATTTTGGTGATAACACTGGTTCAGCAGAACAAAACCCTACTCATACTTATGATAACATTGGAATATATACGGTATCGTTAAGAGTAATAGCGGAAAATAATGGTATAAATACTGAAACAAAAATAGATTATATCACTGCGTTTGGACCTGGTCTACATATACCTGGTGGTAATGTAAGTGGCGTATGGGTAATTAATTTCAGTCCTTATATTATTGATGGTGATATTGAAATTCAATCAGGCGACTCATTATTAATTGAATCTGGTATAGAAGTGCTCTTTTCTGACCACTACAAATTTAAGGTCTACGGTAGACTGCTGGCAATAGGAACCGAGACAGATACTATTATATTTACTGCCCAGGATACTCTGTCAGGCTGGCATGGCTTAAGATTTTACGATACAGATATAAATGGGCAGGACAGTTCAAAAATTTTGTATTGTAAATTGGAATACGGTAAGGCTACCGGTAATCTACCTGATAAGTGTGGTGGTGCAATCTATCTTGCAAATTCATCTGACATTTTAATAAAGAATTGTGTAATCACAAAAAATAGTGCTGATTATGGTGGAGGGCTTTCTTGTGATAATTATTCCAGCCCAGGTTTAATCAATGTTACTATTAAAGGGAATACTGCATCTTATGGTGGCGGAATTCACTGTAATAATAATTCCTATCCGACTTTAGAGGGTGTTACTATAAGTGAAAATACTGCATTGTTTTTTGGTGGCGGAGTTTATTGTAATGATAACTCGGGTCCGAGTTTTAGTACTCTTAATCTCTGCAATATATTCTTGAACTATGCAGGTTTGGGCAATGATTTATATGCTCTTTATAATTGTCCTACCATTGATGTGATTGTGGATACTTTTACTGTATTACAGCCGGATAATAATTTTGCATCCCCAATTGATAACTTTACCTTTGATATTCTTCATTGCAAGGTAGAGCCTGTTAATGCAGACCTTTATGTTAGCCCTGCTGGTAATAATAATAATAGTGGTTTAACTCCTGATGAGCCATTAAAAACAATCTCTTATGCCCTGGTAAAGATTGCTTCAGATGAGACAAATCCACATACAATCAATCTATCAAATGGGACATACTCCTCTTCTCAAACAGGAGAGATATTTCCATTAAATTGTAGAAGTTATGTTTCTATTCATGGAGAGGATGGAATTTCAACTATTTTAGATGGTGAAGAAGTAAGTGGTATTTTATTCTGTAGAAATGATAGTATTCTTTTTATAGAAGATATGACCATTCAGAATGGATGTGCTTCGCTTGGAAGTGGGATTTACTGCTATGAGTCAAGCATAAGTGTAAAAGATGTTACCATTTGTGGAAATGGTTATTTTTCAGGTAGAGGTTATAGTTCTCAAGAGAGAGTGGATGAATTCTATCCTATTTTGGATGGTAAGAAATTAGAAAGAATTTTTTTGTATAGAAGCAATAATTGCTTTAATCCAGAGGATATTCATCTTTTGGATTATGGTTTTATACATTACAATAAAATGAATAACAAAAATTTCGCCATATATAAAGAGGACACCCTTGGTAAAGAAAGATTCATTCCCTGTGGTGCTGGAATTTTCTGTGCTCGTTCTATTATAAATTTAGTTAATGTAATTATCAGTGGGAACGATGCTGGTGATAATTTGGGAGGTGGAATTTATTTCGAATATTCCAATGCAAGTTTGGAGAATGTGGAAATTACAGGAAATACTGGGGGTTGTGGTGGGGGAATCCACTGTTTTAATTCCAGTCCGACTTTAAATAATGTTACAATTTTAGAAAATACTGCTTCTAATTTTGGTGGTGGTATTTATTGTTATAATTCCAATCCAAGTTTCACGAATGTCACTATAAACCAAAATTCTGCAGATTGTGGCGGTGGAATTTTATGTGATAATTCAAATCCTGATTTAGACAGTGTTACTATCAGTGAAAATACTGCTGTAAACGGTGGTGGACTTTACCTTTATGAATCCAGTCCGATCTTATCTAATAGTAACATTACAGAAAATACTGCTAAGTTTGGTGGGGGTATTGCTTTTGATAATTCTATAATTAATTTTGATACTGAGAATCGGTGTAATATATACTTGAACTATGGGGGAACAGTAAATGACTTATATGCTAATTATAATTGTCCTGTTATTGATATAATTGTGGATACTTTTACAGTATTACAGCCAGATGATTATTTCGCATATCCAACAAATTATTTCACCTTTGATATTCTTAATGGCAAAGTTGAGCCAGTTAATCAAGATTTGTATGTCAGTCCTGGTGGTTCTAATAATAATAGCGGATTAACACTTAATGAACCATTGAAGACAATTTCTTATGCTTTGGTAAAGATTGCTCCTGATACGACAAATCCACATACAATCTATCTATCAAATGGGACATACTCCTCTTCTCAAACAGGAGAGATATTTCCATTAAATTGTAGAAGTTATGTTTCGCTAAATGGAGAAGATGAGATTTATACTATTCTGGATGGCGAAGAATTGAAAGGTATTTTATTCTGTAGGAATGATAGTAATTTTTCCATCAAAAATATGACCATTCAGAATGGTCATACAACTTTTGGAGGTGGAATTATTTGTGAATTTTCTAACATAGATATTTCAAATGCAATTATCAAAGATAATTTTTCGGATTATCTTGGTGGTGGAATTTTATTTTGGCATTCCAGTTCAAGTATTACCAATGTTACAATCAATGGAAATACAGCAGACATCGGGAGGGGTGGAGGAATTTCCTGTGATTATTATTCTAATACCTTTTTAATTAATGTTATTATCAGTAATAATAATTCAACAAACGGTGGTGGGATATCCTGTTATGATAATTCTATTACAAATTTTACCAATGTGACTATCTCCCAAAATACAGCCATTGAGGATGGAGGAGGTATTTATGGCTCCAATATGAATTTATTGAATTGTATTTATTGGAATAACTATCCTCAAGACATAACTTCAAGTTCTGTTATAGCAACATATTCAGACATTCAGGGGGAGTGGACAGGCGAAGGCAATATAGATGCAAATCCATTATTTGCAGACCCGGGAAATGGAGATTTTCATTTAACCACTGATTCGCCCTGTATAGATGCTGGCATTCCAGATACAACAGGACTGAATCTGCCGCCTTTTGATTTAGATGGATATCCAAGAATTTATAATGGTAGAATAGATATGGGTGCTTATGAATGGCAGGGATTTGATATTGATGAACCACATAGACCTGTAAGATTTACTGCATTATATCAAAACTATCCCAACCCATTCAGCACATTCACCACAATTTCTTTTAATTTAGCCACCAGGCTTCGCTCCGCTTCGCCCGGGCAGGCAGAGATAAAAATTTATAATATCAAAGGCCAGATAATAAAAACTTTCCGAATCCCAAAATCCGAATCCCGAACCCCGAATGTAGTTTGGAATGGAAAAGATGAGAATGGTAAGCAAGTTCCAAGTGGAATTTATTTCTATAAACTAAATATCAAAAATTCTCCTATAAAAAAGATGCTCCTTTTGAGATAAAAACATAATTATATTAGACAAAAAGGACAAGATGATATTTATTTTTACCCTTTTTTAAACCTTCCAAACTACTTACTGCCTACTGCCACTGCCTACTGCCACTGCCTACTGCCAACTTATCTTATACGGTATTATCAACTGTACTGGCTCGTGCGAAACCATCTTAATCAAATCCTTTTCTTTTAGTAAATCCTCAAATAAATCTGGATTAGTTTGTTTCAAATACAAATCAACAATCGTCTCAACATCAAAAAGGTCTCCTTCTTTCAATATATCAATAAGTCCCTTTTGGGCAGGTAAAACAAGCACAGAATAATCCGCAATTTGTGCTAATTCTGCTGCTTTAGCAATGGCATCATCAAGTCCACCAAGTTCATCCACAAGTCCGTTTTTTACAGCATCTATTCCTGTCCATATACGACCCTGTGCCACTTTTTCAACTTTATCAAGGGACATTTTTCTACCATCAACAACTTTGTCTTTAAATTCATTATACACATTTTCCATCAAAAGAGTCAAAGATTCCTTATCATCCTTTGATGGTGCAAAATTAGGTGATAAGAAGGTAGAATATTTTCCTCGTTTTATTTGATATGTGTTAATATCAGCCCATTCCCGTAGATTTTGCCAATTTGGAAGCATTCCCACCACTCCGATTGAGCCAGTTAATGTATTTGGTTGTGCAAAGATATAATCCGCACCGCAAGAAATGTAGTATCCACCAGAAGCCGCAATATTTCCCATAGAAACCACGATAGGCATTTCAACATTTAGCTTTTCCAACTTTTCCCAGATAATATCTGAAACCAAAGCACTTCCGCCAGGACTATCCACTCTGAAAACCAATGCTTTTACTGACTTCATTTTTTGAATTCTTTCCAATTCTTTTGCGATGTTTTCAGGAGTAATCTGACGATAATTTCCACCGAACATCCGTACTGTATTAGACATTACAATAGGTCCCTGGGCATACAAAACAGCAATTTTATTGGCTGAATGGAAGCTGGTCTGTGCTGGATATTCTGCAATATCTACCAAACGATAATCTCCCAGAATGTTCTTCTTAAACTCCTTTTCAGAGGTTAGAACATCAACCAAATTCAAATCTAAAGTCCTTTGCCCCGAAATCAAAAAGTCAGGACGGGTTTCCATTATTGCTTTTACTTTTTTATCTGAGAGATTTCTTGATTCTGCAAAGTCTTTAATGTCCTGATTGTATAAATCATCAATTAGTTTTGTAAAACTTTCTCGCATTGGTTGTGACATAGTTTTTCTGCTGAATTGTTCTCCTGCACTTTTATATTTGCCTTGATGTAGAACTGTGAATTCAATTCCCAGTTTGTCCAGCAAACCCTTATAAAAACTAATTTCAGCCCCAACACCTTTTAATACAATTCCGCCAGACATTGAAGGATTAAGAAAGATGGAATCTGCAACCGAAGCAAGATAATATCCTTTATCATAAACAAGGTCAAAATAAGCATAAATCTTCTTGCCTGAGTTTTTGAATTCCAGCAATTTCTCTCTTAATTCTTTTGTAAGACCCCAACCCGCTTTATAGAATTCAGGTTTTAGAAAGATGCCTTTGATGCGGGCATCTACTTTTGCTGCATCAATTTTCCTGCAGATTTTACCAATTGAGATTTTCTCTTTTAAGAAAGGAATTCCTTCATACAAATTGTAATCATAGTGCATTCCACCAAGATTTAGTTCCAAAAAACTGTTTGGTTTTATTACAACCTTTTTCCTGGCTGGGATGGATTTTACTAAAATAATGGTGGACAGCACAACAAAAAATCCGATGATAGCAAAAATCCATAGTATAACTTTTCCTATTTTTTTCATTTTTCCTCCAAAGTGTTAAAATTTAGGAGAAGAGTTTGAAGGCTATCAAAAAATAAAGAAGAAAGACACTTATTCTTTACGCTTTTTAAGTTGATAGAGAAAGGCTAAATCTTCTTTATCTTTTGGTCTTATGCCTTGCTTAGTTTTAATCATTGTATCAACATCAGCAACAATTATTTCGACTCCTCTCCACAAGAATCGTTCAAAGTTTGCTTTTTTATAGTCAATTTCTCCTACCTTTTTTATCAGATCAATAACAAACTCATCGGCCACTCTAACCACTTGATATTCATCAACATCGGTTAGTCTTAATTCTATGACTGCATTATCAGGGAGATAAGAAAGAGCTTTTTTTGTATCCTTTTTACATTTTCATGTGAGGAGTCAACAAGCAAATCTATATCTTCTGTAGCTCTGGGAAGCCCATGATATATCATAGCAAACCCACCAATAAGAACATACTTTACCTGTTCCCTGTTTAGATACTGACAAAGTTCCAACAAATCTTCTATTGTTGGAGGTCTGGTTTCTCTCCCAGAAGCATCTGATGACGGCACTGCTCTGCCTCCTTAAAGGTACTAAAACGATATATCCCTTTGGGAATATATTTATCCTTTTTCTTACGAAACTCTACTGCAAATTCTAATAACCAACTTGCCCTTTCAAAAGATTCCACTCCTTTATGGAGCAACTGTCCTCTGTTTCCTATAGTCTTCATATCTTTATCTCCATTTGGGAAGATGTAGAAAAATTTATGCATCTTTCAAAAATGCCAAAAAGTAGGTAACACTTTTTGTAACACAATCGTCTCGATTGTGCGGGCAATTGGGACAATTGCCTTACACTTCATCCCTTAATTTGTAACCTATCTCTGAAAAATGCCAAAATTTACTTTATATTTTTTTAGAGTTTTATTATATCTGTCAAGAAAATGAATTCTTCAATTCCTAATTCTTCCGGTCTTCGTGAAAAATCAAAATCTTTATTTTGCATAAGAATCTGGTAATCTATCTTATTTAAATAGATTCTCAAACTGGTTCTCAACATCTTTCGCCGATGTTGAAATGTATGGTCAACAATTTTCCAAAGGAGACTTTCATCTGATACATTTGGAATTTGCCTTTTAGGAATAAGTTGAATTACAGCAGAGGTCACTTTTGGCTTTGGCCTGAAAAGATATGGTGGAACTTTGAATAATTTTTTTACCTCAAAATAGAATTGTACTTTTATAGACAATTTTCCATAATCTTTACATCTTGGTTTGGCAATAATCCTTTCTGCAACTTCATTTTGAATCATAATTGTGATTGATGAGAAAAATTGACGACTTTCAATAATTTTGAAAATAATTGGTGAAGTAATTTGATAAGGAAGATTCGCAACTATTTTAATACTGTTGGAATAATTTCGCAATTGCGTTACAAATTTGGCAAAATCAATTTTAAGGATATCCTGATTTATAAGACGCAATTTGGGATTTGATAGATTCTCTTTCAGATAATCAATCCACTTTTTATCAATTTCAAAAGCATAGAGTTTTCCACACTTTTTTAGCAATTTTTCCGTCAGAATCCCTTTTCCAGAACCGATTTCCCAAACGATATCTTCTTCTGAAATATCTGCTAAACGAACAATCTTTTCAGAAATATTTTTATCAATCAAAAAATGCTGACCAAGAGATTTTTTGTAAAGCATTTTTAATCGTAGAGGTAGCAGAAATTGAATAACCTCAATAGTTCAAACGGGATTTGAAATCCTGTTTAAACCTTTAAACCTTTGAACCTTTGAACATTATTCCACAACAACATTTACCAATTTTTTTGGCACAACGATAATCTTTTTAATCTTTTTTCCTTTAGTATATTTTTGAACTTTAGGGTCAGCAAGAGCCAATTTTTCAACTTCATTTTTTGAAGTATTTTTATCAACAATTACTTTACTTCGCAGTTTTCCGTTAATTTGAATCACATAAGTAATTTCATTTTTCACCAGAAATTTTTTATTGTATGCAATCCATCCTGATTCTAAAATTGATGGTTTATGTCCAAGCATCTCCCATATTTCTTCTGCCAAATGTGGAGCAAAAGGTGAAAGGAGTTTAGGAATGACTTCTATAGATTCTCTATAAATTGCTTTTTCAATATTTGAACTATCTTCATTTATATTGAAACTTGTCACATTATTAAGGTGTTCCATAATAGCAGCAATTGCGGTATTAAACTGCATCCTATTTTCAATATCTTGTGTTACTTTTTTTATTGTATGATGTGTGCTGTATCTTAAATTTCTTAAAGATTGCGAGATTTCTATATCTTCATCATAATTTTTTGGACAATGTATTAGAAAATCATTTTTTTCAGAAACCAGTATCCAAATACGATTAAGAAAACGGAATGCACCTTTGAGACCTTCATCGTTCCATTCAACATCCTTTTCCGGAGGAGAGGCAAAAAGCATAAAAACCCGAATTGTGTCTGAACCATATCTGTCAATAAAAGATTGAGGGTCAACAATGTTCCCTTTAGATTTGGACATCTTTGCTCCATCTTTAGTTACCATACCTTGAGTAAGAAGATTTGTAAATGGTTCATCAGTTAATGTCAACCCGATATCTCTAAAAAATTTATGGAAGAATCTGGCATAAAGCAAATGCATGCAAGCATGCTCAATACCACCAATGTATTGGTCAGCTGGAAGCCAATGAGAAGCAATTTCTTTATCAAATGGAAGTTTATCATTTTTTGGGTCACAAAAACGAGCATAATACCAGGATGAATCAAAAAAAGTATCCATTGTATCCGTTTCACGCTTTGCAGGTCCTCCACATTTTGGACAGGTTGTGTTAACAAAATCTGATACAGTTGCAAGTGGATTTTGAGTAGTTTTTCCAACCTGAACACTATCGGGTAGCTTTACCGGAAGCTCATTCTCTCGTACTGGAACAATCCCGCATTTATCACAATATATAATTGGTATGGGAGTTCCCCAATATCTTTGTCTTGAGATGCCCCAATCACGAAGACGATAATTAACTGTTTTCTTTCCGATACCTTTTTGTTCCATCCATTCAGAGATTTTATTAATTGCTTCTCTGCTTTTCATTCCATCAAACTGCTCTGAATTTGTCATTATTCCGTCATCAACATAAGCTGATTTCATTTTTTCTAATTTAAGTGACTTGTCCCAATTTTGAATGACAATTTTAATCGGTAACTCATATTTATTGGAAAATTCAAAGTCGCGCTGGTCATGAGCAGGCACACACATTACAGCACCACTTCCATATTCCATCACAACATAATTTCCAATCCAGATTGGAATTCTCTCGCCATTCACTGGATTAATGGCATACCTGCGGGTGAATATCCCTTCTTTTTCTGTATCTTCAGCAGTGCGTAAAATCTTATCTTCATTAATGATTCTATTAACAAACTCATCAATTTCTTTCTCATTTGGACTACCTTTTTTCAATTTTCTTACAAGTGGATGTTCAGCAGCCAAAACCATATATGTGCAACCAAAGATTGTATCTGGACGAGTTGTGAATACTGGGATAATCTCATTACTTTCGGCAATCTTAAAAAATATTTCTGTACCATAACTTTTCCCAATCCAATTTTTCTGCATTGTGATAACTCTTTGAGGCCACTTCCCAAGTTTAGAATGGTCTAATAATTCTTCAGCATAATCTGTGATTTTAATAAACCATTGTTCAACTTCCCTTTGTTCCACCTTAGTTTCACATCGCCAACAATACCCGTGCTCTGCTTGTTCATTTGCAAGGACTGTTTGACAAAATGGGCACCAATTCACAAAAGATGACTTTCTATAAATTAGTCCCTTTTCATACATCTTAAGAAAAATCCATTGATTCCAACGATAATATTCTTCATCGCAAGTTGCAAATTCTCTGTCCCAATCATAACCAAAGCCAATAGATTTAAATTGTTTCCTCATCTTTTCTATATTTTGATGGGTTGTAATTTTAGGATGTGAATTATGTTCTATAGCATAATTTTCTGCAGGCAATCCAAAGGCATCATAACCCATTGGTTGCAAAACCTTATACCCTTGCATAATCTTATATCGTGCAACAGCATCTGCAATTGAATAATTGGAAATATGCCCCATATGAAGTGCACCAGATGGATATGGGAACATAGAGAGCAGGTAATATTTTGGTCTTTGGTCCTGCTCATTTACATAGAATAATCTTTTCTTTTCCCAATATTTTTGCCACTTTTTTTCAATCTCTTGAAATGGATATTCCATTTATCCTCCAGTTGAGAAGAATTTAATTTATTTGGTTATTCAAAAAAAATATGGCTTATTATAGTCAATTTTTTTGTTTTACAAAATTACTATATGGCCAACAATTCTATAAATAAAAAATCTTATCATTAAAAATATTGACATAAAATTTTTTACATAATTAAAAAGATTATATGAAAAATATTATATTTATTCTGAGTGTGATAATTCTATTTACTTTTCTGTGTTGCAGTTATGATGAACCAGAGCAAAAGGATACCATTCCACCTTCAAAGGTACATCTAATACCTCACTTATGTGATGTGGGAGACTCTGTATGCACAGATAGAACGAATGGAATTGATGCAGTTCCAACTGGAAGTGAACTCACATACAATTGGATGAAAATCCAATGGGACGGAACCCCATTAGAAATAGATGGAGATATTCACCATATAGATATTTCCAGATTTTACATAACCATTGATGATACTGTAATATCATTTGTAAACCAAATTGTATATGAACCAGATTCTACAATGTATATAGACAAATTTACTGACCTTGAAGGTTCTGGTATTCAAATTACTCAGAGGGAATGGTATTATTACATTATACCTTATGATGAAGCTGGCAATTTTACTGTTTCTGATACTGTTTCATACAAACTGTTATCTGTGCCAGGATTGATTTGTCCTGTAAATAATGCTGAATTTAATGCTGATGAAAATATTTATTTTTCCTGGGGTAATGTTAGTTTGGCTATCTCATACCGTATTCTCTTTTTTGACCAGAATTATAATCTACAATTTACTCAAGACTTTAATGATTCGGAGTGTAATATAGTTCCGAGTGAATCAGGGCTTTATTCAGGTTATTCATACATCTGGAGAATAGATGCATTTGGTATGGAATACGACCCGGGCAAGAAAAGCGGTTCTGAATCTGAAGAACGAATAATTCATTTTTCCCAATAAAAATAATAAAAAATTGACGAAAAAATATCTAACAAAATTTTACAGTCCCATTTATAGAACGGAGATAATATGAAAAAGATAGTATTTATAATAATTTTTTTGTTTTTATATGCTGGCATAAGTTTGGCTCAGGACAGCTCAACATTTCCAGTTAGTCCAGGTACTGCTGCTTATAGTTACACAGGCACAATGGGAGATATAGACCAGTTGAGAATTTATACATACATTTGGGGACAGGTTAGAAAACCTGGATTGTATATTGTTCCTGATAATATTGACCTATTGGCTTTAATCTCACTTGCTGGGGGACCAACAAAAGACGCTAAATTGAGCAAGATTAGAATTGTGCGACCTACCTTGAACGGTAAGAATAACGAAGTAATTTGGATCAATCTAAAAAAATATATTGATAATGGTGATAGAACCATTATCCCTTTATTAAAAGCTGGGGACACAGTTATTGTTTCCGGAACGGTTTATTATGGCTTGACGCGAGCTTCAAGTTTAGTCTCTACAGTTGTGTCTATTTTTAATATTTATTTCTTATATTTGAATCTAATTAAAGATTAAGAGAGAAGGAAAATGGCAAATTATCCTGAAACTGTCCGTAGTCCTGATATAGTCGGCATGGAAGGCGGACAAGAAACAGAAATTAAACTAAGAGATTATTATAGAATTATTTTACGACATATACGATTAACAATTGTCATATTTTTAATCGTTGTTGCTGCAACAGCATACTATACTATACAAGCGCCACGAATTTATCAAAGTTCTGGCAAAGTTCTGCTTGAATTACAAAAACAGACTGACTTATTCTTTCCTACAACCGGATTTGGTAGAAATGACCTGAATAATCAAATGGAAGTTATTAAAAGTCCTCCTATAATGAGAACAGTTGTAGAAAAAATAACAAGAAATCCAGAAGCGGCTACATTCCCAATACTTGCTGTAACAAGTCCAGCAAAAGCTATCGCGGGTGGAATTGATGTATCTGCAAAAAGAGAAGTTGATATCATTGATATTAGTTATAAGTCAATCAACCCGATGGAAGCTCAGGCTGTTGTAAATGCAGTAATTGATAGCTATCAGGAAGAGAATCTAAAATATTCACGAGCAGAGGTTACCAATGTAAGAGAATTTTTAGAAAAGCAACTTGATTTTACTTCAGAAAAATTAGCTATTTCTGAAGAGGACTTAAGAGCGTATAAAATTACACATGAGGTTTTTTCTCTTTCTGATGAAACCACAGAAATGATTAAGAATATGGTGGAGTTTGAAGCTGAATTCAGTACAGCTAAAACTGAACTGCAAGTTGCTCAGGAAAAATTGAGTTATCTCAAAACTGAATTAACTAAATTGGATGAAGCAATAGGAGAAGATATTATTTCAATATCCTCTCCAGTTTTAGAGCAATTACGGCAAAAACTAATTGATAATGAAAGTAAATTAGCAATTATTCTTACAAAAGAAGGTTACACTACTGAACATCCTGAATTAATGGTATTAAGAAATGAGATTGATAATATTAAGTCACAAATGAAAATTGAGATTGATAAAATCCTTCAAGTTGATGAATATACTTTTAATCCACTTGATAGACGGCAGCAACTTTTAACTGATATTGTAACCAGTGAAGTAGAATTTCAAATAGCCAAAGCAAAGAAAGATGCTCTTGAAAAAGTCGTTGAACAATATTCAATTAAAATGTCTGCTCTTCCAGATGCAGAATTAGAACTCGCCCGTCTTGAAAGAGCAAAGGCTCTTAATGAACAAATTTATAGTATGCTTATAACCAGATATGAAGAAGCAAAAATCTCTGAAGAAGGCAAGGTAAGCAATATTCGTGTATTAGAAAGAGCAAGTTTGCCTGGTTCACCAGTTTCTCCAAAAGTTAAAATGAATATTATGATTGCAATTATTTTAGGACTTGGACTCGGTATTGGCTCTGCGTTTTTGTTAGATTCTTTAAATACAAGAATTAACAATCTTTCTGATGTGGAAAGATTTGTTAAGCTCCCAATACTGGGAACCATTCCAAATATTCAGGTTGACCCTGAACAATTAGAAAAGATAGAAAATGAAATTAAATCAATACCTGATAAAACTCTAAAGGAAAAATTAACAAAGGTTCATAGACAAATGGCTGCTCACCTTGTTCCTCATTACAACCCCAAATCACCAGTAGCAGAGGCATACCGAACATTCAGAACCAATATGGTATCAATGCCAGAAGCACAGGATGCAAAATCCTTTTTGATTACAAGTTCTGGACCAAAAGAAGGAAAAACTACAACCGTTGGTAATCTCGCTATTACTCTTGCCCAGATGTATTCTAAAACTCTTCTTGTGGATTGTGATATGCGTCGTCCTATGATTCATAATCTTTTCTTTCTTAAAAGAGAAAATGGACTATCCCGTTATTTAACTGAAAATGGAGTAGAACTCTCAGAAATTATTAAACCATCTGGTATTCCTAATCTGGATATTATCACTTCCGGTCATGTGCCACCAAACCCTTCCGAGATACTTTCATCCAAAAAAGTGGAGCAATTTTTTAAAGAAGCAAAAGAACAATATGATTATATCCTTGTTGATTCTCCACCAATTATTGCTGTTACTGACGCGCTTATCTTAGCCAGAAAAGTTGATAAAATGGTCCTTGTTGTGAGAACAAATTTAACAGAAAGGGATATTATCAATCAAGCAAAACTATTACTTGGCAATGTTGGTGTAACTGCCGTTGGGGTGGTTGTTAATGGGATAGAAGTTAAAAAGTATTACAGCGGTTATAAATATTATTACTACTATTACTATTACTATTATTATTCAGATGAAGATAAATCCGGTAAAAAGAAAAGAAGAAGACATCATAGACATCCAAAAAAAATCTTTGGCAAAAGTTAATCTTTTTTTAGATATACTTTCTTTAAGAAAAGATGGTTTTCATGAAATCAAAACTATAATTGCAAAAATTCATTTAGCAGATAGTTTAAGATTTAGATTGACAGATCGTTCAAATATACAGATTTCTTGTTCTCGTAATCAAATTAAAAATTCCGAGAATATAATTTTCAGAATTGCTTGTTTTTTGAAAGAAAAATATAAAATTAAAAGTGGCTTGGATATAATTCTTAAAAAGAATATACCAATATCTGCTGGTTTGGGTGGAGGAAGTTCTAATGCTGCAGTCACTATCAAAATGTGTAATACATTATGGGATTTGCATTTATCAAAAAATGAGATGCATACAATAGCACAAAAGTTTGGAAGTGATATCAATTTTTTCCTGGAAGATGGGCTAGTTTATCTTACTGGAAGAGGGGAAGAAGTTCGCCAAAAATTTATCACTCCTACAGTGGAAAACTTGCTTCTTGTCAATCCTCAAATTCCTATTTCAAGCAAAGATGCGTATCTATGGACGAAAATAAAGCCCAAACAAAGAGTTGAA
>JACKQG010002025.1_pt1 | contig 27082 bp, 20 predicted proteins | sample 8237621 | NCBI WGS metagenome assembly JACKQG01 (sample SAMN15677084, study PRJNA649215) | marine metagenome | biome: marine; feature: Black Sea; material: saline water; isolation source: suspended particulate matter (SPM) from the Black Sea western gyre | collected 2013-06-09/2013-06-10 | depth... | reverse complement strand
AGCTCCCCGAACGCGACCCTCTTCGTAACAATACTCTCTTTTCTCAAATCTGTAAGTCGTTGAGATAGCAGCGGTTGCCGAGTTCGAGTCCCTTTCGGTCCCATCAAAACCGAAAGCGACCGCCTACGAAACCACGGCGAATCGGTTAACAGAAAAGTCGCGCATGCTGTTAACTGCTTTGTCCATTTTCAGGTGGCATCGAACTGAAGGCGAAATAGTTAACAGCTTGCGCGAGCGCGGTAGCGGAAAACGATGCCACGAAAGCGGGATGGCCGCCACCTCATAACCCCGCAGTCACCGGTGCAAATCCCGACCACACAACTTGTTTTCACGGTAGCGAAATCCGGCTACCGCAGGGTTATACGAAAGGCCGGCGTCCAGAGACGTCGGCCTTTCTGCGTTCTATCGCCAATTGCGGCAACGCTTTGCGGTGTAGCGGCAAGTCTCTGACCAGAGATTTCGGCGTCGCGCGCGAATCTTCATTTGCCGATTCTCGTTGCCCGCCGTAGCCAATCTCGGCCAAAACTCTCGCCAGTCTCGGTGTCTCGCGCCGCTTTGGTTATAGAGTGTTGCGAGCGCTCAATCGCTCACAACAGGCGGGGAGTTGCACACCACTTACTTTATTTCCGTGTTCATAGCTCGCGGTGCAAGAGGTGGTTCGCCCAGTAAGCGGGCCGAACCCCTGGGCGATTCCGGCGTCCTCCAGATCCTCCGGTTAGCCGCTTCGGTCGATGTGACGACGATGTGACCGACGCCGATTAGCAAGCTGCGTTTCGACGCGGCGGTGGGGGCGACCGCCGCAGGTTGGCGATGGCGGTTCGAGCCCTCGGTCGCGATCTCCGGCGAAGTTTTTGATTGCGTTAAAACTTCACAGGACTTCTTTTTGTCCTCGGTCACTTAGCGAATCGCGGGCGGTATCATTGTGACTGCGCGCCAAAATCCAAATTCGGGCAACGTGTGTTCGGGCAACGTGAATCAATTTGACTCGCTGCTTCGGTGATGCCAAACCGAAGGAGGTTAGCGCAGGTAAGAGTGCCCCTCGATGCCGCTCAGTTTCGTGGGCAAAAAGGGTGTTATACCTCACGCGGCCAGAATTGACGCTTTTTCGAAGGTTTGAAACTTCGGCGTAAGGAGGGTTATGACCTCGGCGGCATGGGTGGTGAAGAGTTCGTCGAGGCACTGGTCAATGGCCGCTTGGAACTTGGCGAATGTGTCATACGAACACGAGTTCAATGACGTCTTCTTTACGAACTTCCACAAGCGTTCGATCAGGTTTAGGTTCGGCGAGTACGACGGCAGATAAAGCAGCGTGATGCCCAACTGATCGGCCATTCCGCTACCACCGAAGTCGACGCTACTGGCAGGGACTGCTGGCCGTGCGCGGGGCAGGCTCATGCAACGCGTGATCAGACAAATATCCCCACACGGCCGCAGCGATGTTGGAAGTGGCAGCCAGTGGCTGGTATCATTGAGCTTCTGCCTGCTTGCTATTGAGCACACTCCCCTGTATCCCTCCCGTTGTCGCCGTGTCCACGCTGGAGACAAACCTCATGCCCACTCGCCCCGTCCTTCTCGTCCTATTCGCTTTGACGTTACAAACGCTGAGCCTCGGATTGGTCGCTCAGGAGAAACTTGATTACACCGCCTTGGCGGAACCGGCTTTCGCCAACCCGTTGGGATTAACGGACGAGCAGCGGGCTGCGGTGGCGGTGATTCTGGACCAGCGCGTACAGAAGCTGGTGGCGGCCAAGCCTGACGAGCGTCCACAAGTGTTGGCGGAGTCGAACAAGTTGCTCGAACAGTTGCTGAACGACGAGCAGAGGGCGACCTTTGCCTCACTCGTGGCGGGAGGCAAGCTGCGATTTAATTTCCGGCAACAGAAGTGGCCCGAGGTGCTCGATTGGTTTGCCAGGCAGGGCGAGTTGTCGCTGGTCATGGATACACCGCCACCGGGATTGTTCACTTATAGCGACACGAAGGAATACACTCCGACTGAAGCGATCGACTTGTTGAACAGCGTGCTGTTGAGCAAAGGCTTCACGTTGATGCGGCGGGAAAAAATGCTGATCGTAGTGGACACATCGGAAGGCATTCCGTTCGAGATGGCTGCCCAGGTGAGCGTCGAAGAGCTGGCCAGTCGCGGGCGGTTCGAGATCGTCACGGTCGAATTCCCGCTGGGTGGACGGCCGATCGAAACTTGTCTCGCCGCCGTGCGGGAACTGATCGGCAAGCACGGTCGCGCGACCCCGCTGACCACGACCGGCAAGCTGCTCGTCACCGAATCCGCCGGCAAGTTGCAAGCGATCAACGAGGTGATCGCGGCCATTCCCGTTCCCAAACCTGCGCCCGCTCAGCAGGCCAAACCGCCGGAACCGGGCTTCGCCGTCTACCCCGCCAAGGGTCTCGATCCGCAAGCGACCGTCGAGACACTTCAAGGTTTGTTTATCACCGCCACAATCAAAGCAGATCCCACCGCCGAAGAGATTCACGCGTACGCCATCCCCGCCGTTCAAGAAGGTATCAAAGCTTCCGTGGAGAAAATGATCGCCAACGTCAGCGGCGACAAGCGCGTGCGACTGGAAACTTACACCATCGACGCCAAGGATCTGGCTCAATTGCAGGCACAACTGGTACTGGCAGTTCCCGACGCACAGGTTACGGTGGACGAGGCTCAGCGGCGGCTGCTGGTGATTGCCAGCGCGGAGCGGCAGGCGGAGGTTCAAGAGACACTTGAAAAGCTTGGTGCCGTTGGCAAGGCAGTGGAACACAAGGCGGAAGTGGCCGTTTATCCGGTCGACGACAAATCGACCGCTTCGCTGGTGACGCTTTTGACACAAGTCCTGCCTCGCGCGCTAGTCGTTTCACAACCCGGACGGATTGCCGTTCGCGGCACGCCGGACGAGCAGCAGCTCGCGCAAGCGACAATCGACCAATTCGAGAAGTCCGAACCACATCCCGAGCAGCTGGCGCTGAAGTTCTATCCGCTCGATCAACCGCTCGATGCAGCACTGCTTTCCGCGATCCAGACGTTCGTCCCCGACGCGACGGTGACACCGCTCGATGGCGGCAAGCGGCTGTCGGTGTTCGCGACTGCGGAGGACCAGGCTCGCGTCGAAGCGACACTGACACATATCGAAACCAACCTGCCGCAGCCGCCAAGGCGAACGCTCGCGATCTACAAGCCCGAACGGATCTCCACGGTTGAACTCCAAACGCTGTTGGCTGCGGTTGTGCCCGCTGCGAAGATCAGTGCGGATCCCGCCGGTAAGCGACTGATTGTCTGGGGTAGCGCCGCGGAACACGAAAGCATCTCGTCGACACTTCAGAAAGTGGGCGAAGAGCTCGTCGCCGAAAAGCCGTCACTCGAAACTTACGAAGTTCCCCCGTCCGAAGCGGCGGCGATCTTGGCGGCCGCCCAGGACTTGACGCCCAACTCGCAATCGAGTCTCGATTCCACCAACCGCCGCTTGATCGTCATCGGGCCCGCCCAGGACCAGCACTTCGTCCGCGAACTCGTCAGCAAGCTGATGCCAGCGGAAGAGGCAGCGCGGAAAGTGCTGATCGCTTATCCGCTGGCGCAAGCCGATCCGGCGGCTGTCGTCGAGATGCTTCAGGAGTTGCGACCGGACGATCGCTTTGCCGCCGACGTGCGAGCCAATCGTGTGCTCGTAACGGCACCATTGCGTGAACAACCGAGTCTGCAAGCAATCATCGAGCAGCTGGATGCAGCGCCGGACGCCGCTCAGGAAGAGATCGTCAAGCCTTATCCATTGCGGACGCTGACCCCCGCCATCGTCGTCGAATTGCTGCAACCGATCGTTCCGAAAATGCGATTGTCCGCCGATGTGGTGGCAAAGCAACTGTTGGCGGTGGGCACGGAATTCCACCACCAGAAGCTGGAGAAAGCCCTCGCGAAAATCGATGGCGAGCACGCTGCGACAGGGCAGGTTCTGAGCTACGACATCGCCGCCGCGGATCCCGAGCAAGTGCGAAACGTCCTGCTGCAACTCGTCCCCACGGCGGTCGTGTCATCGAATCCAGCTGACCGAAGACTGATGGTCTGGGCCGAGGCTGCCGATCATACGGCGATCAAGCAGGCCATCGACCAGTTTACGCGGCAGGAACCGGGCCAAACGCGGCAACTGCGTACGTATCCACTACCCAAGGCAGTTGCTTCGGCGGCATTGACGATGTTGCAGTCCGTCGCACCGGACGCCCTGTTGACGCTGGATGATTCGCAAGAACAGATCATCGCTTGGGCGACCGCCAAGCAACAGCAAGCCGTGGAACAGGCGATTCAGGAGTTGAAAGAAAACTTGCCGCAACGGGAAGACGTGTTGTTGCGAGTCTACCCGATCGAAGACCGGCGGCTCGCCGCTCAGACGGTCGTCAATTCGTTGGACTCCCAGATGACCGAAGACGTTTCTATTCAGGTCAATGTCGAATCCAACAGTTTGATCGTGCGAGCCAGTGAAGCGGCACACGAGCGTTTGAAACAAGCGATCACGGCACTGGCCGAGCAACTGCCGCCGGCACCCACCGTGAATACGCAAGTATTTCGGTTCGCGCACGGTAGCCCTTCCGCCTCGCTGATCGTGTTGCAGCGATTGGTTCCCACCGCGAGTATCGCTGCCGATGACCTGGCGGGCACGCTCGCCGTGACGGCTTCGGATGTTGACTTGGCTCGGATCAAAGCGGTCGTTGAGCAGATGCAAGCGACCGAGTCGGGCGCGAACTTCGTCACAAAGGTCTACGCGCTCAAACTCGCCTCGGCGGCGATCGTTCAACAAGCCGTCACGCCGTTGGTCAAGAACGGCGTGGTCGTGGGGGACGTAGCGAGTGGTTCACTGTTGGTCACCGGAACCGAAGCGGATCATCTGCGTGTGGCCGAAGTGATCGACAAACTGGATGTTGTTCCGAGTCAGCAGCCGGTGATGCGCGCCTACCCGATTCGCAATACGGACGCCCAGGCGGTCTATCAAACGGTCTCTCAGGCGTACATCGGCAACCGCAACATTTCGGTAACATTTCAGCCTGCGACTCGGTCGTTGTTCGTCGTGGCAACGCCTCAGAGTCATGCCGCCTTTAAGGAATTGATCGCGGAGTTGGATCAGCGGGAAGCTCCGCGCGAGCCGAAGTTTGCGAAGGTCTACGCGCTGGCGAACGTCGACGGCGCGGTTGCGTCGTCCGCGCTAAACACCTTGTTTCGAGACTTGGGCGTCGAAGTCCAATTCAACACGACGGGCAACGCACTGGTGGTCGTCGCCACAGCCGATCAACACCAAGCGGTTGAGGAGTCGCTCAAACAGATGGAAGGTATTGAACGCGCGTTGGAAGTCTTCGCACTGCAAAACACGGACCCCTATGTTGTCGAAAACGCGGTTTACGAGCTGTTCGCAGATGCACCCGAGGCAGCGGCACCGTCCGTGTCGAGTGACTACGACTCGCAGCGCCTTTTCGTCCGCGGAACAAAGCCGCAGATCGAGCAAATCCGCAAGCTGCTGGCGAGTCTCGGCGAACCGATCGGCGATACGGTCGACGCGAGCCAGTCGGGTGACGTGCGTACGATTCCGTTCCCGGGCGACACGCGCGAAGCGGTGCGTCAGATCGAGGCCGTCTGGGCTCGGTTGCGACCTAATCGCATTCAGGTCATCACGCCGTCCCAACGCCACTTGATGCCGCGTCTACCGAGCCAGCCGCCGGACGAGTCGAGCAAGCAAGACGGGACTTCAGCCGACGACGAGAACGACGCAACCAACAAGTCCTCGGCTGCGCGGACATCGCGCGGCGTCTATTTCGTCGCCACGCAACAAACCACGCGAAAACAGGAACCCGATCAAGCGAACGACAAAGAAAGAACTGCCGCGCAGAATCTGAACGCGGATTCAAAAGATAAATCGGACAAGCCCCCAGTCGTTATCGTTCCCGAAGACGGACGGATCACCATCGCATCGCCGGATCACGAGGCGCTCGATCAACTCGAGTCGCTGTTGCGGGCCATGGCACGCAGCGACGCAGCCACAAATACTCCGCTGAACTTTGCCGTGTATATGCTGCAAAACACCGGAGCCGGCGACATGCAGCAACTGCTCGAACGGCTGTTCGACGAGCTGCCAGTAACTCGCAGCGGCGTAGGCCAAGTCGTCATTGTCGCGGACGAGCGGCTCAATGCGCTCATCGTGCATGGCAGCCGCAAGGACCGCGAAGTCGTCGAGCAGTTGCTCCAGGTGCTCGACACGAGCGAGTCGCCCGGTCCGCTCTCGGTTTCACAGCCAGATCTCCTTTCGCTAAAGAACACCCAGGCGCGGCGTGTGCTCGCGATTCTGGAAAACGTTTATAAAGCCCAACTGACCAGCGGCGGGGGGCGCAAGCCGGTGCAGATTCCCAAAGGCGTTTCGTCTGAAGTCGCGTCCGTGTTGCAGCAGCTTAATGCCGCGGCAGCCGGCCCCTTGCTCACGCTCGACGTCGACGAAACGACGAATTCGATCGTGATGCGAGCACCGCCGGAATTGCGAGAGGAGATCAAGTCCTTCGTCGAGCTACTCGACGAGCAAGCCAGCGAACGACCCAACCGGGGTATACGAGTCATTCGCCTTGAAAACAGCAAGTCGGATCGGATGCGGGAAGTCCTGCAGCAATTCATCCTGCAGTCGCCATAATGATGCGGCTGCATTCCACCGACGTAACTGCCAATCTAGTAATAGGTTGTAGCTTTCTAAATAGGCTGCAAGATGCTCGGCAAGCCCGTCTGACCTCGAGGGTGTAACCCGCAGAGTGTAGTGTTATGCGGCGGTTTGGTATTGGCGGGTGGCTTTGAGGTGTTTTCGGCGTTGTTTCCAGAAGCGGTCGAAGTCCATCGTCTCGCTAAGATGGTCGGCGGTCAGCTGGAGGATGGGTTCGGCTCCGTCGGACCAGAATTTTTCGCTGCCCTTCACGCGTCGGTTGATTTGTTTGATCGTCGACTCGATGTGGCTGCTGGTGATGGGCAGGCCGAGTCGACGGTATTCGGCGTACTTCATTCGGCTGCGTTGGTTCTTCAGATAGACCAGCGTCTTGGCAATATTGTTGCGTGGTGATGTTTCCGATTCGTCTTTGCTGGCCGGTCCAAACGCTGCCGACCGACGCTCGACGGCTGCGATCAACTCGGTCGTTTGGCCTGCCCACAACCACTGAGCCCATTGGCAGTAATCACGCCACCCCGCTTCAGCACATCGACCAGCCATTGCGGCAGCGTAGACGTAACAGATGGCGTGTGTGAAATCGAGAATCGGAGTGTAGTGTGAAAAGTGTTTTCGATGCACGCCCCAGTTCGTTGCCGAGCCATCCGCCACAAACGCCTTGCGACGCGCGGCGTTAAAGCCTCTCGCATACGCCGCCGCGACCAATTGCTTGCCGAACGCATCGACACCTCGACGCGTGGCGATGACGCTTCGCACCAACAACTGCGGCTGACCGATGCGTTCACGCGACGCACTCTCTTCAGTCGCATCTTCCGAGTCGCTCGACTCGACTGATTCGCTCACAAACCCTTTGATTTCGCGTCCCAAATCGCTCATGCGTTGTGGGTCGATGAACGTTGCGGGAATCTTCGGGCATGGATCTTCAACGTGCTCCTGGCTCGTCATGCTCAACAAACAACCGACTAAGGTCTCGCGCCAGTGGCCTTTTGAATCGTGGCTTTGCGAAGTGCCATCGGCTGGTGTGTTCTGACGGTCGCGAATTTGAATTCGCCCGCCGTCCATCTGCACGCAGGCGACTTGAGGAACCTGAGTGTGTTCACGATTCTTGGGACTCGAGTGTCGCGTCGGCAAAGCCAGTTGTTGATACGCATCCGCGGCAGCCTGTGTCTGCGCGATGCGTCCTTCCCCCACACGCCGCGTCCAACGCTGAACACGCTCACGCGAGACGTTGACTTCGGCCAACGCCATCAAATCCTTCGTTGCCTGAACGAACGACGCCGATTGGCAGCCAGCATGCGAGATCTTTCTCAGCATGCTCGGCGTAAAAGGGCAATCGACTTCAACACCGATCACACTCGTCATCGGGAAAAAAAGCCTTGCGACAACAAGGACAGAAGTACTCGGGTTCGGCGATCGTCGCGGGACCTCGCCGCGTGATCAGTTCCCGCTCACGAGCTCCTCGGTAACGCCCTGGCCGGTCGCACATGGGGCAAGTTGCTTCGGCTTCTACCGACGGGCATCGTGATGCGTTCTTCTCCACCAAAGCCGTCGCGACGGCATCGCCAATCTCGACCGCCTGCTCCTCGACCGCATCCAGCCAACTCAGCGAGTTGCTATCATCGACATCGCCCAAATCGGCACAAAGCTGACGTGCAAAAGCCTCGATCCGTTCACGAACTTCGTCGGTAGTTGCCATCCTTGACACCCTCCCATACCCAACTTCAAGCCAAAACAAACCAACACCATCAAAATCCTCCACCAACTTCTAAACAATTCTCAATCCCGAGCAAACAGCAGGCTGCACCCTGACCTCGATACTCGTCCAAGTCGACCTTGCTTGACTAGTATAAAAGTACCTACAATGATGTTTGCATCGGTGAAAGCTGATGCGTTGACATGGACGCCCCACCGGCTACGAAGGCCGACCCACACACCTCAATAGTTCCCCCCTGGCACGGCCTGCGTGTCAGCGGCTCCGAAGGAAACAGACATGAGCCAGGGTACGTACCTTCCGGTTTTGGACCGGAATCATCTCAAGACGATTTCCCGTGCGATGAAGACTCGCCGTCCGCTCGAAGAAGTGGCGGCGGAGCTGGAGTTTTCATCGGTCGATGATCTGTTGGAGGCGACGGCCACCGCGGTTGGGATCGATCTGGTCGATCTTGACCGCGTCGAAGTCGATGGTTCCTTGCTGGAAGGCTTTCCGATCAAACTGATTCACCGCTTCGAGGTGTTTCCACTCCGACGAAGATCCGATTCGCTGACGCTGGCCGTCAGCAACCCTTTCGACATTCATGCCATCGACGCGATCAGTGCCGAGACCCGAACAGCAGTCACGCCGGTGTTGGTCGAAGGCGAACAGCTGCGCGGGCTGATCAAGTCACACCTGGGTGTTGGTGCCGAGACGATCGATGGCATGCTGGCCATGCAGAAGGGTGAGGACCAAGAGCTGTTGCAGTCGCTCAACGGCCAGGACCTGGAAGACGTCGAGCAAGCGCAGCAAGCATCCGTCGTACGATTGGTCAACGAAATTCTCACGGCGGCCATCGACGTGCGGGCCAGCGACATCCACGTCGAAGCCCAAGAGCACGGACTCAAGCTGCGGTATCGAATCGATGGCGTGTTGCAAAAGCAACCGACTGCGGCGGAGATGAATCAGTTCCGCAATGCGATCGTGACTCGGCTGAAGATCATGGCCAAGCTGAACATCGCGGAGAAGCGAGTGCCGCAAGATGGGCGGATCAAGTTGCGCACCAAGGGCCGCGAAGTTGACATTCGCGTGTCGATGATTCCCATGCTGCATGGTGAAGGCGTCGTGATGCGTGTGTTGGACAAGGAGAATCTGAGCTTCTCGTTGCGTGGGATCGGCATGTCCGAGAATATCTACCAGAGTTTCCAAAAGCTGATTCGTTTGCCTCACGGCATCATTCTCGTCACGGGTCCGACGGGTTCCGGCAAGACGACGACGCTGTACAGTGCGCTGGCCGAAATCAAGAACGAAGAAAACAAGATCATCACCACCGAGGATCCGATCGAATACCAATTGCAGGGTATCAATCAGATTCAGGTCAATCCCAAGGTCGGTCTGACGTTTGCCGCCAGTTTGAGAAGCATTCTGCGTCACGATCCGGACGTGGTGCTGGTCGGCGAGATTCGCGATCTGGAAACGGCCGAGAGCGCGACACAAGCTTCGCTGACTGGGCACTTGGTGTTCAGCACGCTGCACACCAACGATTCGGCCGGCGCGTTCATGCGGTTGTGCGACATGGGAGTCGAGCCCTTCTTGGTCAGCAGCACGGTCGAGGGTGTCTTGGCCCAGCGGCTGGTGCGGCGGCTGTGTTCGGATTGCTGCGAACAGGATGTCCGTTCGCGAGGCGAAGCACCGGAAGATTTTCCTTGGGACGAGATGCTCGATTCCCGTAAGGCGATTTACCGACCGGTCGGATGTCCCAATTGCCGAGGGACGGGCTATCGGGGCCGGATGGGCATCTACGAGCTTCTGACCGCCAACGAAGAGATCCGCAACCTGGCGACCGAGCGTGTGCCTTCGACCGAGCTGAAGAAGGCATCGCGTCGCGCCGGGATGACCACCATGCGCCATGACGGCTGGAAAAAAGTGATCGCGGGCGAGACAACCATTGACGAAGTGCTGCGCGTCACGAAAGCAGACGATTAGTGGTTCGTTGACGCCTACCTGCCAAGAGCGACTACCAGCATGCCTGACTTCCTTTACAGAGCGAAAAACGCCGTAGGCCAAAATACCGAAGGCGTGATTTCCGCCGGTAGCCACCGCGAAGCGCTGGCCTCGTTAACGCGGCAATCGCTGTTCCCGCTCGAAGTCCGCGATCGAGCAGCAGCCGGAACCACTTTCAAGCTGCCGCTGCAACTGCCTCGCAAGGTCAAGGTCGAGGTCATTGCCGACACGCTGACACAGCTCGCCGACCTGTTGACCAACGGCGTCGCGCTGCTGGAGTCGCTGCGGATTCTTTCCGAACAATCCGCGGATCAGCGAATGCGTGAAGTGCTTGGCGACATTTGCAAGGTCGTCGAGAACGGAGCGAATCTGGACGATGCCCTCTCCGCTCACCCAGAGGTCTTTTCACCGCTGACCATCAACATGGTGCGAGCCGGCTTGGAGGGGGCGTTTCTGGAAGAGTCGCTGGAACGCATCGCGTCCTTCATGCGCAAGCAAAACGAACTGCGTGGCAAAGTCGTCAGCGCCATGACCTATCCGGCCCTGTTGGCCATCGTCGGGTCGATCGTCGCGGTCGTGCTGATCGTCTTGGTCGTGCCGATGTTCGAATCGTTCTTCGATCGGCTGGAGCGCAGCGGCGTCGGCTTGCCGGTGCCCACCTTGATTCTACTCGCCCTTAGCGAAATGCTGACTCGATATGGCGTGTTTGTCGGGATGGCGATCGCCGGATTGGTTGTTCTGGTCCGCAAATTCCTGCTGACGCCCTGCGGCACGCGGCTGTTAGACCGCGTCAAGCTGCGCCTTCCCGTGGCCGGAGCCATCTTCCACGATACGGCCGTGTCCCGCTTTTGTCGTGTTCTGGGCACGTTGCTCCGCAACGGCGTACCGATCCTGAGATCGCTCGACATCAGCAGCGCCTCGGCCGGTAACACGTTGTTGCAAGACGCGATCAAGGACTCGGCCAAGAACATTTCGTCGGGCAACTTATTATCCCAGCCGCTCGCCGCGAGTGGTCTGATACCGGCTCAAGTGATGGCCATGATTCGCGTCGCCGAAGAGTCGAACACGCTCGACCAGGTGCTGGTCAAGATCTCGGACCGCATGGATCAGAAAATCGAACACCGTTTGGAGACAATGGTGCGGCTTATCGAGCCCATCATGCTGCTCACCATTGGCGGTGTCGTCATGTTCATCATCGTCGGCGTCCTGCTTCCTATCATCGACCTGAATTCCGCGATCGAGTAATCGCGACTTCCACTAGATTTCCTGCAAGGAGAAAAACATGAAACGTACTGGCAAACGACAACGAGGCGGTTTGACCCTGTTAGAGCTGATGATCGTGCTGGTCATCTTGGTGGGGCTGATCGGCTTGATCGGACCCCGCTTGCTGGGCACGCAAGCCAAGGCCGACATCAAGAACACCACCACGCAGATCGGGAATCTCGAATCGGCACTGAAGCTGTATGCGGTCGATATGCGCTCGTTTCCGAACACCGAAGATGGACTGTCGGCACTGCTTCAACCGCCTGCCGACGAGAAAAAGGCACGCAAGTGGGAAGGCCCTTACCTCGATGACGAGATCGTTCCGGGGGACGCCTGGGACAACGAGTTCCTCTACGAGTATCCACCGACCAACGGTACACGCGATTTCCCGAACCTCGCTTCTCCAGGTCCCGATGGGGAATTGAATACCGAAGACGATATCGTCAATTGGCGAAGTGAAGAGGGGGACAGTGAAGCGGGAGCGACACCACGTGAGTCGACGCCGTCCACGAAATAATCGCGAAGCTTCCGGTGGATCGCCGAATCGACCCGCCTATACGCTTCTAGAACTTGTCATCGTGTTGTCGATTCTCGCCTCGTTGGCGGCAATCACTTGGCCACGCTTGAGTCCGCTGCTGCGCCGCTCGTCCCAACGTGACGCAGCGCTGCAGCTCACGGCGGATCTGGCGGACGCGCGCGAGCAAGCAATTCGTAGCGGCGATGTGCAGGAGCTATACGTTTATCCCGGCACCGGTCGCTATACCATCGGTCCCGTTGCCGCTGAGGTGGGCAATCCCGCGGCGCATGCGGACCAGCGTTTTAATCCGAGCGGGCAGGACGCGGCGAGCACTTTGTCCGAGTCTGGACCAGAGTTGAGCGCGCGGCAAGTCGCTTCCGCTCGCGAGCTTCCCGATGGCGTGATCTTTCCACGCCGCGACTCGCCGCTCGACGAAGATCCCGAGTCGACTGGTTTCTTGGCGACCGCGGCGACGGAAGACATGGGTTCTGATCTTTCGGTGGACTGGAGTGGGAACGGAGTGTTGGCGGCACAGTTCTTTCCCGACGGTCGTTCGACGGATACTGTAGTCGAGTTGACACGTCCCGAGACTCGCGAATCGCTCGTACTTCGTTTACGCGGATTGACAGGAGCGGTTACGATCGGTGCTGTCGAGCAGCCGACCCTGTCAGCGGGAAACGCCTCGCAGGAACTGCCGTCAGCGGACGCAGGCTCACAAGTCGAGGCACGTCGATGAGCAATCCAGCCCGCCGCTGCGATGGCTTCTCGCTGCTAGAAGTGATCATCGCCACCGCGATCCTCGCCACCAGCACGGTGCTGTTGCTGGGTCTGTTCTCGACAGGCGAACGACACTCCAGAAGAGCGGAGACGCGAGTTCTGGCGCAGATGCTTTGCCAATCAAAGCTGGATGAACTGCTCGCGGATCCTGCGCTGCTTGCAATGGTCGACGGCGAGCCGCTGGCTGGCTACGCCGACTGGACGTATTCCGTCGATTGGACGCCGACCGACATCGACGGACTTGTACGGTTGCGTGTTTCGGTGAGCGAAGTCGCGACGATGGATCGCCTCGAGAGTACCCTTACCGCGCCTGATCGAAATGCCTTTGAGCTAGTTCGGTGGACGCGTTTCGAGTCCCGTCATGATCGCTTCTCCGGCCGCGGTTCCGACTCGCTCATGTCTCCCAGTCTGCCATGAACCACCATCGCACCACAACTCGCCGAAACAGTTTTACGCTTCTCGAAGTGATCATCGCGTCCAGCTTGGCCGCGACGTTGATGTTGCTGGTGTGGTCCTTGTTCGGCGTTTACTCGAAGCTGTATGACAAGGGCGTTCAACAAGCAACAGAACTACAGCTTGTCCGCTCTTTGATGCGACAGCTGCGCTCGGATCTGCATCACGCCAGTGCCGCCTTGCTGCCGACGCGTGCTGGTTTCGCGACGGCGTCGAGTGACGCATCCGTGCTCGTCTCGGACGGCGAAAGCGGCGGCCAACTTCCACTGCCGTCAGGCGCTCAACTACGGGGAACTAGCACTCGTCTTCAAATGATCTTGCGGGCGTCAAGTCAAGCTAACGAGTACCAATCTTCTCGGCAGACTGGCGTGGACGAGTTCTCGACCCCGGATGTGTACGATCTGGTCGAGTACGTTTGGCAGCCGCGCGCTGATCGTCTCGGGCATGACAGCGAAGTTATCGAGAGATACGACCTCGAACAAGAGGCCGACGACGTGGAACGCGAGCCCAGTGCGGCGGGTCTAACGCGTCGTGTGACTCCTTGGTTTCTTCAGAACTCTGAGCGAGCGAACGAAAGGACGAACGAGAAGGCAGGGTCGATCGATCCACGCTCGGAGACAAGTCTCGCCGTGAATCCAGAGACACAATCGTTGCGGCCACCGTCCTGGCGAGAGGACGCGGTCCCAGAGGTCACTCGTCTGCAATTTCATTACTTCGATGGGACTAGTTGGTTGGTGTACTGGGACAGTGAGCAGACGGGTCGGTTGCCGGTCGCGATAGAAATCGTCTTCGACCTACAGCCGGAGGAACCATCAGACGATGAACTCGCGGATGATCACGTCGGTGAGCAATTGATCGAGGATTCCGCGCTAGTCGGTATCGAGCACGATGCCGCCGGTGGCAGCACGGTCGGGGAAGAGGAACACGAATACCGGTTCGTGATCGCTGTCGAAACAGCAACACCTCGTCGCGTGCCGGAGGAGGTGGTATCGCCATGACGACATTCGCGCGATGCAGCCGCAAAGGCACCGTCTTGATCGTCGTGTTGGTGCTCGTGCTCCTGATGAGCGTCGCGGCTTATGGATTCCTGTTGGCAATGCAGACGGAGAACATCGCGGCAGGAGCTAGCGGCGATCGATTGGTGGCGGAACAATCCGCCTTCTCGGGGATCGAGTCGTTCTCGGCCATGCTCGAAATGCCGCGGATTCGGCGTCGTGAACTCGGCGACGTCACGGACAATCCAGCCCTGTTTGGCGGCGTGCCGCTGGATGACAGCCTCGACGCAGCCGACGAAGATGCACCTCGCTTCATCGTGACTCCGCCGGGTTCAGCGACTGACCCACAAGTCCCGCTTCGATTCGGCGCGGTGGACGAGTCCACAAAACTGCATCTCAGCAAGCTTGTGGAATGGGATCAAGCGCGACCGGACTCCGGCAGGCAGGCTCTGTTGCGATTGCCCGGTATGACGCCGGACGTCGCCGATGCGATCCTCGATTGGGTCGACGCCGATTCGCAACCGCGATTCGAAGGTGCCGAAGCCGATGCTTACGCGGGGCTTGGCACGCCGGTAAGGCCACGCAACGGCAGACCGTTCGATTTGGAAGAGCTGCGGCTGGTGCGGGGCGTCGATCAGATGCGGCCATTCGATATCACCGCCGACGTGACCAGCGACCGCGAGCTGCCGAGCGACGACGGCTGGCGTTCGTGGAGCCAGTACCTGACGGTTTACAGCGCGGAACGCAACGAGTCGCGAGATGGGTTGCCACGCATCTTTCTCAATCATCCGCAACTCGACGCGTTGCATCAACAATTGCTCGAACGGCTGCCGGTCGCCTGGGCGAACTTCATCGTACTCTATCGCCAGTACGGCTCGAGCAAATCGACCGGTCAAACATCAACTTCCGATCAAATCACAATCGACTTCACGCGGTCGGTCGTGCGGCGTATTGAAAGCCCGCTGGACCTGATCGACGTCGTGCTCTCCGTTCCGCACCAGGGGCGAACCGTCAGCGTTGTCAGTCCTTGGTCCAGTGAACCGCTGATGATGCAAAGCCAGCTACCCCAGTTGCTCGATCAAGTATGCGTTACCGCGGCGACCGTGGTCGAGGGCCGAGTGAATATCAACTTGGCTCCGCGCGAGGTCCTATTGGCCGTGCCGGGCCTGGACGAGAGTTTGGCCGAGCGGATCATCGCGGCACGCTCGATGGGCAGCGAGAATAACGCGGATCGAGACCATCCCACCTGGCTGCTCGCGGAGGGGCTCGTCGATCTTGCCACGATGCGGCAACTGTTGCCGCACATTAACGCGGGAGGCGATGTGTTTCGCGCCGAATTTTGGGGGAGCGCGGGCCAGCATGCTCCGGTCTATCGCTGCGAAGCCGTCATCGCCGCGACGGAGCAAGTGGCTCGGCAAGTCTACTTTCGCGAACTGACTGGGACGAAGCATTGGCAATCCGAGTTATCGCCCGGCCCGTAACCACTGACCCGTAACCACTGACCCGTAACCACTGACCCGTAACCACTGACGGCAGCAGCCGACCACGCAATCCTGATGAAGCCAGCGAATCGCCACAAGTGAGCCAATCATGTTCAACAAACTGAATCCACCGAAAACGTGTTTGTTCGTTCAATGCACGCAACCGGTTCGGCGATATCTGCTCGTCGAGCGTGGCTTGCCGTTCCCGCGGATACTGATGGCGGGTTCTTTCGACGCCGATGATAGCCGACCGCTGGCGGAACAACTGCAAGAGCAACTTGCCACGCACAAGATCCGTTGTCGCCAAGCGGTGTTGCTGTTGCCGCGATCCGAGCTGGAAGTCGCATCCCATCAATTGCCGCCGGCCAAGAAGGACGAGTTGCCCGAGCTGGTATACAACGCCACGGCTTCGGAGTGTGACGAGGCCGCCGGCGCGCAGGTCAGTGATTTCCTTGTCACCCATCAAGACGACACCGGCTGCGAAACGCTGGTTTTCTCGCTGCCAGATCAGCGGATCAACGATTTCGTATCCAGTTTCAAAACGGCCGGAATGAAGCTGCTGGGCATTACGTTTAGCGGATTGGGAGCCGTCGAGTTGCTTGAGCAAGTGATCCAGCATCCCGCCTCAACGGCAGTCACCGTGGCGATTGGCGACGCCGATGTCGATCTTGCCGTGACGGAGAACGGTCGTGCCGTCATGTTTCGTTCGATTCCCTGCTCGTCGGAAGATGACCGTGTGCGCGCGGAACGGCTTGGCACCGAGATTCGTCGCACGTTGGCGCTGGCGCACCATGCCGCCGACGAACCGACACGACTCTACTTGATCGGCGACGTCGGTACACACGAGCAGCTCGCTCAGTTGCTGGCCGAGCAGCTCTCTGTTTCTGCGTCGGTGGTCAATCCACTGAACCACGTCAAAGTGGCAACGGACATCGAGTCCCCGTCCCGTTACGCGAATCTCATCGGAATGGCTTGTGCGTGGAACGGCGAAGGAATTGAACTGAATTTTCTCAACCCCCGTCGACCTCCGCGAAAGGCCAGTCCTTGGCGGCGGGCGGCGTTTTGGGGAGCGATCGCCGCGACGGTGCTTGTGGGGATCAGCTACGTCGCCTGGAAGGACCGCAGCGACGAATTGGCCGCCATCGCCCAGCGGAAGCAGAATCTCAGCCAACTCGCGGGACGCGCCAACAAAGCTCTCGAGTTGCAGGATATCGCCGATGCCGTCGACGCCTGGCGTAGCGACGACATCGCGTGGCTCGACGAACTTCGCGAGTTGTCCGAGCGTTTGCCCGGCGGAGAGCAAGCACTGATCCGGCGAATGAGCATGTCCACCGACGCGCTGGGAAATGGTGTGATCGACCTGGCCGTGCAAGTGAGTCAGCCGGAAGTCGTCGCCAATCTCGAAGACGCGCTCCGCGACGAGCGCCACTCGGTCAGCAGCAAACGTGTCACGGAGTCGGATGAAAAGGCGAAGCTGCCCTGGGCGTTCGAGACCCGCATCGCTTTCAAGCCGGCGGATCTTCCTGAACTTCCGCCGCCGGACGAAGTTGCACAAGAAGACAGCGAATCGGCAGCGGTCCCTAACCAGCAAGCTCGGGTGGCACTCGAGACAGAACAGCAAGGTGCGCCATGATGAACAATCGCTCCAAGTTTCTATTGGCCGCATTAGCGGTGGTCGGCATCGGCGTCTTTGGCGATCAAGGCTATCGTCGCTTCGTCGAGGAACCGGCACGGAAACGCGAACGCGACGCGACTCAAATCGACAAGCAAATCAAAGCGGCCGAGGACGCGGTCTTCACTTCGGCGCGTGCCGCCGATCAGCTCTTGGCGTTGGAGCAATACTCGCTCCCCTACGACCAAGAACTCGCTCGCGCCCGTTACCAAGATTGGCTATTGGCTCTGGTCGCAAAGGTCGGCCTGCGGCAACCGACTGTCGATGCTGGAATGCCCGTGGCCGTATCGATCAAAGATCGTGCTACACGCAAGCCAAAAGAGATCTTCAAACGCTATTCGTTCTCGTTGCGCGGGCACGGCACGCTCGAACAGGTAACTCAGTTATTATATGAGTTCCACCAAGCTGGCCACTTGCATAAAGTCCGCTCGCTGGCACTTAATCCGGTCGCGGGCGGCAAGCAGCTGGATGTGACGATGGCGATCGAGGCCCTGGGGTTGTCGCGCTGCGAGCGGGAGGGCGAACTTTCGACCGCCACGACTCAACGGTTGGCCTACAATGATCCAGAAGCCTATCAGACGATCGTCCGGCGCAACTTGTTTTCGCAAGAAGGTGCCGACGTGTTGCGTAACGTCATGTTAACCGCCGTGACGTTTAACCGCACAGGAACTCCCGGAGCTTGGCTTTCCGCCGGAAGCGAGACTCAAACGCAAGTCGTGCATCGCGGCGAGTCGCTTGTGATCCCGTCACACGAGGTGCGCGTGATCGACATTCAATCGCAGTTGGTCTTGCTGGAAGTCGACGGCGAGGTAGTGCGGCTTGCGTTGGGCAAGACGATCCACGAAATGCTGGCTGCGTCGACGCCAGTAAGCGACGCTAGCACGGCAGTTGTGCGATAGGCTGAGCCGGTTGAAAATGTGGTATTGATTTGACGATTAGAGGTGTCGCGACCTTTCCGGCATTCTGTCAATTTTCCACGGCCCAACGGGCCAGCCCTACGTCAGCCCAGGGCAAGCGGAACGGCGAAGCCGTGAAGCGTCGCCCTGGGATGCAATGGTCTCACAGGATATAAGCCCTGAAGGGGCGAGCCTAAAAGGAGCGACGATCTAGGGCCGCCCCGTTGGGGCTTTGGCATCGTTCGGCACCGATACCCAGGGCGGCGCTTCGCTTGCCCTGGGCTGACATAGCGTCGCCCCCTCGGGGCTAGAAAATCTGAAAGAACCAACAATCGCGTCCATGCCAAGCTTCCAACTCGCCAGTCTAACGCCCTCTTTCATACCTCATACCGGCACACCGTATAATGCCTTGACCCGTGGCCGACTTCTCACTACTCTCCCCGCCTCTTCTCTTGGATCTACGATGGCAATGTCGCGTTCGCGGCTAGGACTGGTTGATGCTTCAGCGGAATACTCAACAACACTTGAATTGGACCACGTTCCTGGCGGTAGCGGCGTTAGTGATATCGATCGCTGCACGCGTGGATGCTCAAGTCGGTGCTGTCCAATTCACGAGTTACGAATGTCAACGGAAGTCCGCGGACGAGGTGGCGGCGATCCTGCGTCCCCTGTTGCCCAAGTCTCCAGCCGTGCAACTTGTTGTGGATCGCGAACAGAATCGCATCTTGCTCAGCGGAGCGGACGACGTCCAGAGCATCGCTCGGCGAGTGCTGACGGAGGTCTTCCGGCCAGCAGCACAGCAGCCGGCCGCTTTACCAGTGTCGTTGCTTCCCGATGTACCTCAACCCGGGCGAAATGAAAACCTCGCCCGCTTTGTCTACGTTCCGCAAGCTCGTTTCGTCCAACTTCAGCAGCAACTGTCGGCCATGTTTGGCAATCGTCTCAGTGTCCGTCGTGTCGGACCACGAGAGATTCTTCTGCTCGAACTATCGCCACAGCCGCCAAGCTATTTGGAAATCGAATTCGACCAGATACGCAGCGGCGTTCTGATCGGTGGACCCACCAATGCGGTGAACCAGGTTGACGCGTTGCTTCAGGCATTGACCAGCGACAATCACGGAAACGGCCTCCGCACGCAAGTGTTTCGAATGCACCGCACGAACCATCGTTCGCTGCAACAAGTGATCCGGCCGGAGGCGGCTAGGAGCCCACTTCCCGCGGCAAACAATTACCAACCGATGGGCAACGCGGCTCCTCGATTCCCGCACAGCCCCGTAGTTCCGGCGCGCTACCTGTTTCAGGAAGAGAACCCACCGGAGGGTCAGCCGGCACCGCGACCTGCGACTCAGCCAAATGGCGCGGAGCCGCTAGCGAATCCCTTGCGACAGTTCGAGGGAGTGGAGATCGAATCGCTTCCCGATCTCGACGTGATCATTCTCCGCGGTCGCGACCAGGACTTGGATCAGCTGGCAGAGGTCATCCAACAACTGGAACGCATCAGTAAAGAAACACAGCCCGAAGTGCGGATCTACTCGCTGCGTCACGCACAAAGTGAAGCGGTTGCGGAGATCGTCACGCAAGCAAACAAGGACCTTACTAGCGGTCAGACGGGCAAAGTTTCTGTGACGCCTTTGGTGAAGCCCAACTCGCTGTTGCTGATCGGCTGGGGCGAGGCGGTGAACGCCGTGGTGCAGTTGATTCAGCAACTCGATCAGCCGGCGGATCCGCAGACGCAGTCGACCGTCTTCCGACTGCGTTATGCCTCGGCCACTGCGGTGCAGCAAACGCTCAATACGTTTTTCGGCAATCGCAAAGGGCTTGGACCTCGCGTTCAAGCAACGGTCGATACCCGTACCAACTCGCTTATCGTGTATGCCGCCCCGCGTGACACGCAGGAAGTCCACCGAATTGTCCAGGACCTCGACCGGCCCGACAGTGCCGCTGTCAATCGGGCGCATATCTTCCAAATCGAGAACGCCTTGGCCGCGGACGTGGCCCAGACCCTGCAGCAGGCGATCGAAGCCGCCCGCGGAAACGCCGACCGCTCCGCGATTCTGGAGTTGCAAACATTTGATGCCGAGGGACAGCAGATCCTCCGCTCCGGCACGCTGGAAAACGTCCAGATCACACCGAACCCCAGGAACAATACGATCATCGTCTCCAGCCCAGCGGAAAACTTGGAGTTGATCGCGGCTCTGATCCGTCAACTGGATTCGCCAGCCGCGCAGGTCCAGATCAAGGTCTTTCAAATCGTGAACGGCGATGCGACGAGTCTGATCGAAACACTGCGTTCGCTGCTGCCCACGCAATCGGGGGCGAACGTCGGGCCTCAGCTGCCAAGTTCTTCGGGCGAAACTTCCCTGGCACCGTTGCGATTTTCCGTGGACGTACGCAGCAACAGCATTATCGCGACTGGTTCCGAGGGCGACTTGCAGATTGTCGAGGCGCTGCTGGTCAAATTAGACCAAGGCAACACGATGCAGCGAAAGACCGCAATCTATCAGTTGAAGAATTCACCCGCCGTCGATGTCGCGAAGGCGATCAATCAGTTCCTCGTCAGTCGTCGACAAGTCGAGCAAGCCGCTCCTGGCCAGCAAAGCCCCTTTCAGGAACTTGAGCGCGAAGTCGTCGTGGTCGCGGAACCCGTGGCCAACAAACTGGTGTTGGCGGCCACCCCGCGGTACTTCGAGGAAATCAGCGAACTCATCGAAAAACTCGACGAGCAACCGCCGCAAGTCATGATCCAAGTACTCATTGCGGAAGTCGCACTGGGTGACATCGATGAGTTCGGTGTTGAGCTGGGCCTGCAGGATTCCGTGTTGTTCGACCGTAGTCTGTTGGGCGACCTCCTGACGACGACCAATACGACGCAAACCAACAACGCTGGGGCAATCGAGACAGTGACGAACGAGATCATCCGCTCGGCAACAAACCTTCCGGGTTTTTCGTTCAACAACGTACAGCCACTTGGAAACAGTGGCAGCACCGATTCGCTGGCAACTGCCGGCACAGTCGGCGGCCAAGGAGTATCGAACTTTGCGGTGGGACGCGGGAACGACCAACTTGGATTCGGCGGACTTGTTCTTTCGGCCAGCAGCCAGAATGTCAACGTCTTGATCCGGGCGCTCCAGGAGTCGCGTCGTGTCGACATCCTCAGCCGACCTCAGATTCGTACGCTCGACAATCAACCGGCTTTTATACAAGTCGGCCAACGCGTGCCTCGCATCATCGGTTCGACCGTGAATCAGAATGGTCAGTCAAATTCAGTATCGCTAGAGAACGTAGGGCTGATTCTTGGTGTGACGCCGCGCATCAGTCCCGAAGGCAACGTGGTGATGGAGATTGATGCCGAGAAATCGCAATTGGGTCCCGAACAGGAAGGGATTCCCGTAGCCGTGTCGATCGACGGCACGGTCATCCGCTCGCCGCGGATCGACACAACAACGGCCCAGGCGACGGTCAGCGCAGCGGACGGCGAAACGATCGTGCTGGGTGGACTGATCACCAAGAACACGCAACAGTTCCATCGCCAAGTTCCGTGGCTGGGTGATCTTCCGGTACTCGGTCACCTGTTCCGCTACGACAGTAACCAAACCCGGCGAACCGAGCTGCTGATTATCCTCACGCCACACGTGATTCGGACGAGCGAGGACAATGAATGGAATCGGCAAACCGAAATGGCGCGGATGAGCTGGTGTGCCGCAGATGTCTTTGACTTGCAAGGCGATACCGGCTTCTACCCTGAATCCCCAATCGAATTGCTCAACCACAGCCAGCCTGAGGTCATCTTTCCGGATTTGAATCCCAGCGGCGAGTCCCTGCCAGTCGAGCCAGCTACGCCCATCTCGCCGGGCCTTCAACCATTAGATTTCTAGATTTCGAGTTGCCTGAAATGTGGAGTGTGATCTCAAGACGGATCCGCATGTCTGCGGTTGTGATCTGCTTGTTGCAGTGCGGGTGCCAGTCGCTACCTTCCGGGTGGGACGAGAACTGGTTCAGCATTTCGCGGACAGCCATGCCCGAACGGGTGCTCGCGATCTGGGCCGACACCGTTCTGCACCAACCTGGTAAGCCTGGCGTGCGAGGATTCGGCGGCAGACTGTACTTCTACGAAGAGGGCGAGACAGAACCGATTGCAGTGGATGGAAGTGTCACCGTTTACGTCTTCGACGGCGAAACGAAGCGGCCCGATCAAGCTGCCCCCTTGAAAAAATTCGTCGTTACCGCAGATCAGCTGGCCCGGCATCACAGCAAGTCGAGTCTGGGCGACTCTTATAGCGTCTGGGTCCCTTGGGACCAGGTCGGTGGGCCAAGCCGTAACCTCATTCTCGTGGCACGCTTTGACGGCCGCGAAGGAGGAACTGTCGTCGGAGAGCAAACGACCAAGCACTTGCCCGGAGTTGCCGCGACGGAGGCTGCGCCCTCGTTAATTCAAAAGGTGGCTCACGAGTCGCAAGCGGTCGACCAGAATCGCGCGGAAAATACAAAGTCCGGGATCACCTCGCTGACCATCGCCGTGCCACCCAGCTTCCAGCGGCGACTCATGGGCGAGCAAACCCCCGAGCCGCAACCACCCATCAACCACGCCGCACCGCCGGAGGCTGCTCCGTATCCTACCTCGAGTCTTGCGCCTCCGGCACGGGCAGTTGAGGAAGAAGTGGAGTTGCCACCAGCAACTCATTCCGCACACTCGAGATTCCCGGCTCGATTCGAGCCACGAGTTCAGCCAGGTCGCGCTCCCTTACGGAGGTTACCTCACCCCGCAGGATGGCCGTCCGCCCTGCCACTGACACCTCGAAGCGGCACTGCGCCGAGAAGCGACTCGACCCTTGCAATTCCTCCGCCAAATGAGTTCCCAACTCCGTGAGTTCTCGCTCGGGAAGCGAGAAGCCCAGCTGAAGCTGGGGCGGATACATTTCGTTCGCCTTCGAAAGTGCCAGCGGGCGGTTAATTTGCGAGCTACGGTCGGTCCGCTGGCGCAATCCAGCCACGGAGGAACCAACCGCCCCCGTCGTTCTCGCTTGTTCACTTCCCACGAATCCCTGCTGCTCACGTTGATCCGACCCCACGAACTCGGCCCTGCCTCGGTTGCCGCGCAAGAACCGCTCGCCGCCTTGTAACTGACCAGCCTGTGAGGAGCTGCCTGGTCCGGCACGTCGTTGCAACGGCTGCCCAAGGCTTCGCGAACCGAAGAGCTGCGCCTCGGCGTCTACGTAAGTCATTAGTGCGAATACAAACGGTAGCAGTAGTTGAGCGCTCTTCAGCATGGAGGTTCTCCCGGATTTGCAAAACCCTAGAGCGGTCTTCTAGTAAGTGTAGCGTTGTTTCGTCAAGAATCCCTAGGATTTAGACCGTCACAAACGCTACACGTCCGTGCGACTCGCACTAGCACGATCTGTTGGTACTCATTGTACACCGAGCCGCGTCCATGTTCACGCATCTGGATCGTTCAACCCGCCGCCGGAGGCAAGGAATCTACAAGTGTGCGTCGGTTCACAACTCACGCACCAGCCGGCGCAGGTTGTTCACCGCAACTTCCACGGCTTGCACTTCGTTAGCTTGCTTGTCCTTCATGAAATCAATTTCCACGCAAAGCATTCCGTCGTTGCCGCCGTCATGGAGTGCCCCAATCACCGCAGCCATGTCGATGATACCAGTTCCTGCCGGGGCGCTTGGCCAGAAGGTCCAATCGCGCGGCGACCCGGTGGCCGGGTTGGTGTCTTTGATATGCGTTGCAAACGTGCGCTTCGCTAACTTCCGGAGCTGAAAAGTACTGTCAGGAACCGAAAAATTCACTTGAGCCGTGAATGACACGAGGAAGACGTGGTTCTTTCCTATCCCCACAGCTACTCCAATGGCTGCCAGGCCCTCGAACGGACCAAGGGTCAGCGACTCATTGAGGAATAAGTGAATGTCTCGATATCTTCTGTTCGATCGTCGCCAATCAGAACTTAGGCATCTGGCCGAACGCGGGCACGACATGACGGTCGAGCAATTGCTACCACTGGCGCGACCACAATCAGCGTTCCAGCATCCAGAGTTTGATGAGCTGATTCGAGCTATCGTCGTAGCTCGGCTAACCGGGTAGGTTGCGAGATCGCGAAACCGAAAGAGTGAAATGTTGCTTCGGCGGGCAGGTGCCGATTGGGGGCATGTCGCGTATCGATGAAGCAGGCGGAGTTGGTGCATTCGAAAAAACCGACGCGTTGGTGTGCGGAAGCGGATTCCAGTGCGTTCGGTACTTAATGGCCGCGTTCCAGCGCGAGGATCCGGCGCTCTTGTTCGCGACACTTTGTGCCGAGCATCGCTGCTTTATAGTCGAGCATCGCCGTGAGGAAGCGTTGAAGGCTTGAGTCAGTAAAGTCGATGTGGCGACGTGTTTCCCTGCCGATGCTGTCAGCATGACGATGGAACTTTCTGCCCTCGGCATCAATCCATCCGCGCATGTTGTCGAATTGCTGATCAACCGCATCGAAGCGCCGATCGACGGCGTCAAAACGTTCATCGAACTGCCGCTCCATCGCAGCGAACCGTCGGTCGACGGTGTCGAATCGTCGATCCATCTTTTCGATGATCGCCGCGATGTCAGCTTTGGTAGCCGGTGATGTATCCTCCTTTGGGGTTTGGGACATGGGATGAGAAGGGTAACGGATAAACGGTTGCGAACGCAACCAAAAACCCATGCCGATTTCGCAGTGCTGTGGCCATACCCACAATCAGCTTGCGAAAGAGCGGCATGGCTGCTTGAGAACATATTGAAGTCCAACCTATCGAAGGCGATCACGACACGCCGTGTACGGGAAGTACGAAACAGAGTCGAGTGAAGCCTGAGAGATGGGCTCACTCGAAAGAAAAGTCGTTTTGCTTCGTGACAAGCGGGTGGCACACCGAGGTGTCACTCCCACAGGCCGCCGTAGCGCCGTGCATTTAGAAGCACAGATTTCTTGGGGGCCGTCCGGACGGCCCCCTTGTTTACTCGTCTTCAGACGGTTCCTCAGGCGGTTCGTCATTGGACGACTCTTTTGAATCCTTTCTGGCTTTCGCCTCCAGATCGATGATCGAAACCCAAGCCTGCTCCAGCAAGTGTCTTGCGACGGGCAAGTCATCACGGCCGAAACTGCTGACCGATTTGAACTCGCCCTTGTCGAAGACATTTTTCTTGATGGACACTTCGTAGCAACGCTCACGAAATAACTTCCTCATTTCTGATAGGGCAAGAGGTTGCCGCTCCAATCAAGTACGTAGATCGTTGGCATGAGAGTTGTGAGACTGCTTGTTGAGGTGCCTTTGTCGCTCCCAATACTCGCAGAACGTTTCAATATCGTGTCTCGGCGCAGAGTGGTCCCTGGGAAAGTGAAGCAGGCAGCCTCTGGTCGGTCACGAATCACTTCAAGATAAGATCGCCCGCCGCTCCCGGGATCGCGCGGTAGTTCCAAGCGGACAGGTCTTCATCGAACTCCAGCGGCATCGCAGCTCGAAATTCCGGTGAGTATTGTTGACCGGTCGGATAATACTTTCTGATGACTTCCAGCGTGACTCGCAACCCCGTCCGAGTCCGCGTCTTGCGCATCAGTTGCACCGCCGTCGAGAGGTCGGTGAGACTCACCCCCGCACAGGCCCGCGTGACGTGCGGAAACAAACGATGTTCGATTGGATTATACTTCGACGTGTAGGGCGGGTAGTGCGCCACACGCACCTCCAACTGCATCTGATCCGCCAGTATTTGCAAAGACTGTTTGAACAAATAGCGGCGGTAGCCATTACCTCGTGGTCAGGAACTTAGAAAGATGCTGCATAGTGCGCGGCGTCTTGCCCGATCGCGGCAACGAAATATCAGAAGTCGAGCAAGTCGTGTAATCCATAGCCTGCGACCGCGGAGACTTCACTGGTACACTAATGGTCAAGTGCTTGGTCGTGTCTGTCTGATCATCATGTTGCTCGTTGTTGGGGCATTCTTAGCGCGCTACTTTACTGGATAAAGTCCGCCTGAAAGCGTATTGGGAACGACATATCGGTGAAGCTCATCCACATGCACCCGGCTCTCGGCAGCACAAATCTAGGAGCCGCCGGGTTCGCCACGCCCGGCGACTCACGACCCGAGCACTTTCGCGTTGGCCGGTGCCGACTGCTGGTGTATCAGAATGATGGCGCGCGGCGTAGGCGATCTCGGTCGCTTCGGCGACTGCGTTAGTGACCAATGACGACAACTCCTGGGTCAGTTAGGCCGACGGCGTTCGGCCCAAATGTCGACAACACCGGGAGCATTTGCGCCTCAGCCCTAACCTGCGGAGGTGGCGCACACCGCCGCAACTTGCGCGGAAGGCGAATTACGGCTGTCGCCCCCTCGTTAGAGTGGATTTACGGCGGCAATACCCAATTCTGCGACCTGACGACCGCCTGCCATTACTGCCAACCGACACGTCTGACGAACGCAATTCCCATCAAGCATCGCCGAGCCAATTGCCGCCAACACAGTGTCTCCCGCGCCGCACACGTCTCGGACCACTGTTGCCTCGGCGGGCAAGTACCAAGTCGCGCCATCCCGTTCGGCACAGATCATCCCGTGGCGACCGATCGTAACGACGACGTGGCAATGATGATCGTCTGCCAGTCGTCTCGCCAAATCAAGAGGGCGATTGTCGCGGTTGCCAACG
>JACKQG010002024.1_pt1 | contig 27083 bp, 20 predicted proteins | sample 8237621 | NCBI WGS metagenome assembly JACKQG01 (sample SAMN15677084, study PRJNA649215) | marine metagenome | biome: marine; feature: Black Sea; material: saline water; isolation source: suspended particulate matter (SPM) from the Black Sea western gyre | collected 2013-06-09/2013-06-10 | depth... | reverse complement strand
GTGTCGTAGTAACCCTCTTGGTAAGGTGTTGCCGGATTGTTGATATTGATGATACGAATGCCTTCAAGACCATCCGCTACATATGCATAACTGCCCGATATTGCGACCCCCCTGGCACCACCGGGTGTGTCGTAGTAACCCTCTTGGTAAGGTGTTGCCGGATTGTTGATATTGATGATACGAATGCCTTCAAGACCATCCGCTACATATGCATAACTGCCCGATATTGCGACCCCCCTGGCACCACCGGGTGTGTCGTAGTAACCCTCTTGGTAAGGTGTTGCCGGATTGTTGATATTGATGATACAAAGACCATATCCATTAACGACATAGGAATAATTACCCGAAACTGCAACACCATGAGCAATACCAAGTGTATTGAAATTCCCTTCTTCGAATGAATTAGTTGGATCACTGATATTGATAATGTGAAGGCCACCTAAAGAAGCAGAAGAACCATCTGCAAGGTATACATAATTGCCTGACACAGCGACTCCTTCAGCACCATCAGGTGTAAAGCACCAGCCCTCTTCCAAAGGTGCTTCCGGATTGCTTATGTTAATTATACGTAAACCATCTTGTGAGTCAGCAATATATGCATAATCACCGGATACGGTAATCCCATAAGCATATCCCGGAGTTTCATAGTAACCTACTTCGAACGGATTGGATTGATTACTAACATTGATAATATGTAATCCAGCAGATTGACATGATGCATAAGCGTATCCATTTGAAATAGCAGTTGACCGAACATAACCATCGAAATTTAAATGACCTTCTTCATTTAGGTTTAATGGATCACTAATGCTAATAATGGTTAATCCATCACTACCTTCAGCCAGATATGCATAATTTTCAAATATACTGATCCCAATTGTATAATTATCTGTATTATAGAGTGCCACCTCAAAAGGATCTGATGGCTCACTGATGTCGATAACAAATAACCCTTCAGTAATATCGGTAATATAAGCAAAACTGCCCGAAACAGCTATACCCCATGCAGCACCACCAGGGGTATCATAACTGGCAATTTCATTAGGGGCCACAGGATCACTGATATCGATTATATGCAATCCATAATAACCAGCTACCACGTAGGCATATATGCCTGATAAAGCAATGTCCATAGCAATACCTTGCATAAATACATAACAACTCTCTTCAAAAGGAAATTCAAGGTTACTAATATTAATAATTCGCAAATAAGAAGTGCCAATAACATAGGCAAAATTTCCCGAAATGGCAACGCGTTCAGCATAACTTGGCAGATTGCATGATCCCACTTCATAAGATGTTGATGGATTACTTATATTAATGATCCTTAAACCCTCTTCACCGGCTGCAATGTATGCGTGGTCTCCAACAATTGTAATATCTCTCAATACACCGGCTAACAGCAACTCTCCGATTTTTTCCGGTTGGGAAGGATTACTTATATCAATTACCAAAAACATACATCCACTTCCCATGTAAACTAAATCGTTGACTACTTCAGATGTATAGCAAGGACCGTATCCCCAATGGCCAATGAGGGTAGTATTCTGGTTTTGTGCGTAAGAGCATATGCTTAAAAGAATTACCAGAATTAGAATTGTAAATGTTGTCTTCATAATGTAATGTTTAAATTATTTAACCACCATCTTCCCCTTGAAAACCTTCTCCCCTTTCAGTTCAACCAGGTAAACCCCTTGTGGCAGGTTGCCTTTTTCAAATTCAATTTTATCTGATTTAATATTATCCATTTCAAATACTTTGTTTCCTGAGATATTGAAAACTGATAATTTGTAATTTGAGTGATTGGGGTTTGTGAACTTGAGGGTTGTTTTGTGGGAGAAAGGGTTAGGATAGATATTAAAATTCCCTGCTGTATATTCTCCAATTCCAGTAGCAATATCAACAGTAACAATCCAGTTCTGAACAGTTACACCATCCTCTGCTGTAACAACATAAGTTACCGGGTTTGTAAAATCATTTTCTGTATCTCCGCTAATTTGATTAACTCCGTTAACAGTTGCAGTTGCACCATCAGAAAGGGTGAATGTTGCTACAAGGCTTGTTACATTAGTTCCGTATTCAACTTCAATGTCAACAGTATGGGAAACCGGGTCAATGATAGCAGGGCCCGTTTGTTCAAGGAAACTGTATGTCAGGATATCGGTTTCTGTATTTGGTGCTACCGTAACAGTAACAATCCAGTTCTGAACAGTGATACCATCTTCTGCAGTAACAACATAAGTAACCGGGTTTGTAAAATCATTTTCAGTAACGCCACTTTGTTGGTTATCTCCGCCAACAGTTGCTGTTGCACCGTCAGAAAGGGTGAATGTTGCTACCAGGTCAGTTAAGTCAGTTCCGTATTCAACTTCAATGTTAACAGTATGGGCATTCGGGTCTATAGCAGCCGCGCCGGTTTGCTCGGGGAAGCTGTATGTTAGGATATCTGTTTCATCATTTAGCGCTACTGTAACAGTAACTTCCCAATTTTGAACTGTTACCACATCTTCTGCAGTGACAACATAAGTTACCGGGTTTGTAAAATTATTTGCTGTAACACCGCTTATTTGATTAGTTCCGTCAACAGTAGCAGTTGCCCCGTCAGAGAGGGTGAAAGTAGCAACAAGGCCGGTTACATTAGTTCCGTATTCAACTTCAATGGTTACAGTATGTGCATTGGCGTCTATAACAGCCGGGCTGGTTTGTTCGGAGAAACTGTATGTAAGGATATCGGTTTCATTGGTATTTATAATTCCTTCTATTCTTATATCATCTATATACCAACCGGAATATACTGTGTTATGATCAGATGTAAAATAAAATGCGATTCTTATTGTTGAATCAACATAATTAGACAATTCTAATCCATATTGTGACCAGGTTTCATTAGTGCCCGTTATCGGGCTAGATACAGTTTGCCACTCACCACCATTCACTGAGAGTTGAATCAAACCTTTATCATCATTATTCTCAATTTTAAACCATTGATAAAAAAAGAGCATCGGAATTTGACCCGAAATAGGGGTTAAATTAATTTCAGGGCTGATCAATCTTGTATTCGCATGTGCAGGATAATTAGCATTGAGATCAGTACCCACACAATAGGTCCCAGAATGTGCATTTGATGGACCAAAAGTAGGTTCCCCAACTTCCCATAATCCATTATCAGCACTCCAATCACCAATTCCATTTTCAAAATCTTCGGGATTATTGAATATTTGTGGTCCAGTACAAATTTCAACATCATCGATATACCAACCATTGTCATTAGCTGAATATGTTGAAGTCATATAAAAGGCAATTCGAATATTTGAGCCTGCAAATTCTGATAAATCCAAACATACGTGGCTCCATACTGTGCTCCAACCATTTATTTCACTTAAGATGTTTTGCCATTCTCCACCCTCAACAGAAACTTGCACAAAACAATAATCCCTTTGCCAACCACTTCCAGCATAATTTGTTTCATCAAGTCTAAACCAATGCCAGAATTTTAATTGAATTATGTCTTCACCAGATATTGATGGTAAATCTATTTCAGGACTAATTAACCTTGTGTTTGAATGTTGAGGATAACTTCCATTTAAATCTGTTCCAACACATATTTGTCCTGAATGAGCAGAAATAGGTCCAATAACTGGAATTCCAGCTTCCCATAGTCCATTATCTGAACTCCAATCACCAATACCTGATTCAAAGTCTTCTGGATTGTTAAATAATTGAGGCCCAACGATAATTTCAAAATCATCTATATACCAACCAATATCATTAGCACTATGAGTTGATGTCATGTAGAAAGCTATTCTAACACTTGATTCAGAAAGCTCAGATATATCCAAACACACTTGGCTCCATACTGTGCTCCAACCACATATATCGACCAAAATATCCTGCCACTCGCCCCCATCAACAGAAATTTGCACATAGCAATAATCACGTTGCCAACCACTTCCTGCATAGCTTGTTTCATCAAGACAGAACCAATGCCAAAATTTAAGTTGAATTTTATCATCTCCAGATAATGCCGGTAAAGTTATACTAGGACTTATAAGTCTTGTATTTGCATGTTGGGGATAACTACCGTTCAAATCTGTTCCAACACATTGCTGTCCAGAATGTGTTGATTCAGGTCCAATATTCGGAATTCCACATTCCCACAATCCATTATCTGCGCTCCAATCACCAATTCCAGTTTCAAAATTTTCGGGATTATTGAATATTTGTGGTCCAGAACAAATTTCAACATCATCTATATACCAACCATTATCATTAGCCCAATATGTTGAAGTCATATAAAATGCAATTCGAATATTTGAGCCTGCATATTCTGATATATCCAAACATACTTGGCTCCAAACTGTGCTCCACCCATTTATTTCACTTAATATATTTTGCCAATCCCCACCAGCTACAGAAATTTGTATGTAACAAAAATCCCTTTGCCAACCACTTCCAGCATAATTTGTTTCATCAAGCCTAAACCATTGCCAAAATTTCAATTGAATAACATCTTCACCTGATATGGACGGCAAATCAATATAAGGGCTTATTAGGCGGGTATTTGAATTTGATGGATAATTGCCATCTAGATCAGTACCAACGCAATTTGTACCTGAATGTGTAATTGTTGGACCAACAATAGGTACTCCAACTTCCCATAATCCATTATCGGCCCACCAACTTCCCCAGCCTGATTCAAAATCTTCGGTAAAAATTGTATCATCGGTTTGTCCAAAAGAATATAAAAATAGAAATACGAAAAATATGACTGCTGTACTAAATTTAATAAATCTTTTCATGATAAATCTTTTTCATGGTTAATATTTAAATAATAATTCAAGGTTTTTTTAATTTTCATCTCACCACCATCTTCCCCCTAAAAACCTTCTCCCCTTTTAGCTCAATCAGATAAACCCCTTTGGGCAGGTTGCCTCTTTCAAATTCAATTTTATCTGATTGAATATTATCCATTTCAAATATTTTGTTTCCTGAAATACTGAAAACTGATAATAAATAATTTGAGTGATTAGGGTTTGGGAATTTAATGGTTGTTTTGTTGGAGAAAGGATTGGGATAGATGTTGATATTCTCAATTAAAATTTCATTTATTCCTGTTGCTATATTTACAGTAACTAACCATTCCTGGGTATCACCATTGTCAGCTGTAACTACATAAGTTACCGGAAATGTAAAATCATTTTCAGTAACCTCGCTGATTTGTGGAGTTCCATTAACAGTTGCTGATGCTCCGCCTGAAAGGTTAAATTCCGCAATAAGGTTTGTAACATTGGTGCCATTTACAACCTCAATGGTGATTTCTTTATCTTCAGGCTCAATAACAGCAGGTCCGGTTTGCTGTGGGAAGCTATAAGTAAGGATAGCCGCATTGGAATGCGGATAATAATTTGCCCCCATATCCGGCATGGTACCATCCGGGTCGTAAGTAAACTCGCCAAGTATTAAATTTGTTCCGGCATCTATGCATTTTGAATTGGGTATAAGGTTGAAATTTGCATTGGTTGTATCAACAAAATAAGGATCATAATATATATTAAAATTAACATCACATGAGTCTCCATTGTAATTTTGAAAATTTCCATTTGAACCAAATCCTGAAGGTATTGTTATACCTGAGAAATTATCTAATCCATTGTCCCAAAAACAATTATAAATAATATCATTTGCGCCAATTATACCACCACTTGAATTTTTAATCCCATGTGTGCCATTATATGCTACTATTGAGTTTGTAATAGTTGCATCTGCATTATTCCAGGACCAGTACCCATCTGCATCAATACCATATGAATTATTAAATAATGTACAATTTATAATATTGGCAAATGAATAACTACTAGAATAAATCCGTATACCTGTTAGGCTACCAAATATTTCACAACCATATACAACCGTATTGCTATTTTTGACATTTATACCATTAACTGCATTCCTTATTCTGCAGTATTTTAATGTATCATCATCTCCAGATTCATTAATAAATATTTTATCCCACAACCCCGGTTCATTACCCTGGTAAGGTTCAAAAACTATAGGGTCTTCAATTGTTCCATTGGCGAGAAACCTGGCACCTCCTCCAACTTGAATCATCCATCCCCCTGCCTGGAATTGAACCAATACACCGGCTTCAATAATCAGGGAGTCAACAATTAACTGCATTCCTTATTCTGCAGTATTTTAATGTATCATCATCTCCAGATTCATTAATAAATATTTTATCCCACAACCCCGGTTCATTACCCTGGTAAGGTTCAAAAACTATAGGGTCTTCAATTGTTCCATTGGCGAGAAACCTGGCACCTCCTCCAACTTGAATCATCCATCCCCCTGCCTGGAATTGAACCAATACACCGGCTTCAATAATCAGGGAGTCAACAATATTAATGTCTCCTACTACAATATATGGGTTACCTCCGGGTTCCCAAATCCCTGTTATGTTTCCTGAAACTACTGTTTGGGCAGAAAGCCCAAAAGAAATTGTTAAAATGCTGATAATTAAAAGTAATTTTTTCATGATAAATCCTCCTGTTTTTAAAAGTTATATCCCGATATTTTTAAGTTGTATGTAAGTAACTTATGGTTTGGTATAAAAAAATCATTGTCCCATTTCTTTTCAAAAGAAAAATCCGGCAAACCGGTTTTTATATTAGAGTTAGAAGCAGGCGAAGTCCATGAATTGCTTTTTAAAAAATGTACAACAAAATCATTTTGTTTTGCTTTGTCCTGTTTTGCTGCCACCAACTTATAATCAATCGGTGTAGAAATGTAAAACTTTGAATAATTCATCCTCTGTTGTAAATTCGTATGCTGCTTTTTCTTTTTATTTTTACTTGCAATAGCTATAATTACTCCCACAACTAAGCATCCAATAGCGACGTACATCAGGGTATTAGCTGTTTTTTGTCCTTTAACAGGGTCAGCTGCTTTAACCGTTGTGGGATTTCCTGTCATTTGCAACATAATGGCTATTGAAATGATGATGCAATTTGTTTTAAAAATTGTCTTTTTCATAATGATTAAATTTTTTGGTTAAACATTATTATTAATTGTATTATCGGCTTTGATGATTTTTTTAATGCCGTAAAACTAAATTATTATCCTACCCGTGTCAATACCCCAATTGGGGTATTTTTTGCATGGAGCATGGTATCAAAAAGTTGTAGTATTATATTTGTAACAAAATTTCTCTCAACCCTTTTCTCCAAGCCCTTTACTCCCTACTCCCCGCTTAATTCCATTCTTCTTTCCATCACTTGTTATCATTATATATGCAATTCGGTATTCGTTTTGGAAATTTTTACCTCCTGTTTTTTATTTTTAGAACTATTTTTTTATTTTTAAACATCAATTATATATCGTTATCTTTGTTGGGAGGTAAACATAGACTAATGAAAAATTTCAGGATTATTTTTTTAATTACAGTAATAACAGGCCATGCAGTAATATTTGCACAAGAATCTGTTTATGAAAAGGAATGTAATAAGATTGATGAATTTATTTATTCAGGTGATTTTGAAGGTGGAATAGATTACCTGAAGCAAAAAATTGCAGTTTACGATGGCTTAGAAACACCTCCCGATTCAAATTACAGTTTTTACAAGCAAGAGATAGGAAATTTATATTATTATATGGGTGAACTCAAATTAGCCGAAAAAGCAATTATTGAATCAATCAATTTTGACAAAGAGTTTCACGGTGATAAAAGTGAAAATTATTTAACCGGACTGAACAATTTATTAACATTGTACAGGGAAATGGGATTATATGAAAAATCTTTATCCATTGGCAAACAGATTTCTTCATTATACAGTCAGATTGAAATAAAAGACAGTATCGCTTATGCGATTTTTTTAAATAATTACGGACTATTGTATTATTCCATCGGAAATTTATTAAGCGCAGAAAAATATTACAATAAAGCAAAGAAAATAAATGATAAACTATTGAGTGAAAATCATCCCGATAAAACAACTTTGCTAAACAACTTTGGTGCGTTATATAATGCAAAAGGACAATATGCCAGATCAGAAAAATTATATTGCAAAATGTTGGAAATTGATAAGGCAAATTTTGGGGAAAATCATATTTATATTGCTCAAGACCTAAATAATCTCGGAGTCTTATATACAACAATTGGAAACTTTAACCTGGCAGAAAAGCAATTAACTTTAGCGAGAAACATATATGAATATAATAATAATAAAAGGCTTGGTTATGTTTACACTTTAAATAACCTGGCACTCATTTATTTATTAAGAAATGAATTTACCAAAGCAGAATTGCTTTGTAAAAATGCATTAAATATAACTGATACTTTGGTTAGCAAAAGCAATAAAATTAATACTTCAATATTAAGTCGTTTATCAAATATATACTATTATAAAAAAGAATATAAACGCGTGATAGCTACCCTGTCCGAATCACAAGGAATATTAAAAAGTATAAATCCAAATCATTACAAATTGGTAAGCAAGCTATATATGATGGGCCAGGCTTATTACGCTTTAAAAGAATATGATTCGGCTGAAATTCAATTTAAAGAAGCACTCAGAATTGCAGGATTCAATTATGAAAAAAATCATAAGAACTATGTAAAATCCTTAAATTTTTTTGCCGAAGTGCTGTACAAAAAAAATAAAAAAATAGAAGCAAAATCCTTGTTTATCGAATCAATGGAATTATTTATTCAAAACATTTTTGAAAATTTTGATTTTTTATCTGCCCGTGAAAAGCAAAAATATCTAACATTATTGAAACACAATAACAGCCGGTTTAATTCTTTTGCAACCGATTATTATAATCAGGATAAAAAAATCGCCGGAGAAATGTTTGATTATAATTTGTTCCTGAAGGGATTAATTTTAACATCGTCAAAAAAAGTCAAAGAGTACGGGCTTAATAATATTTCTAAAGATGATCTAAAAAAAACATATGACGAATGGATTAATACAAAAGAATACCTCGCAAAGGTTTATACTTTATCGAAAAGTGAAATTGAAAAGCGCAAAATAAACAAGGATTCAGTTGAAAATATTGCCAATTCACTTGAAAAAAAATTAACACGTGAATCGGCTTTTTTTGCAAAACATTATGATAAAAAAAGACATTCATGGCAGGAAATTAAATCTATGCTGGGGCAGGATGAAGCATTTGTGCAGATTATTCGCTTTCCTAAATCCGATTCCGTAATCTATGTTGCACTTATAATTTCTAATAAAGAAACTGAACATCCCCAAATGATAGTTTTAAACGATGGAGAAAGCCTGGAAAAAGAACATTTTGAAAATTACATTACTAATATTAACAATGGCTACAAATCAAATGAATTATATAATGATACGGGTTCATTTATTAACTACTGGAAAAAAATTGAAAACCTTGTAACAGGAAAAAAAACAATTTATTTTTTGCCGGATGGGATTTATAACAAAATTAATATAGCTGCTTTAATGATGGCAAAAAAGAAATTCGTTTATGAAATCCATGATATTGTATTGTTAACATCTGTCAATGATTACACGGAACAAAAAGAAGTTATTGACCCAAAGAATAATATTGCTGTCCTTATCGGCGCACCGGATTTTTTTAGAAACCGACAAAACGATACAATATTAGCGGTAAACAATACTGTTAATTCAAATACTTTTTTCAATTATAGTAGCCTGAGGTCCGAAGAACTAACCCCATTGCCTTTATCCGGTAATGAGGTTCGGTATGTTGACAGCATTTTATCTGAGTTTAACTGGAAAACTCAATTATATACGGCTGAAAATGCTACGGAAGATATTGTAAAAACTTTAAGGAGTCCGAAAATACTGCATATTTCGACACACGGTTTTTTTACTGACCTGATATCGGATTTGGAAAACTCACAGAATAAACTGTTACTTGAAAATGATTTTACATCAACAACAATTAACCCGCTTTTCTGTTCTGGTTTGTATCTTGCCGGCGCTCAAAACAGTTTAAACGGAAATTACATAATTGACGACTTTTCTGAAGACGGAATACTAACAGCTTATGAAGTTACAAATTTAAATCTTGATTCAACAAAGCTCGTTGTCTTAAGTGCATGTGAGACCGGGCTTGGAGATATCCTCCACGGAGAGGGTGTTTTTGGTTTGCAACGTGCATTCAGCATTGCAGGTGCTGAAAATATTATTATGAGCTTATGGAAAGTCGATGACAGGGCTACGCAGTTATTTATGAAAAAGTTCTATACATTTTGGCTTTCGGGTAATACAAAAAGCGAGGCATTCAATAAAACCATTAACTTTTTAAGGTTCAACACAAAAGATTATGTTCATCCTTTTTATTGGGGTGGTTTTGTGCTTCTCGGAAAGGAACAGCCGCAAAACAAAAAAATAGGTGTATTAATATTTGTTATTCCTTTAATAGTGTTAATTGTATTAGTTTTAATGATTTTGAGTTCAGTCCAAAAAGCAAAGAAACACGTCATTATGAGGCAGAAGATCCCGAAAAAGGGACGCAAAAAGTTCCGATAGTTACCGGAATGATAATTAAAAATTGTGTTGTCATTCCGAACTAAGGGGTAGGAAAAAGCGGTGGGGTGAGGAATCTCCCTGCGATGAAAGGCTACCAACAACAAAGCGAGGCACATAATAGCAAGGGGATTCCTCATGCTAACCCTGCAAGGCCAGCGCATGTATTCGGAATGACAGTCATGTTTTGTAAGCATTTAACTAAAAGTTGTCATTGGTAAATACCAAGTTATTATGAAACACAAAAGGATAACTTAGTGTAACTTCGTGTCTTTGTGCTTTCGTGGCGAATATCCGGTTTTAATATTTTTCTTAAATGTTCAAAAAGTTGTCTAATCAAAATGTTTACTTTTATCTTTTTTATACGATATTTAGATGTATAACTCTGACGAAATAATAAATGGTATAAAAGTTAATGACAAAAAAACCTGGGAATTTTTATACAAATATTTTTATCCGGTAGCCAAAAAATATGTTACTAATAACTCGGGTTCTATTAATGATGCAAAAGATCATCTTCAGAATACATTTTTAAAAATATTGATGCAGTGCCGTGAAGGACGTCAATTTTCCGATATAAAAACAGTAATTGGAAACAGAATAAAATGGGACTGGTTAGATATGCTCAGAACTAAAAAAAATATTACAGAATCGGAAATTAAAGAAAATGATATAAAAACTTTTATGAATCCTGTTGAATCTATCAAAGCAATATCTTCAAATACAAATTTTACCAAAAGATTTAATCTTTCCAAAAACCTGCATAAACATCTTAAGAAGAACTGCCATGTAGAAGATTTTTTGGATTATAGCAACTTAAATGGTATTCAGAAGAAGATGATTGAAATTCTGCTGGATCAGCACAAAACTAAACCTGTCTGCAAAAAACTTTTATTGTTAACCGATTTTTTGCCAATCTCAGATACTCGTTTAATAGCCGAGGAAATGGGATATATTAAGGAACATACTGAAACAGGGATAAGAAAGGGACTTGATACTTTGAGTTCCCAAAAAGTAAGATGCATAAAAAAGTTTAAAGAATATTTAAGCTAATGAAATAAATACGTAAAAATGATTCAGGATAAAGACATAAAATTAATTGAAAAATACCTTTCTGATAATTTGACTGAAGAAGAAAGAAAGCTATTCAATGATAAAAATAAAACTGATAAAGCATTTTCAGAAGAAATACTATTCAGGGAAAATCTCAAAGTAGCCTCCGAACGAATTGTAACTGCCGAGTTTAAGTCATTATTGAATAACATTCATACTGATTACATTAATAAAAAGAAAAAAAAAGTTTACCTGTATAGTCTAATTTCTTTATCAGCAGCAGCTTTAATATTATTGTTTCTATTTGTGATTAATCCGTTGGGCAATAAATACAGGATTGAAAAGTATATTGCTGAAGCAGAAAATATAACAACACTATCTATACAAAATATTTCCGATATTAATTTAAAATCGGATGGAGATATTGAACATATTTCTTATGGTAAATTAGAGGTGGCTTTTATTGTTAAAAATAAAAATCACAAAAATTATAATAGTTTCTTTTTTAATAAAAATGTATTGTATTTATTTAAACAATCTAATGATACGATTGATCTTTTTTACGAAATCAATAATGAAGGCGGACGCATTTATTATTTATGCAGGAACAAACAATTATTCAAATTTATACAATTAGAAGAAAATAAATTTTATAATTTGCATCCTGTAACCGATTCAGAGCTGGAGAATCGTTGTTATTTAAAGAAATAAATGCGTGGTTCTTAATGCAGGGTGTATGGAAACAGTTATTATATTGTTTCGCAAAAAAAATTATTTACACCAATCCATTCTCCGCAGCAAAGCAGGCTAATGTGGCGATGTTTTTCAGATTCAGTTTTTTCAATATATTTTTCCTGTGCCTGTTAACTGTATCTGGTTGTATGCTCAGCATTTCTGCAATTTTGGTGTAGCTGTTACCTTTGGCAATCAGCCTGAGAATGTCAATCTCTCTTTTTGTAAGTTTAATAATAAGTTCTTGATTTCGTACCCTTAGCCTTTCTTTAAACAAAGCTTCAAATTGTTTTTCGTTCATAAGCGGATTGCTTACATCAGTAGCCAAACCAACCAGTTGTTCCGGACAGCCGTTATTATCCCGTTTTAATACGGAGATTTTCGAAAGCACCAAAACCCAATGACCCTGCTTATGTTTTATCCTATATACTCCCGACCAAACGCTGCCGTTATTCTTTTTGAAAAAATCAACCTTTTCTTTCATTAATGCTTTATCATCGGGATGGTAGTGTTTATCAGCATATTCAATAGCGTTGATCTTAACCTCATCGCAATCATATCCAAGTATGTCGAAGTATTTCCCGTTTGTCCAGATATATTTAAAGGCAGTTAAATCGAAGATATAAATTACGGCGCTAACATTTTTCAGCAGTTCTTCAAAGAAAGAAAATGGTTTGGGTTTAATGGTTTCCATTTGATTATAAATTTGTATATTCGATTTTTTTGTTTGGGGTAAATTTCAAAAATGATCAAATAGCTACAATAGCCATTTGCACCCAGCACTTCGCTCCAAACTCACAGCCCCACGCTCCCTGCTCCACGCTTTATTCCATTCTTCTTTTCATCACCTGTTATCATTATATATGCAATCCGAAACCGGTTTTGGAAAAAATTTTAAAAAAATATTTATAGCCACTGATTCACAGCTTGTTTTTTGTAGTTTTAATAATTGGAGTTTTTTTATTAACTTTGCAAAAAACAAAATAAAAAATGGGAACCATAACAATAGCAAGCAAAAAATCAGAGGATTTATATTTCCTTAGCGAATTAGCCCGCCGTATGGGCATGAAATCAAAAATAAAAGTTGATAAGAATAGCATTAGTAAAGGGCGGGTAAAACAAAATCGGGATGAAGAAAAGGTTACGGCACAAAGTGTTGTTGATGGTATTAAAAGCGGACTAAAGGATGTAGAAGAAATAATTGCAGGCAGACAAAAACCTAAAACGTTAAAAGAAATATTTGATGAGTGTTAAAATAATTCATTCTAAAACCTTTGAGAGAAATATTAAACAACTTGCAAAACGTTATTAATATTTACAATCAGATTTAGAGGCCTTTGAAAATGATTTAATAAAAAATCCAAATTTGGGTATAGAACTATGAAAGGGATTAAGAAAAATCCGGTTAGCTATATCTTCAAAAGGAAAAGGCAAAAGAGACGGAGCCAGAGTTATTTTTTATCAGAATGTAATTTTTTCGGTTTTGGAGCAGAAGGTTTTTTTGCTTTACATGTATGATAAATCGGATAGAGATTCAATTTCTGATAAAGAGTTACTGATGATATTGAAAAAAAACAACCTTATCTAAAGCAAAAAGAGGATGTGTTATCATGACATCCGCAATTTTTTAAACCATTTTGTATTTTGTGTTCTTTATCTGCTGCATATTCCAATGCTGCACGAACTTGTTCTACTTTGCTTTTTTATTTTATATAAAGTTAATAAATTTTACTTTAGGATAAATCGATATTTTTTTATTAATTTTACAGGAATTATTGATACCAGAATTTTTATCTTTTCAAATGAGATATCAGGCTAACATAAATATCAGGACAGTATTTATATTTTTTTTCCTTTCCGGTTTTTCGTTATTTATATATTCATCAAACGACAGCGTGGTTTATATTGAAGGTCATGTAAAAAAAGGTGATGCCTTTTTAGGATCCTTAAAATATGATAGTGCTGAATTTTTTTTCGGAAAGGTTTTGCCGGTATTGGAGAACCGGGGCGAGTGGGATTATTATTGTTCGATTGCAAACAAATTTACCAAAACTCTCTGGAGGCAGGGTAACCTTTATGAAGCTGAAATTTTTGCCAGAAATACGCTCGAAAAATGTTTTTTATACCTTGAACCGGATGATCCCGAAACCGGTAACTGTTTATTAAATAATGGCATAATTTGTTTTCTTACCGGCAGTGAGGGAATGACTTATGAATATCTGAAAAAGGCTCTTTTTATTTATGAAAAACATTATGGGCATTGGCATCCGCAGACAGCAACAGCTTATGAATGGATTGGGACTGCGCATGAAAGTTGTAGCGATACACTTATTTCATATCAATATTTATCCGAATCCTTAAGAATCTGGAAAAGAATACATAACGCCGATCATCCTGAAATGGGAAATATTTACAGGTACCTGGGATTATATTATAAGAGGTTTGCAAAACATGATTCGGCGCTGCTCTGTTTCAATAAAGCAATATTTTTATTTGATAAAAAATACGGTGAGAATAATTATAAATCGGTTAAATGCCTCAATAATATATGCGATGTTTATGAGTGGTGGAAGGATTATGACACAGCTTTATATATCTATGACAGGGCTTTGGAAATGATAAATAAGTCGGAAGCACCAAACAGATATATCTGTATGATGACTTATTTTAATATCGGAGAATTATACCAAAATATGGGCGAGCTTAAAACATCATTGGAATATTTTCAGAAAATCCTGCCATTGTATTTCCCGTCATTTCAAAATGAAAATATTTTTTCCAACCCTGAAAACATAGAGGATTATCCATATAATTTAATAAGAATAATCTTGTTTTATAAAGCCCGTAGCCTGATTTTTTTATCTGAAACAGATACCCTTAACCGGCTGGATTACATAGAATCGGCTTATGAATGTTATGCTCTTGCTGACGATATTGTGGAGCTGATGAGAAAAAGGATAAATAATTACGATGATTTGCTTTTTCATGAGAGCCTTCATGCTAATAGAATGCTTGAGATGTCGGAAAATGCTTTACAGCTTTATTCGTTAACCGGCGAGATGGCTTATTTCTCGAAAGCACTTGAGTATATGGAGAAAAACAAAAATATGGTTTTATTTGTATCGGGAAGCCCTGCCGGAGCCAATAAAATAAATTACCCTTATAATATAGGGCAAAAAAGGATTCAATTTCAAAGTGAATACAACTGCATAAAAGATAGATTATTGAATTCCCGGCAGACAGAAAATACCGACAGCCTTAATAATCTTTTATCAGATAAAAAGATAGAACTGGATATGTTTAACTGGAAAGTCTCTAAAAACTATCCTGCTTCTAAATATTTAAATTACCCTAATGTTTCATTTTCTTTAGGCGAGATTCAAAAGAAACTAAAAAGAAACCAGGTACTTATTGAATATGCAGAAAAGTGCAGTTATTTTTTTTCCACACCGTTTGAAATTATTGCAATGGCAATAACAAAAGAAGAAGTTAAATATATTAAAATTGATGGAAAATTGGCTTATAAACTTATCACAAATTATTATGATCTGGTTTCAGGCAGAGGTCGAAAATCAAAAATAGATTCAATTGGACTTAGTCTTTATAATCTAATCTTAAGCCCTTTCGGAAAGTTTATTAACAACAAAGAACTTATTATTATTCCCTCACATAATATAAGTCTGATCCCATTTGATGCATTATCTCAATCACTTTCAGAAGATGGCAAGACACGTTATATGATTGAGGAACATACGATTTGGGAAACTTTTTCTGTTTCTGCATTTTTACAGGAAAACACCTTCCCGAAATTCGCTGATGAACAAGTGCTGGCTATGGCGCCGGGTTTTACCAAAGAAAATAAAACGCAAATAGCCATGCTGACAAAACGCGACACAAGTCTGATTGATTTAGCCGGGGCTCAAGCCGAATGTAAAGAGATCAGTAGTTTTTTTAGCACAAAACTGATTACCGGTTTTGATGCAACGGAAAATTCATTCAAAACTTTATCGGCTTATTATCCGGTCATTCATCTTTCCACGCATGGCGTACCTGATGATTCTAATGAAACAATGGTCAGGCTTGCGTTTAGTAAACGAAACGATAATAAAGACGATGGGTTTCTGAATATGTATGAAGTTTTCAATCTTAATTTGAATACCGACATGGTTGTTTTAAGCGCTTGTAAAACAGGGATTGGGGAGCTAAACAGAGGAGAAGGAAATCTGAACCTGGCATGGGCTTTTACACAAGCGGGCGCTAAATCAGCCGTTATCAGCCTGTGGGATGCAAACGACTATGCTTCGTCAGTAATTATGCCTGCATTTTATAAATACCTTGCAGAGGGAAACACAAAGCCCGAAGCATTACGCAAAGCAAAGCTCGAATTTATTAAGCTCTCGGATGATTTAACATGCAATCCTTATTTTTGGGCAGGGTTTGCATATTATGGCGATGACTCGGAGATAATTAATGCCAGAACAGGTATTTCAAAGGCGATACGGTACATTTTTATCGTATTGATTTTACTGATTGCGCTCGGAGCATTTATTAAATGGGAAAGAGTCTGATTACAAATCAAAACACTATATTTAAAAAATTAGTTAATCAGGGAAAAAATTATGCCTGATAATAACCACGAAATACAATTATTGCAAAACGATCCGGGTAAACTTATCCTTCTTTACCAGGATTTAATAAATATTATCGTTCGGAAAATTTTGATAGACCCGGGATATTTCAATTCACAGGATAAAGATGACCTGGCACAGCAGGTTAGTGAGAGTTTGTTACTGAAAGTTCCTGTCATCAAGGAAAAGTACAACGGAATGTCCCTTCTCAGGACTTTCTTTTCAGTGATCATACGTAATATATGCCGGGAGATACGCCGCTCGGAATTGAAGCAGGAAACAGTTTACCGGGTTTCTGAATATGATGCGACTGAATTGCCTGAAAAGAAAACCATTTATAAAAAGAAATTTCAATCGACAGAGATCAAAGAAAATTATTTACGCACGCATAAAAGTGAAACGGAGAAGGAAATTGTATATAAATCTGAATTTAAAAACTTTGAAAGTATCCTGAGAACTTATTCAAAAAAAAGGGCAAAAATTGAACTGTGCCTTAAGGTGATTTACAGGATTCCGGTTGCTATGGCTGACATTAAAAGATATTCCGGTTCAGCAGACGAGGAAAAGAATAATGAAATTTTAAAATTATCCGGTTCAAATGAAAAGGTAACAAATCAGGAAATATATGAAAAGCTAACACGGTTTTTTAATAAATACGAAAACAGACAAAACTCAAACGATGCTATCAGGAAATGGTTCGAACAAAAAACCGGTGAATTGATCATGTTGATGAACGGCAATCCGCCCCAGGCATTTTATAATACGGAAACATTTCAGTATTTTGTAGAAAAGTATTATGATAATAAAATGGAATGATTGGAATATTTAATTAATTATTAAACTCCAAAAAAAACAAATTTTGAATATATATAAATAAGAAGGCATAAAAAATGTCAGAAACAAAAAAAATAGAAAACCTGTTTAATACCGAAGGGCATCTTACGGAAGAAGGGATAGCTCTTTGGGTTGATGCTTTATTATTTAAAAAGGAAGATAAGTTACCGGCTAATATCAGCGAACATGTTGAACATTGCTTAGAGTGCAAGGAAGCAATTGTTGATTTGTACGGTATAATGAAAGACAATACGGATATTCCTTCTGCACACCCGTTTTTTAATAAGGATAAAAAAGAGGAATCAGTACAAATTAATTCCGGCAAAAAGTATTTCCGGTATAAAATTGCAGCCTCGATTGCATTATTTCTGACAATTACAGTTGTGCTGTTAATTATTTTTCGTCATGGAAAAACAAACGAAGAACTGTTTGCCGAATATTTTAAACCTTATACAAATATTATCACTACGAGAAATCAATTATCTGATGAATATAATAAGTTAATGTCGAATGCCTTGTATTATTATGAAACCCGGGAATACAACAAGGCGAATATTTTTTTCTTAGAACTTACCAACGAAGGCATTACCAACGATACACTGATGTTTTATTACGGAATCAGCAGCCTTGGCAATAATGATCCTTCAAAGGCGATAAATATTTTCGAAATGATTTTAACAGGGCAAGGCCGGACTTTTTTTCAGCAAGCCGAATGGTATCTTGCGTTAGCTTATATAAAAAATGGGGATAAGGAAAAAGCCATTGAAATGCTGGAAAAGTTAATAGACAATAATACTTATTATAAAACTGACGCTAAAAAATTAATAAAAGAGCTAAGAAAAGTTCATTATTTTTGACAATTTAATTGGTGCCTGTCCTTAACCGTTTTAAGGGTTTAATTACTAATTAAATAATGCAGGCTAAGTAATTACTCTTCGATTTATACTCGGTAAGATAGACGATTTCGATGAAGTTGTGAAATACAAGTTGGATTTTAATAAAATCGGATTAGATGGAAACCTGCACATCAGGGATTTATGGCGACAAAAAGACCTTGGAGCCTTTGAAAATGATTTTGAAACGGTGATACCTGTTCATGGGGTCATTCTGATAAAAGCTACACTAAAATAAAAATATTCTTTAGAACATTTTCAGCATGAAGCAAAAAAATATATTTCTGATTATCATTTTTATTGTATTAATTTATTCCTGTGATTATTATGGAAGCCGAAAAAAACCAGTAAATAAACAAGGTGAAGAATGGATTATAAATGAGGATGGAGATAGTGTTTTGAACCGGTACAAGAAAGATGGTTCCCTGCTTTCATTCACAACTTATAAAGACCGGTTAAAAAACGGACTGGCTGTAAAATATTACAAAAATGGCAAGGTTCAGTTTAAGATCATGTATAAAGATAGTTACAAAGATGGTGAAGTAATTTGGTACTACGATAATGGTAATATTTACAGGATAAGTAATTATGTGAGAGGAAAGATAGAAGGAGTACAAAAAAAGTATTATGAAAGTGGAAACCTGATGGCAGAAATACCCTATCAAAACGGGGAGGTTCAGATAGGGCTTAAAGAATATACCAAAGATGGGAAACTGAAAAAAATCTATCCCACCATTAAATATGAACTAATTGACAAACTCGCTTTTGAGAATAAATATATTTTAAGGCTTTATCTTTCGAACAAATCGAAAGCTGTAAAGTATTACAAGTATTATAAGTTTCCTGAACAAAACACTTCGTGGAAAGAGAAAATAAAATCAAAAGACGGAGTGGGAAATCTTGTTTATAATATTTATAAAGGGGATTATATAATGAAAAAAGAAGTTATCAGGGCAGAATATAAAACAAGCCTGGGGAATATTTATGTGATTGAAAAAACAATAAATGTTGCTGCTGATAATAAACGTTTCTGATGTTATTTCAGCACCCTGAGTCTGTTCTTTAATTCAAAATTGTTTGGAACATATTCCAGACCCTTATTCAAATATTTTCTGGCTTCGGAGTAGTTCCCTTTTACGAAATAAAAAGCCGAAGCCGATGAATAAGCATTTACAATAAATTGCTCTATTACAACAAAGTTCTCATCACGTTTCGGATAAGCTTTCTCGAAAATATCGAGGTATTCGAATGCCTTATCAGTATCATTTAAACAGAAATATTGGTAACACAATATCAGTATAGAAGAATATTTTAGCTGAGCAAAGCGAAAATTATCCATTAAACCAGGAAATTAGAATGATACTGATTTTTTTCATCATGCTATGATTGAGTCTGGTAAAAACCCCGTTCCAAAATGGAGAGGGGTTTCAGTTATGTTGCCCGACCAGGGTTCGAACCTGGACTCTTCTGATTCAGAATCAGACGTGTTGCCAGTTACACCATCAGGCATTGAAAGTGCAAAATTATAAAATCTTAAATAGATACTGATGTTTTTTAAAATAAATTTATAAGAAAAAACTTTCTTTTCCTCAGCCTCAGCCTCAGCCTTTTCCTTAGCCTCAGCCTCAGCCTACTTTTTTTTACTAACTTTTGCCCAGCTATCTCTCAATGTAACAGTTCTGTTAAAAACAAGTTTCTCATTTGTTGAATCCGGATCAACGCAGAAATAGCCAAGGCGCTGGAACTGGAATTTATCAAACGCTTTAACACCCAAAACGCCTGGTTCGATTTTGCCTGTAATTATTTTTAAAGAATCCGTGTTAATGTTTGACTTAAAGTTTTCGCCTTCTTTATCAACAACATCAGGTTCCTCTTTTATAAAAAGCCTGTCGTATAATCTTATTTCGGCATCAATAGCATGTGCAACGGAAACCCAATGCAAAGTACCTTTAACTTTTCGCTGGCTTCCCGATCCGCTTTTGGTTTCAGGATCGTAAGTACAATAAAGTTCGACAACGTTCCCGTTTTCGTCTTTTTTATAATCTTCGCATTTAATAATATAAGCTCCCTTCAGGCGAACCTCCCTTCCCGGACCAAGGCGGAAGAATTTTTTCGGAGGGTCTTGCATAAAGTCATCCTGTTCAATATAAATTTCCCTGCTGAACGGAACTTTTCTTGTGCCCATTGACGTATCTTCGGGATTCACTTCCAATTCCAGTTCTTCAACCTGGTCTTCAGGATAATTTGTGATAATGATTTTTAATGGATTCAGCACTGCAAAAATTCGTGGTGTTATTTTATTCAAATGTTCCCGCACACTAAATTCAAGCAAACCTACATCAATAACATTATCACGTTTTGCCACACCCACCCTGTCGGCAAAGTTCCTGATGGATTCCGGAGTATAACCTCTTCTTCTCATTCCTGAAATAGTAGGCATCCGCGGGTCATCCCAGCTATTAACATAACCTTCTTCTACTAATTCAAGAAGTTTTCTCTTACTCATTACCGTATAGCTCAGGTTTAACCGTGCAAATTCATATTGTCTTGGACGATACTCCGTTTCAATCAGGTTGTCAAGAAACCAGTCGTACAGCGGACGGTGAATTTCAAATTCCAGGGTACAAATCGAGTGAGTTATTCCTTCAAGATAATCCGACTGCCCATGTGTAAAATCATACATTGGATATATGCACCATTTATCACCTGTTCTGTGATGGGTTGCATGTAAGATACGATATATTACAGGGTCGCGCATGTGCATATTAGGAGATGACATATCAATTTTAGCTCTGAGAACTCTATATCCATCAGGAAATTCCCCTTTCTTCATTTTTTCAAATAAATCCATGTTTTCCTCAATGCTTCTGTTTCTGAATGGGCTTTCAATGCCTGGCCTGGTTGGGGTTCTTCTTTGTTCGCTGATTACATCAGAAGGCTGATCGTCAACATAGGCTTTACCTTCGCTTATAAGCTTAACTGCCCATTCGTAAATTTGATCAAAGTAATCGGAAGCATAAAATAAACGGTCTTCCCAGTCAAAGCCGAGCCATTTTACATCTTCTATAATCGAATTTACATATTCTTCTTCCTCTTTTGTAGGATTTGTGTCGTCGAATCGCAGGTTGCATTTTCCATTGTATTTCTCAGCTAATCCGAAGTTCAGACAGATCGATTTTGCATGACCGATATGAAGATATCCGTTAGGTTCAGGAGGAAAACGGGTGTGAATACGTCCCCCGTGTTTGTTGTTTTTAATATCTTCTTCTATTATTGTTTCAATGAAATTGAGTGATCGTGATTCATTTGAATTTAATTCTTCTTCAATTTTCTTTTCGTTGTTTTTCATTCTTATCCTTTATTTTTATTGAAAGGGCGTAAAATTAAATAAAAACAATTAATAAAAAAGAGGCTGTCTTAAAAGGAATAATATAAACCTTTTCCGGGATGTAGCTTTTTCAATAAGCGGTCGGTCAGAAAAAGTGTAAAGATTGCAATAATAATAATAAGAGTGATTGACGATATTTGAAATGAATGGAAAAGCTGTTTAAAGTTATAAAATATATTTTCGAAAACAGAAATAAAAGCCGGATCATATTGATCAAATAAGGATAAGTTATCAAATGGTAAAAAGTAATAAGTCAAATAAATTAAAACTAACAAACCTGCTGCCGTAAAATAATGCCATTTATTAATTTTTTTAATTAGCAGTATTAAAACTGATTTTTTCTCAGAATAAGCTTCCACCTCTTTCATAACTTTATTCGTGAAATCGACGGAAGGTCTTTCAATATCTGATTTTTGTATCAGGTCTTTTAAGAAATCATCAGTGTTATTTTTGTTGTTTATCATTTATACATTTTTTTATAGTCGTATTCGATTATTTGTTGAACTTCTTTATAAAGCCTTTTTCGTATCCTGTGGAGTTTGACCTTTACATTGGCTTTTGACAAATTCATTATTTCGCTTATTTCCTCAGTTGAATATTCTTTTAAATAAAATAAGTTAATTAATGTGCTTTCCTCAGGGCTTAGTTTTTCAATTACTTTATTTATTAAAATTTTTTGTTCGTCGTATTCGAGCCTGCTAACATCCTCTTTTATATTATCTAATGTATAATTTTCTATTATTTCATATTCCAAATCAGTAGTTTCCAACTGTCTTTTCCTGGTTTTTGAAATAGCTGTGTTATAAACTATCCGGTATAACCATGTTGAAAATTTTGATTCTTTTTTAAACGATTTTAATGATTGATATACTTTTAAAAATGTATCCTGGACTATTTCTTCAGCATCTTCCCGGTTTCTCACTATTCGTAAAGCAACAGTAAATACCAAATCTTTATGCTTATCTACAATCATAGAATAAGCTGATACATCTCCTTCTAATACTTTATCTATATACAAGCTGTCGCTCTGGTATTTCATCTTTTAATTAGACGATTAAATATGATAACGGTTACAAGATAGGTATTTATTTTCTATTTTCAGATTTTTTTGTAACCGGAATCAAAATGGGGGCGTCAAAGATTACGACAAACAAATTTAAAACAATTTAAAATAAAAAGTTATGTTAGATTTAACAGCAATATTGATTGTAGGAATTACTTTCGGAACTGTTTTTGGATTTATCTATTTAGTTATTAGAAAAAAGGAACGTATGGCAATGATGGAAAAGGGTGTGGATGCCTCTATTTTTATCACTAAGAAAAGATCAGATTATTCGTTGAAGTATGGATTATTGTTAGTAGGCGTTGCTCTGGGAATATTAATAGGAAATGTTCTGTCGAACCTGCCTTCTTTCGAGTATGTACAGGAAGCTGCATACTTTTCAATGATCTTTCTTTTTGGCGGTCTTAGCCTGGTAATTTATCATTTCCTCGCAAAAAAGCAATTAAAGGAGGAAGAAGAAAAGGAAGATAAAAATCAGGGATAAAACTTTATCTGCATAAATTAGCCACAAATTCAAGAATTATCTGTAATAATCCGTGAATTTGTGGCTTTTTTTGTTTTTATAGTTTAAAGGTCTCTATTATTTTGTATTCAGGACCCTGTTGTCTGAGAATACTTTCGATAAGTGAAAATTCAACGATATTTTCTTTTTGAATTTCAACTGATTTATAACGGTCGATAATTTCCTGGAATCGTTTTTTATCATTAACAAATTTTATTCTTCCAATTGTGAGGTGCGGAACAAAATTCTGCCTCTCTTTTTCGAATCCGATTTTTCCCATTTCATCCAAAGTATCCATTGCCAGGCTTTGCATTATTTTGTTTTCTTCTATTCCGAACCAGATAACTCTTGGTTTATAAGAGCTGCCGAAAATTCCAACATTTTTCAGTTCTAAAGTAAACGGTTTATGCCGCGAAGAAATCTCTGATAATACGGTTATGATGTTTTCAATTCTGTCTTCTTCAGTCTCCCCGAAGAATTTCATGGTTACGTGTATGTTTTGTGTATCAACCCATTTGATTTTGTCATTTCGCATTGCAGTTTTTAAATCATAATATACTTTCAGAAACTGATTGGAAGGATGTATTTTTATAGCTGCAAAAATTCTTTTCATAAAAAATCTATTTCTGTTTTGCTGGTAAATTTACGATTAATTAATACTTTTGTCCCAACATTAAAAAATTTAAAATCCCCGCCCGACTGAACGTCGTTCGGGCGGGTAAAATCGTAAATCTAAAATTGATACGGGGCATTAGCTCAGTTGGCTAGAGCGTTTGACTGGCAGTCAAGAGGTCATCGGTTCGACTCCGATATGCTCCACCTTCGCCCACCGAAGTCCCAGGAAATTGGGACGAAGGTGGGTATCTTTTTTTCTTTTCTCGTTTAAAATTTCCTAATGTTTCTTACTTTTGGGCTATTAAACCGATTTTGACAAATTGATCGTATGTCCCAAAAAGAAGCTAAAGCCAGAATTAAGATTAACAAGCTATTAGAGGAAGCGGGTTGGAGATTTTTTGATAGTAAAAATGGACCTGCAAATATTGTCTTAGAGAACTATGTCAAGATTACCGAAAGCCATGTTAACGAATTCGGAGAGAACTTTGAAAAAACCAAAAGAGGTTTTGTTGACTTCCTCCTCTTAGATGAAAAAGGATATCCTCTTATTGTTTTAGAAGCCAAATCAGAGGATTTAAACCCTTTGATTGGAAAGGCACAAGCTCGCAAATATGCAAATAGTCAAGACTGCCGTTTCATTATTCTGTCCAATGGGAATATCCATTATTTCTGGGATTTAAAAAAAGGTAACCCCTACCTTATTACAAAATTTCCATCACCTGATTCAGTAGGTACTTATAAAAAACATCAGCCTAACCCTGTTCTGCTGATAAATGAAAAAGTTGATGATGATTATATTGCACTTACTCAAAAACCTAATTACGACCTTGATCCGCAATGGAATAATGAAGATGAAAGGGAAGCATTCATCAAAAATAACAGCTTACGGTTTTTAAGAGAATATCAAAAAAAGGCTGTTTGGTCAATACAGGATGAAGTAAAAAAGGGAACCGATCGTTTTCTTTTTGAAATGGCAACAGGCACAGGAAAAACGCTTGTGGCTGCCGCTGTGATTAAGCTGTTTTTACGAACCGGTAATGCAACAAGGGTGCTTTTTCTTGTAGATAGATTAGAACTCGAAAACCAGGCATTCAAAGCTTTTAATGTTTATTTAAAGAATGATTTCAAAACAGTTATTTATAAAGAGAACAGGGATGACTGGCGCAGGGCTGAAATTGTTGTAACTACGGTTCAATCACTACTTTTTGATAATAAATTCAGAAGATTATTTTCACCTACCGATTTTGATCTCGTTATTTCTGATGAGGCTCATCGTTCTATCGGAGGAAATTCAAGAGCTGTTTTTGAATATTTTGTAGGATATAAATTAGGATTAACTGCTACACCCAAAGATTACCTGAAAAAAATTGACCCTGAAAAAGTCCATTATAAAGACCCGAGGGAATTGGAACGAAGGATTATGCTGGATACTTACCGGACTTTTGGTTGTGAAACCCGGCAGCCGACTTTTAGATATTCATTAAACAATGGAGTAAAGGATGGATTTCTGATCAATCCCATTGTTGTAGATGCGAGAACTGAAATTACTACGCAATTGCTATCTGATGAGGGTTATGCTATCTTGGTGACAAATGAAGAAGGTGAAGACGAAGAAGCCACTTATAAACAAAGGGATTTTGAAAGAAAATTCTTTTCTGAAACAACCAATAAAATATTTTGCAAAACATTTCTGGAACATGCCTTACATGATCCAGTCAGCAATGAGATAGGTAAAACCATTGTTTTTACCGTGAGCCAGAACCATGCAGCCAGGCTAACCCAAATACTCAATGAAATGGCTGATAAAATGTTTCCCGGCAAATATAATTCTGATTTTGCCGAGCAGGTTACTTCCTTTATTTCCGGTGCACAGCAAATGACCATTAACTTTACAAATAATAATCTGAACGGTTCAGGCAATTTTTACGATTATTATAAAACAGGCAAAACCAGGGTTTGCGTTACTGTCGGCATGATGACCACAGGTTACGATTGCCCCGACATTCTTAACCTTTGTTTAATGCGCCCAATATTCTCTCCAACCGATTTTATCCAGATAAAAGGGAGAGGAACCCGTAAGCATAATTTTCTTGATGACCTGTTTGATAATGATCATAAGGAAATAGTTACGCATCCTGATAAAAGACGGTTTAAACTTTTCGATTTTTTTGCTAATTGCGAATATTTTGAGGAAAAGTTCAATTATGATGAAATATTAAAGCTGCCTGGTATTTCAAAAAGAGATGGTGAAAAAAGTGACGAGCCTGTTATTTACGCTGATGAATATGAAAATATTGCCCCTGATCCGTTAAAGTCTTTTCAGGAACAAAAAATTGGTTTGGAAGGAATGAAGATTGACCGGATGTTCTTTGAAGACTTTGGGGAAAAAGTAAAACAGGACAAATTCATTATTGATAATGTTGAATTGGGTAACTGGGAGGATATAGTAGATTATGTAAACGAAAATTTGCTTGACAAACCCGAAGAGTTTTATACACTTGACAAATTACGTAAAGCAGCTAAAGTTGACAGAAAAATTTCAGTACGGGAGATCATTGAAAAGGTGCTTGGACTAATACCCCGGTTTAAATCGAAAAATGAACTTTTAGAAGAAGAATTTGAAAAATTCATCTCTGACTACAAGCCTGACGAAAAAGATGATATAATTGCTTTAAAATATTTTTTCAAGGCTTATGTAACTGATAATAAAGTCAGGAACTTGATTGATAATAAGAAGTTTGCCGAACTGAATGTAAACCCGACTTTTAATATAAATGATTATAAAGCAGTGGGAAGAAAGTGGAGGACAATAATTCCTGAATATGTAAAAGATTATATTTCTTTAAATAAATTTG
>JACKQG010002023.1_pt1 | contig 27090 bp, 22 predicted proteins | sample 8237621 | NCBI WGS metagenome assembly JACKQG01 (sample SAMN15677084, study PRJNA649215) | marine metagenome | biome: marine; feature: Black Sea; material: saline water; isolation source: suspended particulate matter (SPM) from the Black Sea western gyre | collected 2013-06-09/2013-06-10 | depth... | reverse complement strand
GGGCTGAAAAAGGAGATAAGAGATCTAAAAAAAGCTATTAGTGAAAAGCCTTAGCCCGAATATTTTGTGCAAAATGAAGCCTGAATTTTCACTATAGAATCAACCGTAGATTCACCCTAAAATTATGCTTAGTATACGAAAAATCGGTGTTGTAGGCCGTACCTACCGCCATTTGAGCCGCTATCGCCAGATTCTGGCTATTTTTTTCAAGTATGGTTTTGGAGATCTGATCGAGCTTTTAAAGATCGAACAGTACATTGAAGTCGGTCTTCAGTTGATTTCCAGCAAACGGCGCGATCGGGTGGAAAAGTTGTCCCGGGCGCAAAGAGTCCGAATGGCTATTGAAGAACTGGGGCCTACTTATATCAAGCTGGGGCAGGTACTTTCAACGCGTCCTGACCTGGTTCCGGCTCAATTCATCAAGGAGCTTGCCAAACTTCAGGATAATGTTCCACCTTTTGGTTTCAGCGAAGTCAGCAGGATCATCGAAGCTGAGTTTGGTGTCCCCCTGAAAAAGCTTTTTGAATATTTTGATGAGAACTCTTTTGCTTCCGCATCCATCGGCCAGGTGCACAGGGCCAGATTGGCTGACGGTGAAACCGTAGCGGTCAAGGTGCAACGTCCCGGCATCAAGAAGATCATAGAAGTAGATCTTGAGATTATGCTCCATCTGGCAACCTTGATGGAACGTAATATCGAGGAGATGTCGCTCTTCCGTCCTGTGAAAATTGTTGAGGAATTTGCCAGGACGCTTGAAAAGGAAATCGATTATACCATTGAAGCGACAAGCATGGAGCGGTTTGGGCGGAATTTTTTAGCCGATCCCAGCACATACGTTCCAAAGGTCTTCAGAGATACAAGTTCCGAGCGGGTGCTTACAATGGAGTTTATGGAAGGCATCAAAATCTCCGACATTGACCGTATCGATAAGGCCGGATATGACCGGGAGCTCATTACCGTTCGCGGGGCTGATTTTTTCTTGAAGCAGGTATTTGAGCACGGCTTTTTCCATGCAGACCCTCATCCTGGCAATATTTTCGTCCTGCCGGACAACGTGATTTGCTTGCTGGATTTCGGCATGACGGACTCTATCGACCGGCAGACCAGGGAGGAATTTGTCGATCTTATCGAAAGCGTGGTTCATCAGCACGAATCGCGGACGGCCCAGGTGCTCCTCAAGCTGACCAGCTGGGATTATAAACCGGATATTCGCCGTCTGGAAAAAGATGTGGCCGATTTCATGGGACAGCATCTTTACAAGCCCCTTAAGGATATTGAAATAGGTAAACTGCTCAACCGTTTGTTGGAACTGGTTTCCCGCCATCGCCTCATCGTCCCGCCGGACATTTTCCTGATGATGAAAGCGCTGACCACTATTGAAGGGGTTGCCCTCATGCTAAACCCGGATTTCGATATGGTAAGGCAGACCGCTCCGTTTATCGAACAGGTAAAGTTAGCCAGGTTTTATCCGGGCAGGATTGCCGGGGACGTTATCAAGCTGGGATCTGATATGCTGCAATTTGCGCACCGGTTTCCCAAGGATATGCTTGAGATCATGCGTTTGATCCGGCAGCAAAAACTGGCAGTGCAGATGGAGCACAAAGGTCTTGAGACTATGCTGGCAACCTATGACCAGATCAGCAACCGTATATCTTTTTCGATCATTATCGCCGCGCTGATCATCGGTTCGGCCCTGATCGTTATCTCCGCGATCCCGCCTTTATTTTATGGAATATCTCTAATCGGAATTATCGGGTTTTTAGCCGCCGCCCTCATGGGGATATGGCTGCTGGTCGCTATTTTAAGAAAAGGAAGGTTGTAACCCTAATTGAGTGGTGTAGCTGTGTTCTGTAAACATTTTATTTGCGCTGCTAAATAATAAGGTCGAGATAAATGCTTCAGAAAAAATTTGTGCTAAATTTTTGCGTGACACATACCGATAGATATGTTAAAGATCCGAGAAAAATGAGAGGAGCAACAAAATGACCACCCCTTTTTACAGGACCCTGTATGCACGTTCAGCTATCAGCGCCGCTGCGGCAGCTGCTGCCGGGCGGCCTGCGGTCCTGGAGGGGAGCAAATGATCTAATTTCTCTCAACTAAATCATTCAGGGCTGCGGGCAACCACCCGCAGCCCTTTTACATTCAAGGGCTGCAAGCTTTGTGCAGCCTTTTTTAATTTCAAGAGCTATAGCGGTTCTCAAAAATACGTTGCGTTTCCGCCGCCGGATAATTTCGTTTAGGTCGGCAAAAACTCACAAATAAAAGGAGGATTATTTACCATGCGAACAGGAATTGTACACATCGGTGCAGAAGAACTGACTTACGAGATTCGCAATATCATAGGGGTGGCTGACAAACTGCGAGAGCTTGGAGTTCCCGTCTATCTGGAAAACATCGGCGATCCGGTGTCCAAAGGCGAGAAAATTCCTGCCTGGATGAAAGAAATTGTGGCCCGGCTGGTCATGGAAAACGACTGTTACGGCTACTGCCCTACCCAGGGACTTTTAGAGACCCGCGAGTTTTTGGTGGCTTTGAACAACGGCAACGGCAACGGCCACTGCCGCATTACTCTGGAAGATATCATTTTCTTTAATGGCCTCGGGGATGCTATTACTAAAGTATACGGATTTTTACGTCGCACCGCCCGGGTTATAACTCCTTCACCCACTTATACCACACATTCTTCATCCGAGGCGGCTCATGCCGGGCTGCCTCCGGTCTGTTATCCTCTGGATCCTCATAACCACTGGTTCCCGGACATCGATGAACTGCGCCGGCGGGTGAAGTATAACCCTGCCGTAGCAGGCATTTTGCTGATCAACCCCGACAATCCCACGGGTGCTGTTTATCCAGAGAGTCTACTCAGGGAAATTGTCAACATTGCAAGAGAGTTCGATCTTTTTATTATCGCCGATGAAATTTACCAGAACCTGGTTTTCAACGGTCGGAAGACCCAGCCGCTGGCCGCTCTTGTCGGTGATGTTCCTGCAATTTCCATGAAAGGGATTTCAAAGGAACTTCCCTGGCCAGGTTCCCGCTGCGGCTGGATCGAAGTGTATAACGCTCGCAGGGATTCCCAGTTTGAAAGTTACATCCAGAGCATTCTCAACGCCAAAATGGTGGAAGTCTGTTCAACCACATTACCACAAAAAGCGCTGCCCCGCATTTTGCAGCACCCCGAGTATCCGGCACATCTGGAAAACCGCCGCCTGCGCTACGAAAAATTTTCACAAATCGCCTATGACCGGCTCAAAGATATACCCGGTGTGCTTGTTAATCGCACCAACGGTGCCTTTTATATGAGTGTGGCCTTTGAAGAAGGCTGTCTGAACAAACAACAAACCCTCTCCATTTCCAACCGGTCCGTGCGTGAAATGGTTAAAGAACTTACAGCCGCCGCCGATATTAATCCGGACAAACGGTTTGTCTACTATCTGTTAGCCTCTACAGGAATCTGTGTAGTGCCTTTGACATCATTTAGCACGAATCTACAGGGCTTCCGGCTCACGCTTTTGGAACCGGATGAAAAGCGGTTTCGAGGTATGATCGATACCCTCGGACAAGGGATTGAGGACTATATTAGTTCGTGCCATCCATAAATAATTTAAATATAAAACGTTCGTGCAGAAATTGCAGAAATAAAACACGTTCTGCCCGAACGTATTTGTAAGCGAATCCTTATCATCGTCGAAATTTTGACGCCGGCACCATCTTCTCTCTGGTATCGGGCTCAAAATCATGTTGCAGACAATGCCTGGCTGGCAGGCCCGATAAAAGTTTCCAAACGGGGCCCTAACCCCCTGACCAGCCATAAGGAATTGATTCCCTATTATTTTCTGACCATGCCCGCCTGTCCGGCAATTCCATTTTTCGAAAATAGTGAACCCGATTATGGTCGTCGAGTGCATGCACACGTACCAAGGTTCCCTTTGGTTCTTCTGGCATACTTCCTGCATAACTCTTTAGAGAACAAGGTCACCCCTTTGTTTTTTGTTTTTCAATTTCGTTAAGATAAACGCATATCATTGGGATTGCGGCATGGAAACAAAATCGCAGATAAAAGAAAAAATCAGAGATTTGGTACGCGACAAAAAGACACAGCTGCCTACCTTGCCCATAATCGTGGATAAGATCCTTAATGCCGCCCGCGAAGAGGGTACATCCAGCAAAGATCTGTCCGATTTCATATGCAACGACCAGGCCCTGACCAACAAACTTCTCAGACTGTCCAACTCGGCCTACTACGGTCAGATGAAAGAGGTTGACAGCATCCAGCGGGCCATAACTGTCGTTGGTTTCAATGAAATCATTGGATTAACCATAGGAATGAGCGTATTTTCGACGTTTAAGGAGAACCCTGTTCAGGAAGTCTTTGACATACAAGATTTGTGGCTTCATTCTGTTGGGTGTGCCACCGCAGCCAAAGAGATTTGTATGAAAATGGGTGTAAAAGAGGGGGAGAAACTATTTCTGAACGGTCTTCTCCATGATATGGGCAAAGTTATTTTCGCTGTGTACTTCCCTGAGGAGTATAGAGCTGTACTGGAGCACGCGAAAACAGACAAAACCTTTTTAGGTTATAAGGAAAAGCAGATGTTGGGCATCGACCATGCGGACTTAACAGGGGTTCTTATGAAGAAGTGGAATTTTCCTGATAGCCTTGTTTTCCCATCCCGCTTTCATCACGAACCTATTGACTGTCCGCGGGAATACAGGCACCATGCCATGATTGTAGGACTTGCTGATTTTCTATGTCATCGGGTTGGTATAGGAAACAGCGGAAATCCTGCACCTAAAGTACAGAGAACCTGGCTACAGGAGCTAAATATTTCTGAAAAAGAACTGAAGGGGCTGCTACAGGTATTGAGAGACAAACGTTCAAGTATCCAAGAATTCTTCCACCTGATGAAATAAGTTCGTAGTCTTCCATTATGGCAAAGGAAAACCTTAAAACATTAGAATTGGAGAACAGACTTCTCCGCGATCAGATCCAGGGCACTCAAAGCCGATTTGAGGAGAAGATCGCTGAGTTGTCCATGGTCCGCGAGATTGGACAGGCCCTTGTTCATATCCGGAGCTTCAAAAAAGCATGTCAATACATTCTTGATGTCATCATCAATAATTCACTGGCTCAGAATTGTTCGATCATGTTATTCGATCATGAGAAGAGCCAACTTTTTCTAATCTGCGCCACCGATTCCGATCAAAAAGGTTACGTACTGGAACCCGAGAAGATATTTTCTAAGGATGGCGTCCGATATCTTTTCAAATTAGGGGAAGGGGCCGCCGGGCAGGCAGTGCTGGAAAATCGGGCGGTTCTAATCCAGGACGCAAAAGAGGACGAATCTTTTTTATACGGCACTGATAACCAGGTACCAATTGGTAGCCTTATCTCAATTCCACTTATGATTGAAGGGGAACGTTTTGGGGTCATCAACCTCAGCCACAGGAAGAAAAATGTCTTTGAAAAAAATGACATTCACCTGTTCAGCGTCATAGCAAACTTTGTGGCCATCACGGTTTACAGTACCATCCAGTATGAGAAGCTGAGGGATAGCGAACAGAAGTATAGGGTCCTGTCAGAAAGTTTAAACGACGGAATCGCCATCATACAGGAGGGGATGCATGTTTACGCCAATCCAAAGTATAAAGAGGTTGCGGGCTACAGTTCCAGGGAGCTTACGAATATAGGATTCGAAGCCCTTTTGGACAGCTCGATCAATGATACAGAATTGCGTACGGTTCGGGTCCTTTTAGGTGGTGGGGCTACAGGTCGACCTCTCGAAGTTCGATTGTGCGGTAACAATGGGGTCAAAACGGACGTAGAGATCAGCTTCTCACCAATTCAACACAACGGGAAAAAGGCCGTGATCCTTTCGGTCAGAGACCTTTCAGACCGCAAAGCAATGGAGAAACAGATCATCAACGCTCAAAAGATGGAAGCCATTGGTAAACTTGCCGGTGGTGTGGCCCATGACCTTAACAATATTTTGGCTGGAATAGTCAGTTATCCCGAGCTTCTGCTTATGGACATTCCGGAGGACAGCCCCTTGAAACGGCCCCTTCTGACCATCAAGAAGTCAGGAGAAAAGGCTGCAACTGTTGTGCAGGATTTGCTGGATTTGGCGAGAAGGGGAGTCGCTGTCAATGAAGTCGTGAACTTTAGTAACATTATAGTGGAATACCTGATGAGTCCCGAATATGAAAAGATGATTTGCTATCATCCCGGAGTAATAGTGGAAACAGACTTCGATACCAACCTGCTCAATATTCAAGGCTCTCCGGTCCACCTCTCCAAGACGGTCATGAATCTGGTTTCTAATGCTGCGGAAGCCACACCCTCTGGCGGCAGAATCGTCATTTCTACGGAAAACCGTCACCTGGACGGCTCCCAGATAAAAAATGAAGCTGCGCGCTCCGGGGATTATGTTGTTCTCTCTGTCTCTGATACGGGCATAGGGATTTCACCCGAGGATATCGAACGGATCTTCGAACCTTTCTATACAAAAAAGGTCATGGGCAGGAGCGGAACAGGATTGGGAATGCCCGTTGTCTGGGGTACGGTAAAGGACCACAGAGGTTTCATCGATATTCAGAGCACCGAAGGAAAAGGAACTACCTTTACGCTCTATTTTCCAGCGACACGAAAGAAACCGAGCAGAGACGAGCGGCACATCTCCATGGAAGACTATTTGGGAAACGGTGAGTCCGTTCTGATTGTAGATGATGTCAAGGAACAGCGGGAGCTGACCCGTGAAATACTTGAAAAATTGGGTTACGATGTGAATTCAGCTTCCAGCGGTGAAGATGCGGTCGAATACATAAAAGAACACCCTACGGATCTTCTGCTCATGGATATGATCATGGATCCCGGTATCGACGGCCTTGAAACCTACCGCAGGATACTGGAAATTCAACCCGGCCAGAAAGCGATCATCGTGACCGGTTTTTCGGAAACCGGCCGTGCCAAAGAGGCTTTGAATTTGGGTGCAGGCTCCTATCTGAGAAAACCGTTTTCTTTGGACAAGATCGGATTAATGATCAGAGCTGAATTAGAAAGATAACATTCAACCCTTTTTCATCATTCTTTATTGAACTGCACAGCGCTCGCTAACCTCGCAGCTTGCTGCGGGGTTAGCGAGCGAATCAAAAAATTGATAGAATTCCTTACAGTCGAAGATTCCCTGCGCGAAGCTTGATGGAGCGTAGCGGAAATCCCGCTCAGCGGGGCTGCAGGGAATCTTCAAAAATGATAGCTGCCCTTCCCATTTTTCCGAGAAATATTCAGCTTATACCGCTTTTAGCACGTCAATCATCGAAAAGACCTTCCCCTTTACGTTGACCAATAACCAATTGTGCATGTAAGATCAATCCGCCTGTATAGCCGCGATTTTGAAATGTTTCATAAAAAGAGGCGGTTGACGATCCGGCACGCTTCTGATACCTAAGTCTCAATTGCTGTCGATGTCGATAGGCTTCCATATATTACGGTTCGCCTGATCCAATACACAATTAGATTATATCAATATATACGCTTGCAAAAAGCGGGTTTTTGGCAAATCAACATTATCGAGCAGTGCTATGGCAAAAGTGAAAACTACCCGGCGTAAAAAAAAGATAACCGGCAAACTGAGGATCGGTGATGACTGGAACGCCATCACGATTATTGCCCTGTCACAGACCAATCCTCTGAAGGCGGTTGCTGAATTTGTCGAGAACAGCATTGATGCGCAGGCACATAACGTGACGATCGTACGAGGGAGAGAGGGCGGTCAGCCCTATCTTCGAATTAGCGACGACGGGGACGGCATTTTGCGCGATGACCAAGGCGTTCCAGACTTCAAATTCGTGGCTACACACATTTGTGACTCGATAAAAAAACGGCTGAAGGCCGAGGGAGCGGTAGGCATTCAAGGAGAGTTTGGCATCGGCCTGATGAGCTTCTGGATCGTGGGTGAAGAACTGTCGATCTCATCCGCAGGCGTTGACGGCAAAATGTACGAAATGCGGATGGCCAAGGGCAATCCCAGCTACCGAGTGCTGCAGAGAAGAACGCTATTTCCGGAGAAAGGAACTGCATTGAAGATCAAACCGCTGCTGTCCGGTCTTCGCCAATTGAGCGGAGAGAAGATCCAGTGGTTCCTTGCATCGGAACTGCGGGACCGCATCCGGCACTCCGGAGTCCAGATCCGGGTAATCGACCGCCAGGCACGCAAAGAGTACAAGGTTGAGCCCCGTCAATTCACGGGAAGGCTCCTGCACCAACTGCCCGAGGCCAAGTGCGATCACGGTGATATCTACCTCGAGCTCTATTTGGCCGAGCCCGGAACTGAAAACCGCGTCGGCCTCTATCGTGCGGGAACCCGCGTACTGGAGAACATTCTGGACTTTGAGGCCTTTCAGCATCCACCCTGGAACGAGGGTTATCTTCAGGGAATCGTGGAGGCGCCGTTTCTACATTTGACTCCCGGGACGCGCAGTGCAATTATTCGCGACGATACCTTGGTAGATTTGTGCCGCTCACTTGAACCGGTTGAAGAGATCTTGAACCGGTTCATCGTTGCGCAGAAAAAAGCCGAAGAGGAACAGGCCAGCAAGCGCATTCTGCGTTCCGTACAAAGAGCGCTGCGAGAAGCCTTGCTAAATCTTCCGGAAGAAGAGTACGATTGGTTCGACATTCATGCAGACATGAAAGCAGGAAGAGTTTCGAGGAAACGTAAAAAGCCTTCCCTGCCTGCATTGCTGATAGGAAAAGAAGAAGCGTCGGGATCTGAGCCGGCAGCTGATGATCCTCAGAAGAAGTTTTTCGATTACGCCGGTCCCTTGCACAGCGTAAGGATTTCGCCGGCCTCCTGCGTCGTACCTGTAGAAAAATCAAAGAGCCTGCGCGCTTTGCCCCGCGATCGGTCGCACCGTATTGTGGAAAAGGATTTGACGTTTTTGTGGCGGATTCTGGAGGGTGGAGGGCGTTTCGAAAACGGTGAAGGAGAAATCGCAGCTTTTATGGCCGGTTCCGATCCAGAACTGTGCCGTGTCGGCGTGACCGTCTGCCAAAAAGAGATTGTATGCACCGCTGAGGCAATAATAACGGTAACGGACACTTTGATTCCCGAACCCAAGCAACCAGCGGGACCGCGCCAGGGACTACCCGGCTACACGTTCAAATACGAGCCCGGTAAGCTGTGGAGATCTCAGTACTCGGAAGAACAGAACGTAATCATCATTAACAGCGGACACCGTGACTTCGTTTTTTCATCAAGCAAAAAAGTGCTGAAACTTCGCTACATTTGCAGGCTCTTTGCAAAGGAACTCGTCTTAAAAAACTTCCACGGATACCCGCCCGACCAACTCCTCGAACGCATGATCGAGCTTTCGCTCTACACCGAGGAGAACCTAAAGTGAAGCCTAGGCTTCGACATGCTAATTAGACGCGCCTGTGTTGATTCTCGCCGTAAAAGCCTGCAAAAAACACTAAGTTTATAATTTCAGGTGAATTATAATTATGGAACCCTCTAGGCGATAGGGCGGATAGCGTTGAAGATTTAGATAACTACAGATCTGAGGCGATTGATATCTTGTTTACTTTAGATTTGGAAGGTTTCAAATCCACTCCCACTAGGATAATACGGGATGTTTTAAATCAGGCATTCGATCTATCATTATCCCTCGAAGAATGCATGGATATTGGTCGGAAGATATTGACGGTCGTCTCCGAGGCTTGAAGGGGGGAGTATAACTTCAGTTCAGACTTTATGCGGCCGTTTGACGATTAGGTCTCTTTGATATACAATTCATTAAGCTGTTGACTCAACGGGGTTCTCCAAGCGTTAACCATACGGTGGGAGAGATGGAACAGCCCCTGGCATCCGTCTGGAGTGTGACATCTGGTCATTCATGATATTTCGTTACCTATTTCCAAATCACTTGCTACCTGGCCCACCCATCCACCGATAAGAATCAGTCAGCCGAGGCATCTGGAAAAAGGAGACCACGCGACAGTCAGCGAGATTCGGATGAGTGCCCACACCGGTACCCACATAGACGCCCCCAATCATTTTTTACCAAAAGGATCAGGAATTGACGCCTTGGATCTGAACCTTCTTGTTGGAGTGGCCCTTGTAGTCGATGCAACCCATGCTGAGCAGATTTCAGCCTCCGAACTAGCCGGCATGCAGATCCCCGATAATACCGAAAGGGTACTTTTTCGAACCCGCAATTCGGAGAGATGGCATCGTAACCGGGAAGAATTTTTTGAAGACTATGTCGGCATCACTTAATTTGTCCTAACAATACAGTATGTTGAGCTGTGGTAAGCGGAGAATTAGGTTCCGTATAACTAGAGCCATTACTAAATTCTAAACTGAGCATTCAAACTTTAAAAGGGGATCAAATATCTTTTAGTTTTTCCAACCTGTTTCTAAAAAGTAGCGAATAAAACTGTCTCTATCTGTTCTACTACCTTGAAATGCCTATCTCTTGTCAGCAGAGTCCCTCCGACTTCCATACAGGATGCCGCAATCCATACATCATTGATTGGTATTTTGGCGCCTTTCTTTTGCAGGGATAGATAGATAATGGCGTATTTTCTAGCAACGTCTGCATTAACATCAATGATTTCTACTCCCAAGCGGCTAATAAACTGCTGTAATTTCCTTTCGTTTAATTGCTGCCGGCTACTTTTCATAAATCCGAAATTAAGTTCTCCAAGAACTACGGAGGGCAAATATAAGTGCCGACCATGGGAAGCCATAAAGTCTACCGTTTCAGGCAGTCCCTCAGCATAGTCGCTGTAGGCATTAGTATCCAGAACAATTTTCAATCCCAATCCCCTGCATTAACTTGGTTGAAAACCTCGGTTGCTTTTCTCAGTTCCTCAGCTTCATCATGGGACAACCAGCCTGCAAACTCTCGAATCATCTGTTCCCTGTTTTTCACCAAACCCAATTTTTCATCCACGGCCTCGAGGATATATGCCGACTTGGTTTTTCCTGCTCTTTTAGCGGCTTTTTTGATCATCTCTTCTTTTTTGGGGGGCATTCTCAAACTCAAAGGCATAGGACCACACCTCCTTGTATCGCTATTTTGTAAATCGTATTACAATAAATAGAGGTTGTCAATCGGTTAAACAAAGCGCTTGCCGCGGTCTAAAGTACGGTATTGGATCGCTTCTGAGATGTGATCCACCTTGATGTCAGGCTCACCTTCAAGATCGGCGATGGTGCGGGAAATTTTCAGGATGCGATTGTAGGCTCGGGCGGACAAACCAAGTTTGTCGATGGCGTTTTCAAGGAGATTGCCGGAGGGCTCGTCGATTTGGCAGTGTTTTTTTATATGGCGGTTGATCATCTGAGCGTTGCAGTAAATCTTTGTTCGTTTAAAACGCTCCGACTGGACACCTCGGGCCGCGGCCACACGCTTGCGAATGTCTTTGGAAGGCTCGGTCGCGGTCCCTCCCATTAAATCCCTGTGTGGCACGGCCGGCACTTCTACGTGGATGTCGATGCGGTCGAAAAGTGGTCCTGAAATTTTGGAGCGGTAACGGTGGATCTGCTGATACGTGCAGCGGCACTCGTGCTTGGGATCTGAAAAATACCCGCAGGGACACGGATTCATGGCCGCCACCAGCATAAAACTTGAAGGATATGTGATTGTCAGCGCGGCCCGTGAAATGGTTACCATAAGATCTTCCAGCGGCTGCCTGAGCACTTCCAGAACATGTTTTTTAAATTCAGACAGTTCATCCAGAAACAGAACACCGTTATGCGCCATACTCACTTCGCCGGGTCTGGGAATATGCCCGCCGCCGATCAGGCCCGCGTCGGATATGGTGTGATGGGGTGCTCGAAAAGGCCTGTTGGTGACAAGTGCCTGTCCCTTTAAAAGCCCTCCAATGACGCTGAATATTTTTGTGGTTTCAATGGCTTCATCAAATGTCAGCGGCGGAAGGATCGTCGGCAGACGTTTGGCAAGCATGGTCTTGCCTGAGCCGGGCGGACCGATCATAATCAGATTATGACCGCCGGCAGCGGCAACTTCCAGGGCACGCTTAACATGCTCCTGGCCCATGACTTCATAAAAATCGATTTCAAAGTCATCTACATCTTTGAATATGGCGGCAATATCTGTTTTCAGAGGTTTTATGGGGGTGAATCCACGTAAAAAGCCGACGAGTTGTGACAGTGTTTTTACTGGAAAAACAGAGATTTCCTTAACAACCGATGCTTCGCGGCCATTATCGTGAGGTACAATTATGCCCTGATAACCTGCATGTTTGGCCGCCAGCGCCATGGGCAGCGAACCTTTTACCGGCTTAATACGACCATCTAATGAAAGTTCACCCAAAACCAGATATTTGGAAACAATCTTTTGTGGAATGATCCGGGTGGCAGCCAGTATCCCTAAAGCGATCGGCAGATCAAAACCGGTTCCTTCTTTTTTAATACTGGCCGGAGCTAAATTGACCGTGATACGGTCATCCGGAAATGTATAACCCGAATTATTAATTGCGGACTTGACCCTTTCCTTGCTTTCTTTTACGGATGCTTCCGGAAGACCGACTGTGGTAAAGGTAGGCAGGCCTGAGGTGATATCAACTTCCACTTCCACCAGATACGCATCTATTCCAATGACAGCACTGCTTAGAACCTTAGCGAGCACGCTTCCTCCTTATTAAAAATAATATTGGTAGTCATAACAGATATCTGTACTTAGGACAATCATTTTATAACGTAACCGGCAGCCAAGCAGCTTTTATTTTTAGTTGCCAAAACAGTCTTCAATGGTTATATGTATTCAGTTTGCGGCCATCCAGCCACAAAGGCACCAAGGCAGTCACGGGTGAACAGTCATCAGTGAGAAGTGATCAGTAAGGAAAAACTGATTACTGATAACCGATAACTGATCACTTACATTAGTGTCTTAGTGCCTTTGTGGCAAGATAACTGAGTAGTAACCTCAATTTCGTCTATTTATTACTGAGATAAAGATGCATCTTAAACAAAGAACCATTGCCAAGGCGGTAAGTTGCTCGGGGGTAGGAATTCATTCGGGGAAAAAGGCTAACTTGACAATTAATCCTGCCCCGAGCAATCATGGTATCAAATTCATCCGAACTGATCTTCCGGATTGCCCGAGCATATCAGCCCATTTCAATATGGTGGTGGATACCAGCCTGGCAACCGTCATCGGAATTGATGGCTTTATTGTTTCAACCATTGAGCATCTCATGGCCTGTCTTGCGGGCCTTTCCATCGACAATGCCCTGGTTGAACTCGATACCTATGAAATGCCCATAATGGACGGCAGTGCCGGCCCTTTTACGGAGTTGATCAGAGCGGCAGGTATCAAGGACCAGGTTGCTCCCAGATTTTGTTTCTTGATCAAAGAGCCCATCGAGTTCAAAAAGGACGGAAAGTTTGTTGGCGTTTATCCGTGCTCGACTTATAAAATAACCTGTACCATTGAGTATGATCATGACCTGATTAAGCGGCAAACCTATTCCGTGGATTTAACGGACCGGGTTTTTGAGCGTGAGATATGCAGGGCCAGAACGTTCGGTTTTCTGCATGAGTACGAATATCTGAAACAAAACGGTCTGGCCCAGGGTGTTTCCTTGGACAATGTTGTCGCTATCGATAGTCATAAGGTTCTTAACGATGGTGGTTTGCGTTATCAGGACGAATTTGTACGCCATAAAATTCTTGACTGTATCGGCGATTTTTCCCTTCTCGGTATGCCTATTTTAGGCCATATAGTGGCGAAAAAATCAGGCCATGCCTTCAACTATGCCTTTCTTAAAGAATTCTTTGCCCAAAAGGGGTCATGGGAGACTGTGATTCTTTCAGATGTACAGGATTTATCCCCCCTGCAATCAAAATCACTTGCCATTTAGCAAGGTATCCGCTAATAATCAGATTGATTAACCTTTGGAACTACAGGAAAAATTTTCATTTCTGATATATACCAGCAAGACTTGACTATGAAACCTTCTCTGAATAGTAAAGCTTGTGCCTTAATCCTTGCCATACTCCTTGTGATGCAGAATCCGGCACAAGCTCAGGATGCCAGATTGACAGATATCATCGTCACCAACACGCGTGACGACCTGCTGGTCTATCTGACGGTTGAAGGCGCTTTCATAGAAAAAATGAACAATGCGATTTTAAGCGGTGTGCCGACTACCTTTTCGTTTTTTATCTCCCTTTATCAAGAGCGTAATCTATGGTTAGATAAGGAAATCGCTGACATAACAATTACCCACACACTGAAATATAATAACCTCAAAAAGGAATTTATTGTAAAACGGTCCTGGGAAAATGGTGATCCTTTGGTTACGCAATCATTTGACGAAGCCCGCAAATTGATGACTGAAATTGACAGCTTAAAGATTGTGCCGCTAAGGGTGCTGGAAAAAGGCAAACACTATCAAATAAGAGCTAAAGCAGAACTTAGCAAACTGACCCTTCCTTTTTATCTGCATTATGTACTCTTCTTTGTTTCTTTGTGGGATTTTGAGACCGATTTATACACGATAGGCTTTGTCTACTAAAAAAAATGAAGGCGCATTTATCAATTTTGTATTTCCTGCAATTATGATGAGCAATGACAAGTTAAAAAAAACAGAATCTTACCTGTCAGAAGAGGATCGCAAGAGGCGCAAACGTGAAGGTATCATGATTGTCGTCATTGTTTTTTTGATAGCTCTTTTGACCTACGCTGAAAGTAGGATAATCTATTTGGGAACCGACATTCCCATCTCCAACACGATATTGATGTTCATATTGATTAACATCAATTTACTGCTATTGATCTTATTAATATTCCTGGTTTTTAGAAATTTAGTCAAACTTCTTTATGATCGCAAGCGCAAGGTAATGGGAGCAAAACTCCGTACAAGACTTGTGGTTGCCTTTATAGCGCTTTCTTTGGTTCCCACGATTGTACTATTCTTCTTTTCAATCAATTTTATCACAACCAGCATTGAGTTTTGGTTCAATGTTCCGGTTGAACAGGCCCTTGAAAATTCTCTGCTTGTCGGCAGAAGCGTATATGTGCATAGAGAAGAGAGCAATAAGTTTTTTTTAGAAAGAATCGCCTATCAGATTAAAGCCAAGAAGCTGCTGGGACCAAAAAAGAGAAAAGCTCTATCCAACTATATTCAGATTGTACAGCGTGAGTTTAATTTTGATTCGGTTGAAGTTTATGCAGCCAATGCAACGCGTCTTACATTAGCTTTGACTCCGAGTTTGGAAGCTAAACCCTTTAAAGTTGTCTCCACTGATAATCTGCAAAAAGAGATGGCAGCAAAAGATGTCAAAACAATTACGGAAAGTATCCCTGCGGGCGAGATTATCAGAACTATCGCAGCCGTGCCGTTTGGAGCAAATCGAGCAGATGCCGAGGGGTATGTTGTCATAAACACCCTGATTGGTCCGGAACTTTCCCAAAAGATGGCATCTATTTCCAGAGGTTTTGAGGAATACCAGCAGATAAAACTTCTTAAAAAACCGATTCAGATCACCTATTATATAACGCTTTCAATTGTAGCGCTTTTGGTTGTCTTTTGTGCCATATGGTTCGGTTTTAACCTGGCAAAAACGATTACCATCCCGATTATGGAGCTTGCTGAAGGAACCCGGCGGGTTGCCGAGGGTGACTTGAGCTTCAGTATAGAGCAAGTGGCGGACGATGAGATCGGCAGTCTGGTAGATTCATTTAATACCATGACCAAGGATTTGCGGGTCGGCAGGGAGCAGCTTGAACTTTCGGCCCGCATACTGCGTCAACAGAACATTGAAATAGAAGAAAGACGACAATACATGGAAATTGTCTTGAAAGACGTCTCCGCTGGTGTTGTAACCCTTGACGCCGACGGGATTATCACTACGATGAACAAGTCAGCCGAAAAAATGTTGAACCTTAGATCAGAGGAAATCATTAATAATAATTACAAAAAACTTTTAAGCGCGCCGCACCTGGAACTGGCCGAAGAGATTATGGAAAATCTTGCACTTTCCCGGGATGACGCCGCAGACCTGCCGTTAAAACTGGCTATAGACGGCAGCCCTTTAAGCTTTATGATGCATGTTAATGCTCTCAAAGATGACACCGGTCAGCACATGGGGATCGTTATTGTATTTGATGATCTGACGGATCTGGAAAAGGCCCAGCGCATGGCCGCCTGGCGTGAGGTTGCCCGCAGAATTGCCCATGAAGTAAAAAATCCATTGACCCCCATAACACTTTCAGCACAACGTTTGAATCGAAAATACTCCAAGCAGCTCAACCAGCCGGTGTTTGATGAGTGCACCCGGACAATTATGGACCATGTAGATCTGATTAGAAATCTTGTCGACGAATTTTCAACGTTTGCAAGATTCCCCACAGCAAACCCTAAACCCTGTGATTTGCCTCCTATTATTGAAGAGACCTTGGCTCTCTACAAAGAAGGAAGTCAGAATATTGACTTTGAGTTCACCATTAAAGACGATATCCCGCAACTTAACCTTGATAGGCAGCAAATCAAGCGGGTGATGATCAATCTTGTGGACAACGCCATCAGCGCCATCAAAGAAAAAGGCTGCATATCTGTATCCATAGCTAATGATTCTATTTTAAAGATCGTAAGAATAGAAGTTGCCGATGACGGGGTCGGCATTTCTGCTGAAGACAAGACCCGTCTCTTTGAACCCTATTTTTCGACCAAAAAGAGCGGTATGGGCTTGGGGCTTACCATTGTAAGCACAATTGTCGCTGATCATAACGGTATGATACGCGTTCAGGATAACCAGCCCCGGGGCGCCAAGTTTGTTATCGAACTGCCGGTATAAATGTAAACCCTTGCATTAATCTGTATAGCTAATTATGAGGATTGGCGTAAGACAGTCGCTTTTACGAGATCGATGCTTGATGCTAGATGCTGGTCGAAGATCCCGTCTTTAGCGGGGATATTCAGGAATGCTCTAATAGTGAAGTCCAAAAACATCCAGTATCCCTTGGCACGGCGAAGCACTGCGTAGACGGCAGGAACCAGTAACCCTTGGCACGACGTAGCTTTAGCGTAGGCGGCAGAATCAGCCAATACTGGCAATGGTTTTCGTTATAACGGCCTAGATCTAATACATAATATTATGCAACTAAAGGTAAAAAGGGATTGAGCCTATGTTTCCTTCTATTTTAATTGTAGACGACGAACCTTCCATATTGAAATCGTTAAGCGGCCTTCTTTCCGACGAAGGCTTTGAAGTCCAAACGGCAACGAATGGATACGAGGCGCTGAAGATCATCGATGCGGAATCCCCTGATCTTGTGCTGCTTGACATATGGATGCCGGGTATTGACGGCATTGAAACGCTAAAAGAGATCAAGAAAAATAACCCATACATCCAGGTCATTATCATATCCGGGCATGGAACGATAGAAACCGCCGTGAAAGCCACAAAGTTAGGCGCATTCGACTTAATCGAGAAACCGCTTTCAATCGACAAAGTCATCGTGGCGATCAACAATGCACTAAATTTCAGACGGCTTGAAGAAGAAAACAGATATCTGCGCAAAAAGACACTCGAAAAACATACCATAACCGGCAACAGCCCGCTGGTTGCAGCACTAAAAAAACAGATCGCCGTTGCCGCCCCGACCGATGCGTGGATACTCATTACCGGAGAGAATGGAACCGGCAAAGAACTGGTCGCCCGCACTATACATCAGCTAAGCTCACGTGCCGACCAACCGATGATTGATGTTAACTGTGCCGCGATTCCCGAGGAACTTATAGAGAGTGAACTGTTCGGTCATGAAAAAGGGGCCATCGCCGGCGCCTCTGTCAAAAAAGTCGGGAAGTTCGAATTAGCCAACAAAGGGACTATATTTCTGGATGAAATCGGGGATATGAGCCTGAAAACTCAGGCTAAGATCCTGCGGGTCCTGCAGGAGCAGCAGTTTCAGCGAGTCGGCGGCAGCAGAATATTGAGTGTAGATGTCAGGGTGATTGCTTCCAGCAATAAAGATCTTAAAGATGAGATTACGAAAGGGAGTTTCAGGGAAGATATTTACTACCGGCTGAATGTAATTCCCATTGATGTCCCGCCGCTTAGGAACCGATTGGAAGATGTTCCCATGCTGGTTGAAACCTTTCTGCAAGAATGTGCTATCAAGGGTCTATGTAAAAGCAAAACAATGGCTCCGGAAGCAGTTGATTTGTTATGCGGTTATACATGGCCGGGAAATGTCAGGGAACTTAAGAATCTTATTGAGCGCCTGGCTATTATGGTGGACAAAGATATCATTGATGAATCCGACATTCCAGCCCCTTATAACCCCGTTTGTGTGGAAGGGACAGGCTCAATTGAATCACAGTTCTTATTAATTCAGCACCTTAAAGATGCCCAAAAGGCTTTTGAAATAGAATTTATTCAAAGAAAACTTATGCAATATAATAACGATATTGCCAAAACAGCCGAAGCCATCGGGATAGAAAAAAACCATCTGAATCAGATGTTGGAAACTTACTCCTAGGTTGAGCGGTTCAATGTTCAAGATTCAAGGTTCAAAGGTTCTAGGTTCACCGTTCTGGGTTCAGAGGTTAATAAAAGCAGGATTTACCTTACAACCCCGAACGTTGAACGCTGAACGGGGAACGGTCAGGGTTCAAAGGTTAAGAAAAAGTAGGATACGCCTTATAACCCTGAACGGTGAACTCTGAACCTGTAAACGGTCACCTTTTATTTTACAATATATGGGCCTGAGAATTATCAGCGGAAGTTTAAGAGGGAAAAAACTGCAGGCAGTACGCGGTAGGCAGGTTAGGCCGACCGCTGACCGCTTGAGAGAATCGATTTTCAACATCCTTTCATCGCGTGTTCATGAAGCAATTGTGTTGGATCTGTTTGCAGGAACCGGCGCCCTTGGTATTGAAGCGATCAGTCGAGGGGCTGAATATGCAGTGTTTATAGATAATAGCCCGGAGGCGCTACCTGTTATAGCACGCAATATAGAAGCGTGCGATTATAGCCGGCTAACGAAAGTTATTAAATGGGATATCAGCAAGAATTTAAACTGTATAAAATCATCCAGCCCGCCTTTTAATATGGTTTTTATAGACCCGCCTTATAACCGTAATCTTATCAAGCCGGCCTTGCGTAATCTTGATCGCAGCAACTCTCTGGCGCAGGGGGCCGACGTTGTGATCGAGCACGCTGCTGCTGAACCGATTCCGGCAAATCATAAAGCGTTTGAAATTGACCACCAGAGAAAATACGGAAAAACTCTTGTATCATTTTTAAGTTATGTGGTATGAAAGCTACCTTTTCAGGATTATAGCGATTCTTAAAATAACGTTCCGTTTCAGCCGCCGGATAATTTCGTTTAGGTCGGCAAGAACTCGCAAATAAAAGCGCGTAAAAGCGAACATGGCTATGGTGTTAAGAATAGAGTACAGTAAATTGATTTTATTCTTCAAATGGAGGCACGTTGATGATGTTCGCTTTAACGCGCTCTAATTTGCTCAGACAGCTTCCCGACCTAAACGAAATCATCCGGCGGCTTACACTAAAACCATGAGTCCAAGTGAATCAATCGGAACATATTTATGGAAACCGCTATAAATAAAAAAGACTTAAAAGGGGAATGAAAATCAATGCAAAAAATCGCCATATATCCGGGGACCTTCGATCCTGTCACTAACGGTCATGTAGATATTGCCAAAAGAGGGCTTACAATATTTGACAAGCTTATCGTAGCCATATTGAAAAACCCGATAAAAGAATGTTTCTTTACTGTAGAGGAACGGGTAGAGATGCTGGAAGGAAGCTTTGAAAAGTTTTCAAATATTGAAGTGGATACTTTTGATGGACTGCTAGTGGATTATGCCGCCAAAAGGAAATCCCATGCCATACTGCGTGGAATGCGTGCTGTATCGGACTTTGAATATGAGTTTCAGCTGGCGCTGATGAACCGCAGACTTAACCGGGATGTTCAGACTGTTTTCCTTATGACCGGCCTTCGATGGATATTTACCAGTTCATCGATCATAAAAGAGGCGGCCACTTTCGGCGGTGACATCCAAGGGATGGTGCCGCCTATAGTCAACGAGAAATTAAAGCAAAAGCGCCAGTCCAGACTTAGTAAGTTATAGCTTATTTGTGTCGGTTGTTTGTTGTCCGTTGTCAGTTGTAGATCTAACTCGGTTTATCCGGCGCTACGATAACGCTTTGGCTGAAGATTTATAAATCAAGACTTTAATTTCCTCTAAATTAGCTACGGGCAACAGACAACGAACTACGGACATCGAGCGTTTCGCTCGATTATGTTAATAGATACTTGATAACAACAAACCCTAAAACAAGCAGCACCGTGAAGGCAACCGCCAGGATATTAAAATATTTCTCGATAAAACCCTTAATTTTGGACCCGAAAATATATATAAGCCCCCCCACTATAAAAAAGCGGGCCGAGCGAGATACCAGGGATGTCAATACAAAGACCGAGAAATTGATTTTAAATACCCCGGCCGCAATCGTAAAGACCTTGTAGGGTATCGGAGTAAATCCCGCAACACCAACCGCCCAGGCGTCGTATTTATTGTAAAGAGCCCCAATGTATTCAACCTTTGCCCCCAAGCCATAAAAATCGACTATGGGGCTGCCGATTGACGCCATAAACTGCCATCCGATCAGATACCCGAAGCATCCTCCCAGGACGGAGCCGGCCGAACATATCAGGGCATATTTCAGTGATTTTTTGGGGACAGCGACGGCAAGTGCTATTAGCAGGATGTCAGGGGGTATTGGGAAAAAAGAGGATTCACAAAATGCGAGTAGAAATAAGGCCCACGTTCCGTAAGGTGTTTCCGCCCAAGAGAGTACCCAATCATAAAGGCGACGAAGCATTTATTTTTCACTCCAGCCATATTCACCCACAAGTTTGACAAAGCGACAACCGCCCAAATTGGTTTTGTGGATACCACGTTCATTTTTGTAAAGTTTAATCAGTTCCTGAGAATACTGATTTCCAACGGGAATCACCATGCGTCCTCCCACAGCAAGTTGGCTGACCAGAAATTTGGGGATTTCAGGGGCACCGGCGGTAACGATAATACCGTCAAAGAAACTCTCGTCTTCCCACCCCAGGGTACCGTCGGAATATTTAGTTACAATATTGTGATACTTAAGTTTATCGAAAAGTTTGCGGGTCTGTACAAATAATGGATAAATTCTTTCTACGGTATAAACACGAAACACGATTTCCGCTAAAACTGCAGCCTGATATCCTGATCCTGTTCCGATTTCAAGTACCCGATCACCCACACCAGGCTGCAAAGCCTGAGTCATCTCAGCCACAATATAAGGTTGTGAAATAGTTTGCTGTTCGCCAATAGGCAGTGGAAAATCTCCATAGGCCTGATCCCTAAGGGCTTCACTTACAAAAAGATGTCTCGGAACTTTACGAAGCGCAGCAAGAACTTTAGAATCCGTGACACCGCGGGCCTCAATCTGATTTTTCACCATTTCCTGGCGCTGTCTTTCATATTTCATTGTGTTCTGGCCGGCAATCTAGTTATATTTTGTAGATTATTCGTTTCTCCGTAATAATAATATCTACATGCTTGTCATGGGATTCCATTTGAATCTGTTGAGTAATCTGGTTTTCAAAGGCCAGCGCTACCTTTCTTGTAGTGATCGACAGCTTGGGGATCAGCCTGTCGTAATATCCTTCACCGGACCCGATTCTTCCGCCCTTTTCATCAAATGCCGTGCCGGGGATTATGGCAATATCAATACACTCAATCGGCACGACGTTACAGCGCATTTCATCAGGCTCAAAGATGCCGCGCGGGCCAAGCTTTAAGTCGGTCTCAAGGTTGTCGACTTTCATAAGTTTCATCTCATAAGTATGGCTGTCAAAGGCGGGAAGAACAACAATTTTATTATAGTCAAAGCATCTTGCAATTATATTTCGGCTGATAACTTCATTGGCACTGTTGATATAAAGCAAAACAATATTTGCTTCCAGAAAGTTGGCGAAATTAAAAAGCCTGTTTTCTATTTGCCGGGCTTTAGCTTCAACTGCGCTGTCCGCAAGTATGGCCAGCCGTTTGGCAATATCATAGCGGATTTCTTCTTTTGTTGCTCGAATTTCATCCATAGGTGTTCTCCCGGGCAAAAATTGGCTATATATTATATATATATACAGAAAATAGCGACTAATGTCAACTTACAATAATCATTGACTAAATGGCCGCCTCATGATAAAAGTCGGGCACATTTGCCCAATGTGGCAAGTACTTAAATTGCTCCAAAAATATAGGGATTGTTATGCTGGAAATCAAGTTTGTCAGGCAAAAATTAGCAGAGGTTGAAAAAGCTCTTTCAGCACGGGGAGCAACAGCAGATCTTGATTTGTTCAAAAAATGCGATGATCGTCGCCGGAATATTTTAGCTGAAATTGAGGAACTGAGGCATCGTCGTAATGTTGTTTCGGACCAGATCGCGGATTTGAAAAAAAAAGGTGACAATGCCGACAGTCTTGTTGCAAAGATGCGTGAAGTTGGTTCTAAAATCAAGGCACTGGATAAGTCTTTGTCGGAAGATGATGAAAAGATTAACGAAATTCTTATGGGTTTGCCGAACATACCCCATTCATCGGTCCCCATAGGAAAGGATGAATCTGAAAATCCGGTTGTAAGAACTGTAGGCAAACTGCCTGAATTTGATTTTGAACCCCTGGCACACTGGACGTTGGGAGAGAATCTCAAAATATTCGATTTTGAAAAAGCTTCCAAGATTACCGGTGCGCGCTTTCCGCTCTATCTGGGGGCCGGCGCAAGGCTGGAAAGGGCTTTAATCAATTTTATGCTTGAGATGCACACCACCGTGCACGGTTATCAAGAAATACTGCCGCCTTTTATCGTCAATCGCCAAAGCATGACAGGCACCGGCCAGCTGCCGAAATTTGCGGATGATCTCTTCAAGCTGGAGGGGTGGGATTATTTTTTAGTGCCTACTGCCGAAGTTCCGGTTACCAACATTCATAAAGATGAAATTCTGCCTGAAGAAATCCTGCCGATTTTTTATACGGCTTACACTCCCTGTTTCCGCAGCGAAGCCGGTTCTTATGGCAAAGATACCAGAGGATTGATCCGGCAGCACCAGTTCAACAAGGTTGAGCTGGTCAAATTCACAACACCGGAAACTTCTTATGATGAACTCGAAAAGCTTTTAAATGATGCCGAAGCGATTTTGAAAAGCTTGGAGATTCCTTATCAGGTTATCGATCTATGTACAGGAGACCTGGGTTTTGCATCGGCTAAGACCTATGATATTGAAGTTTGGATGCCGCCGCAAGGTGTTTACAGAGAGATTTCGTCTTGCAGCAATTTTGAGAGTTTCCAATCCAGACGCGCCAATATCAGGTTCAAAAGAAAAGGGGAAAAAGGGACCCAGCTTGTCCACACCTTGAACGGATCCGGACTCGCTGTGGGTCGCACAGTCGCTGCCATACTTGAAAATTTCCAGCAGGCCGACGGATCGGTGTCTATACCGGAAGCCTTAAGGCCTTATATGGGAGGGATGAAAACAATAGCACCATGAAACCCGAAAATTTTCCAGAAGATATCAGGCCCTATATCATTCCGCAGCACAGGGGCAAACTGATTTATCGCTGCCTGGGTTGCAAGCTGGAATATGGCATCAAAGAGTTGCTTTATACCTGCCCGGATTGCGGACAGGTGCTTCTTATAAATGACCTGAACTTTGACCGCTTAAAAAAGATTCCCGGACGGATGTGGCAACGGATTTTCGATTACCGTAAAATGCTCACAATCCCTGCGCTTAAAGGCATCTATTTGTATCATGAATTCATTGGGCCGGTTATACCGCTTGATGCTGTAATATACCTCGGAGAAGGACACACGCCCGTTATAGAAGCTAACGCTTTTTTGCAAAAAAAGGCCGGCGTTAGATTCTACTTTAAAAATGACGGTCAAAATCCAAGTGCTTCCTTTAAAGACAGGGGAATGGCCAGTGCCCTTAGCTATCTGAATTTTTTGATCAGGCAGCAGCATGTTTCCGATGTCCTGGCGATATGTGCTTCCACGGGAGACACTTCAGCGGCAGCCGCATTATATGCCTCTTTTCTACAGCCGCGTGTTAAGTCCGCAGTACTGCTTCCACACAAGAAGGTTACACCTCAGCAGCTTTCCCAGCCTTTGGGAAGCGGTGCGGCTGTGTTTGAAATCCCCGGCGTGTTTGACGACTGCATGAAGGTAGTGGAAGCTTTGTCGGACAGCTACAACGTGGCCCTGCTCAATTCCAAGAATGCCTGGCGGATACTGGGGCAGGAATCTTATTCATATGAAATTGCGCAGGCGTTTGAATATGACATGCAAAACCTTGTGGTCGTTGTACCCATTGGTAATGCCGGTAATATTACTGCAGTTATGAGTGGATTTTTGAAATTTTATGAGGCCGGCATAATTCAGACTCTGCCTAAAATATTAGGTGTTCAGTCGGAGCATGCCAATCCTGTTTATCGCTATTATTTGGAGCCGGATGCAAAAAAAAGAAAGTTTGTTCCGGTGACCGTCAAATCGAGTGTAGCTCAAGCCGCCATGATCGGCAATCCGGTTTCAATGCCGAGGGTAATTCATCTAACTAACATATATAACCGCATCTCCGGTGTGCAGAAAGTTTTTTTTGCCGAGGTGCCGGAGCAGGCTATCATGGACTGGGCGCTTTTGGCAAACCGCAACGGACATATAGCCTGTACACATGGCGGTGAGTCCCTGGCCGGTCTGGTTGCAGCCCGCGCTCAAGGAATTATCGGGGAAAGTGATATTGCCGTCATCGATTCAACAGCACATGCATTGAAATTTTCAGGCTTCCAGGAGATGTATTTTGAAAAAAGTTTTCCGGCAGAATATAACATTTCGCCCAATCCGGACTATATTAATGCTCCGGTATTAATCCATCCAAAAGATCTTGAACGGGTTCCTGCTCCGGGAAAACCGTTAAAAGAGGATGAATTCAAAAAGTTTGTCAAACGTGTTTCTGAAGAGATTGCAAGGGAATTGAATCTTACCAAGGTAGAAAAAGCATGAACCAGAGAGACCTTTGTAAAACGTCCCCTATTGCCCAATTTCTGTGCCTGCCCTGTGGAATGCGAAGCCTATTCCTCTGGGGTCAGACTCAGATTTTAATCCTCAATTTGGTTATAATCCTTGCAGCTATTCTGATTCCACCCCTGAAAGCAAACGGTGCTTTTTTATATAAAAGTTACACCATCCGGTATGACCGCGGATGGGACATCTTATGTGATCCCTATGTTGTCCAAAAAAATGATTGGGTCCTTAAACTCTTCCGGCAAAAAGGAGAAATCGCACATAAGGATTTTCCGGAATTTTTAAGGATATTTCAACGTATAAACCCACATATTAGGGATATCGACAGAATCCAGCCCGGGCAGTATATCATGATTCCTTTAAGGAAGTTAAGGCAAGGGAGCATGCCGGGGCAGTCCACGGGCATTGTTACCGTTCCGTTTGTAACCATTTCCAACATACCTGAACCCCTAAAGGTTTACTCAAAAGCCTATAAGGTTCAAAAGGGAGATTGTGTTTCCATACTGATTGCGAGGAAGTTCGGAGCCTTCGACTCAGAGTCCTACCATGAAGGGATCAAGTTGTTCAGGCTGATCAATCCGGATATTGAGGATCTGGATCAGATTTTTGTAGGACAAATGATCCATATTCCGGATCCATCCATTCGAAGCCAGCCGTGGTATGCATCCCTTTTTGATCCTGCGGCGGCCAGAAACTACGACAAAGGTACGGGCAGCTCTGTTCCCATAGAGGTAACAGCCCTGGAACCTCCGGGGCCGAACCATAACAGTGATAAGCCAGGGTCGCCGTTGCCGGAAGCGGCCTCCATATTGAAGGCCAAGTTTTACAATGAAGGCCTTTACTACTTTCCGAGGCCAGGTCAGGAGGATTTCGAACTCGACCTTGCCCGCATGCCTTTCATGGAACTTATAGACGGAACCCGGCTTATTTTCCCGCAAGATAATGCCGGCCAAGAGTCTGCAGTTAACGTGGTAAGGTCTTTTTGGAAAAACGTAAAAGTTGTCCAAATTGCGTTCGGTGATTCTGCCGAACAGATTTTCAATTCTGTTTTTGAGTCACTGGGCGTAAATTTATTAGCCGACCGATTGTCCTTTGCTGACCGTGGCGTTGATGTAGAGACTCGAGGAAAATGGATCATTGATGAACCGTCAGCGACGGAAAAGACCGACCGTAAGGTTTGCATATCGTTGATTGATAATCCGAGTCAACGTACTCCGGAATCGATTACCCGCTATTTGGAGCAACATGATATCGTCATTAAAGACGTGCTCACGGGAAAAGGAGGGGCAAACCCGCAACCGGCAAAAAATCCATACCGCAAAGTTAAAAATGTGGTCACAGTCGATCCTGCAAACCACAGGGCTCTGGTAAATGATCTGCTAAAAGCCATGGGTTATCAATATGCTCCTAATGTAAGCATCACATTTCCGTATGCGCAAATGCAAGTTAAAGCAGTATCGAATCTTGTTACCATAGGTAATAAAAGTCCGCTTCTAATTGACTTTGGGGATTTTTACGGAGACGCTGTTGCTGCCATAAAAAAAGCCGGGTTCGACATCATCCAGATAAAAAACGAAAACAGCTACGCAACTATTATTCGGAAACTGTCAGAGGCTTTAGGTCTTTCCTATTCTAACAATCCGACGTTCTGGGCGGCAGACCGGCCCGCTGCTTATAATACGGCGTTAACCGTGCCGGGTTGTCTGGTTGCCGCAGCAGGCGGACCAACAGTTTTGCTTGCAGACGCCCCGCTGGATGACGGGGTGATTCAACTGCTGGACCATCAGGGAGTAAAGATAATTCTGTTAGGGATACCGGGAAAATATTTGTAGTACAGACCTCATTATTATTAAAAAAGGGTAACAGTTCAGCCACGAAGGCACAAAGGCACGAAGAATGAGTATGGATTATAAAGCTTAATGATTCAGTTTTATTGGTTAAATTGGTTCCATTGGTTTGGTTGGTTAACA
>JACKQG010002021.1_pt1 | contig 27102 bp, 21 predicted proteins | sample 8237621 | NCBI WGS metagenome assembly JACKQG01 (sample SAMN15677084, study PRJNA649215) | marine metagenome | biome: marine; feature: Black Sea; material: saline water; isolation source: suspended particulate matter (SPM) from the Black Sea western gyre | collected 2013-06-09/2013-06-10 | depth... | reverse complement strand
GCTAACCACAGTCTAGCGCCTCCCCTTCGGTGTCCTTTCTTAATGAGTCAACAGGGCGTCGACGGCGTTTGGGGAGGGACCGGTTCCACCCTGTCCCATTTTTAGGCCAAAGATTTGGGGCGAGGTGGAACTCGCCCCTCCCCCCAAGACCAACTCCGGCATCGCCTTGGCCAAGCGCAGAACGTATAACGCGCCCGTGTCCGACGCATCGCAAACGACCGCCGCCCACGCCGACGATCTGCTCCGGCGCAGCCTGGCTAACGGACGGCTTGGCCATGCGTATCTGTTTGTGGGCGGCACGATCGAGTTGCTCGAGGCCCACGCCACCCGGCTGGCGCGGACGCTCAACTGCGCCGCCCCGCCCGCGACTGGCGAGACCGGCATCCCGCTCGAGCCGTGCGGCGGCTGCATCCCGTGCCGCAAGGTCGACTCGGGCAACTTCCCCGACCTCGACTTCGTGCGGCCGGAGAAAAAATCGCGCATCATCAGCATCGAGCAGGTTCGCAATCTCACGCGCAAAGTCTCCCTCAAGCCGACCGAGGGGCGGTACAAAGTGGCGATCATCGCCGGGGCCGACCGCATGCCCGGCCCCGCGTTCAACGCCTTCCTCAAGACGCTGGAGGAGCCGCCGGAGCGGACGGTGTTCATCCTGCTGAGCGTGCATCCCGACCAGCTCGGGGAGACGATCCGCTCCCGCTGCATGCGGGTGAGTTTCGGTGGCGAGGCCGACGTCCAACTCGAGGGCAACGACACGGCCTGGCTGCGGTCGTTCGTCGGCATGAGCGCCGAGACCGGCGAGGGGCTCATGGGCCGCTACCGGCTGCTCGGCAGCCTGATGGATCACCTCGCGACCAAGCGCGACCGCATCGAGGAAAACCAGGAAGAGGCGTCGCCGCTGAACCGGCACGACGACCTCGAGCCGGCGCTCCGGGATAAACTGAAGCAGGAACTCGAGGCCTCCATCGCCGCCGAGTACCGGCGGCAGCGCGGCGATTTCCTGACCGGGCTCCAGTGGTGGCTGCGCGACGTCTGGCTGGCGGCGCTGCGGCAGGGCCGGGAGCTGCTGCACTTTCAGGACTGGGCCGACACCTCGGAGGCGATCGGCCGGCGGCTGACCCCGTCGCAGGCGCTCGAGAATCTGCAATCGATCGAGGCCACCCAGCGCCTGCTCGAGACGACCAACGTGCAGGAGGCGCTCGCGCTCGAGGTCGGCCTGCTCAAGCTCAAACTCTGACCGGGCCACCCGATGCTCGCCGACACCCCAGCGCAAAAGGACCGCGTCTTTTTGATCCTCACCGGCATCTGGTTGTTCACCGCGCTGTTCCTGTTCGGTAACCCAGTCATCCTCGACTATTTGCATCCACCCAAGCTCGCGCTGTTGGGGGAGGAAAACCGCTCGGATGCCCGGCCGTATCTCGGGATTCTTGCCGTGCTGGGGCTGGCGTGCGTGCTCGGTTTTTCGCGCTTGGCCAAGCCGAGGTTTCGGCTGCCGGCCGGCTTGCCCCGTTGGCTCGCCTGGCTGCCCGCCGCCTGGCTGGGGTGGCAGTTGCTGTCGTTTTTGCAGACGGAAAACCAAGCGATGTCGCAAGCAACGGTGATCCATTTTGCCTCGTGCCTCGCGGCGTTTTACCTGGGGTTGTTTGTGCTGGGCCGAATGCGCCTGGCCAAGCTGGCGCTTTGGGGGGCGGCGCTTGGCCTGCTGCTGAATCTCGCGGATGCGTGCGTTGAAAAATTCGGCGGGCTCGAGCGGACGCGCATCAGCATCCTCTCACAACTCGAGTCCGGCAAACTCAACCCGGATTTGATCTCAGCCAAGGCGCGAGAGACCACGGGAACCGTCCCGCAGGAAATCGAAAAACAGATCGCCGCCCTGCCGCCGGAGACCGCGGCCAAGGTGCGGCAGCTTCCGCTCGAGTTGGTCAAGCGCATGTACAGCACGCGGCTTTTTGGGCACATGTTTTACCCGAACACGCTGGCCGGGGTGATCCTGCTGTTGCTGCCGGTGTCGCTCGCGCTGCTGCTTGGCCAAGCGCGGTGGGGGCGGCTCCGCATCGCGCTGGCGCTTGGCTTGGCGGCGGTCGGCTTGGCCTGTCTCTTTTGGTCCGGCTCGAAGGCGGGCTGGCTGATCGCGATCGTGCTGCTTGGCGCATGGTTTCTGCATTTGCCACTGTCGAGAACACTGAAGCTGAGCTTGGCCGGCGCGGCGATGGTGCTGGGCCTGGCCGGGTTCGCCGTGAAGTACGCCGACTATTTCGACCGCGGGGCGACGAGTGTCGGGGCGCGGTTCGGCTACTGGCGCGCCGCCGCGCAAACGGCGATGGAGGAGCCGCTGCTCGGCACCGGGCCGGGGACGTTTCAACTCGCGTACAAGCGGCACCGCGCGCCCGGCGCCGAGCCGACGCGGCTGACGCACAACGACTATCTGCAGCAGGCAAGCGACTCCGGCTGGCCCGGGTTCGCGCTGTACGCGGCGTTCATCGGGGGTGCGGCGTGGGTGCTGGCCCGGCGGCGGCTGGACGATCCGCTGCTCATCGCCGCGCGGCTTGGCCTGCTGGCATGGGCGCTGCAAGGGTGTGTCGAGTTCGGGCTGTACATCCCGGCGCTGGCCTGGCCGGCTTGGCTGATGCTGGGCTGGCTGCTGGCTTTGCCGCCGAATCGGTTCGACAAAAGCGCGGCGACTGAATAACAATCCGCCCGGACATGAAGGTTTTGTTCCTCAACGGCCCGAACCTGAACCTGCTCGGCCAGCGCGAACCGGAGATTTACGGCAGCATGACGCTGTCGGACATCGAGGAGATGGTTCGCGAACACGCCGAACGGCACGGCGTCGAGGTGGCGTTTCACCAGTCCAACCACGAGGGCGAACTGGTGACACAGGTGCAGCAGGCCGCCGGCAACTACGACTACGTGATTCTGAACGCCGCGGCGTACACACACACGAGCATCGCGCTCAAGGATGCCATCACCGGCGCGGGTGTGAACGCCATCGAGATCCACCTGACCAACGTCCATGCCCGCGAGGCGTACCGGAGGAAGTCGATCATCGCCCAGGCCTGCATCGGCAGCATCAACGGCTTCGGTGCGGGCTCGTACATCCTCGGCCTCGAGGCGGCGATCCTGCATGACAAGGCCAACCTTTGATTTTTTGATGAGATTGTATACCCCACTTGCGATGGCGTTGCTTGCCAGCTTAGCCTCAGGCTGCATCAACAAGCAGCGGATGACCGAGCCGGCCCGCAGCGTCGGAGAACAGTTACTGCTCAGCACCGCCATCGAGCGGGCGCTCTCGGAACTGGACACGGAAGCGATCCGCCGCCTGCAGGGCATAAAGGTTTATCTCTCGGAGCAATACCTGAAAACGCTCGACCAGGAATACCTGATCGGCTCCCTGCGTGACCTACTCTTGTCCAATGGCGTGCTGGTGGTCGATGATGCCAAACAGGCAGAGATGATCGTCGAGGTTCGCAGCGGAGCCAACTCGCTCGATACCGCCGCGGTGACGTTCGGGATCGCCGAGGATCAGGCAATGCCCAACCCACTGACCGGGGCTGCGGTGGCGCTTCCGGAGTTGGCATTTTTCAAGAAGGAAAACAGCTTCTCGGTGACCAAGATCTCTCTGGTGGCCTATCAGGCCAATACCCGGGAACACGTGTTTTCCTCGAGGGCGTTGCTTGGGGGAGCTTACGACAAGCATATTCAACTCCTCGGCCTGATCCGTTTGCGCTTTACCGATGTTCCTGAACTGAAAACGATCAAGGAAAAGGAACCTTCTCTTCTTCCCATTCCAAGCGCGTTAAGACCTCCGTTCGCCCCGTGACGTCATTGTCCCGATCCTCCCGCCAAATCACGGGATAAGGCCTTCCGCTTGGCCAAGCGCAAAACTTTTTGCAAAATCCCGTTGACGCCGGGGCAAACGCCGTTAGCATCCGTCCCCCCGATTTCCGGGTGGCAACCTGACAAACTCTCAATTTTGACATGGCAGTAAAAGTAGCAATCAACGGATTCGGCCGCATTGGCCGGTTGGCTTATCGTGCAATGGTGGAACAGGGCCTCGTCGGCGACACGATCGACGTGGTGGCCGTGGGCGACATCGTCCCTGCTGACAACCTCGCCTACCTCGTCAAATACGACTCAACGCAAGGCACCTTCCCCGGCGAAGTCACCCACCGGGGCGATGACATCATCATCGTCAACGGCGACGAGATGAAGGTCGTCAGCGCCCGCGAGCCAAGCGGCCTGCCGTGGAAGGAACTCGGCGTGGACGTCGTCATCGAGTCCACCGGCCTGTTCACCGCCGCCGAGAAGGCCAACGGCCACATCGAGGCCGGCGCGAAAAAAGTAATCATCTCCGCCCCAGCCAAGGGCGAAGACTTGACCGTCGTGATGGGTGTGAACGACAATCTGTACGACGCCGCCAATCACCACATCGTTTCCAATGCCTCCTGCACCACCAACTGTCTTGCACCGGTCGTGCACGTGCTGCTCAAGGAGGGCTTCGGCATCGCCGAGGGGTTGATGACCACCATCCACGCCTACACCGCCACGCAGAAAACCGTGGACGGCCCAAGCCGCAAGGCATGGCGTGACGGGCGAGCCGCCGCCACCAACATCATCCCGGCCAGCACCGGTGCCGCCAAGGCAGTGAGCCTCGTCTGCCCGGAGGTCAAGGGCAAGCTGACCGGCATGGCCTTTCGCGTCCCGACCCCGACCACCTCGGTCGTCGACCTGACTTTCAAGACCGAGAAGAGCACGAGCTACGACGAAATCTCCGCCGCGATGAAGGCCGCCAGCGAGTCGTACCTCAAGGGCATCCTGGCCTACACCGAGGACGCCGTGGTCAGCACCGACTTCATCCACTGCGCCGACTCGAGCATCTACGATCAGGCCGCCGGCATGGAGTTGAACGAGAACTTCTTCAAGCTCGTGAGTTGGTACGACAACGAGTGGGGCTACTCCAATCGCGTCGGCGACCTGCTCAAGCTGATGATCGACAAGGGGCTGTAAGCCGAAGGCAACGGGGGCGCCGCCGCTAAGACGGGTTGAGGTCGAATCGATCCAGATTCATCACCTTGTCCCATGCCGCAACAAAGTCTCGCACGAACGCCGGCTGCGAATCATCGCAGGCGTAGACTTCCGCGATGGCACGAAGCTGGGAATTCGAGCCAAAGACTAGATCCACAGCAGAGCCAGTCCACATCAACTCACCAGTGCCACGGTCGCGTCCCTCATAAAAGTGCTCGCACCTGGGGGACTTCTGCCACTCCGTTTCCATGGTGAGCAGGTTCACGAAGAAATCGTTGGTCAAGGTTTCGGTTTGCTTGGTGAACACACCCAGCTCGGACTGTCCAACATTGGCGTTCAACACGCGCAGGCCGCCAAGGAGAACGGTCATTTCCGGAGCGGTCAACGTCAGCATTTGCGCCCGGTCCACCAGCAGTTCCTCTGCGGTTCGCGTGTGTCCTTCCCGGAGGTAGTTGCGGAACCCGTCAGCAGTCGGTTCGAGCACAGCAAAGGAGTCCACGTCGGTCTGCTCCGCTAACGCGTCTTCGCGCCCCGGCGTGAAGGGCACTTCCAACTCGTGTCCTGCCTTTTTTGCCGCATCCTCGACCGCCGCACATCCGCCCAGGACGATCACGTCTGCCAGCGAAACCCGTTTGCCGTTGGACTGAGCGTCGTTGAAGTCGTTCTGGATCTGCTCCAGCGCCTGCAACACTTTGGCCAATTCGTCCGGCTGGTTTACTTCCCAATCCTTTTGAGGCGCGAGTCGAATGCGTGCCCCGTTCGCTCCCCCGCGCTTGTCCGTGCCGCGGAATGTCGCCGCCGATGCCCACGCAGTGGAGACCAATTCGGAGATGGACAACCCCGATTCCAGTATCCTGCCCTTGAGATTCGCAATGTCCTGACCGTCGATCAGTTCGTGGGTGACCTCGGGAACAGGATCCTGCCACAATTGAGGCTCCGCTGGCACCAATGAACCGAGACACCGCGAGCGCGGCCCCATGTCGCGATGCGTCAGCTTGTACCACGCCTTGGCGAAGGCGTCTGCGAACTGATCCGGGTTTTCATGGAATCGCCTTGAGATTGGTTCATAAATGGGATCCGTCTTCAGAGCCAGATCCGTCGTGAACATCATGGGGGCATGCCTCGTCGACGGGTCATGGGCATCGGGCACAGTGCCCCCTGCAGAGTCGTCCCTGGGGGTCCATTGAGACGCACCGGCCGGACTTTTCACCAAATCCCACTCGTAGCCGAAAAGGTTGTCGAAGTAATTGTTGTCCCACTTCACCGGATCGGTCGTCCAGGCACCCTCCAGCCCGCTGGTGATCGTGTCGCCGGCATTGCCGGAGCCGAAACTGTTTTTCCAGCCGAACCCTTGCTCCTCAAGGCTGGCCCCCTCGGGCTCCGGACCCACATGCTGATCCGGGTCTGCCGCGCCGTGGGCCTTGCCGAAGGTGTGGCCACCGGCAATCAACGCCACCGTCTCCTCGTCGTTCATCGCCATGCGCCCGAAGGTCTCGCGGATGTCAACCGCAGCCGCGGCCGGATCCGGGTTGCCATTCGGCCCCTCCGGATTCACATAAATCAGGCCCATCTGAACCGCCCCAAGAGGTTTCTCCAAATCCCGCTCGCCGGTGTAACGCTCGTCCCCGAGCCAAGTGGTCTCAGGCCCCCAGTAAATATCCTCCTCGGGCTCCCAACTGTCTTCGCGTCCACCTGCAAACCCAAGCGTCTTGAATCCCATCGACTCAAGGGCGCAGTTGCCAGTGAAGATCATCAGGTCGGCCCACGACAGTTTCCGTCCGTATTTTTGCTTGATCGGCCAAAGCAACCGGCGCGCCTTGTCCAGGCTTACGTTGTCCGGCCAACTGTTGAGCGGTGCAAAGCGTAGCGTGCCGGAAGCCGCCCCACCCCGTCCGTCATGGATACGGTAGGTGCCCGCGCTGTGCCACGCCATACGGATAAAGAGCGGCCCGTAGTGGCCATAGTCGGCCGGCCACCAATCCTGCGACGTGGTCATCACCGCCTCGATATCCTGCTTCAACGCATCCAGATCAACCGTCTTGAATTCCTCCGCGTAGTTGAAAGACTCACCCATGGGATCGGACTGAGGGGAGTGCTGATTGAGTACCTTGAGGTTCAACTGGTTTGGCCACCAGTGTTGGTTGGCTGTGGCGCCAACCGCCGTGTGTCTGTTGGATCCGCCCAATACCGGGCATTTGCTTTCGTTCGTCATATCTCTTTCGTATAGATTACACTGTTTTTAGAATTGACTCAGATCGACCGTTCCCCCGTTTGGGGTTGTGCATTTTGCTGGACAATGCGTGGCGGACTCCTTGAAAACGTTGCCATCTGCCATCGCGGCCGGAGTCTGGACGTCGCGGGAACTGTGTCCTCGGCGGTGGGTGTAGTCAAGACGCCACCGTTGTGAACAGACCTGTACCAATATCCTTAAACAATGAGATATCCCTGAACCGGACAGGATGTATATGCCAAGGGGAAAGCTGGCTAATTGACAATCATCCCGGCGGCGACGGTGTTGTTCGTCTGCTCATCGATGAGGATGAAGCTGCCGGTGGCTCGATTGCGGCGGTAGCGGTCGTAGTGCAACGGGGCACTGACCTGCAGGGAAACGCGGGCAATATCATTAAGTCGCACCTCCCGGTCGTCCTCAAGCTTGTGAAGGGAGTTGATGTCCATCTTGTATTTCAGCTCCTTGACGAGGCACTTCACATCGTTGGTGGTGTGGCGCAGCGTGTAACGGCCTCGTTCCTGCAGGTTGGCCTCGGAACTGAACCAGCAGATCATCGCCTCGATCTGCTGGCTGCTTTGGGGCGGGTTGTTTTGTTTGACGATCATGTCGCCCCGGCTGATGTCGATCTCGTCCTCAAGCGTGACCGTCACCGACATCGGCGCAAAGGCCTCCGCCACGTCACCGTGGATGTCGTGGATGCCCTTCACTCGAGACTGGAAGCCGCTCGGCATCACCGTCACCTCATCGCCCGGCTTGAACACGCCGCCGGCCACGCGCCCGGCGTAGCCGCGGAAGTCGTGCCACTCGTCGCTGTGCGGCCGGATGACCCACTGCACCGGGAAGCGCGCATCCACGTGGTTGTGCTCGTTGCCGATATACATGGTCTCGAGCATGTAAAGCAGCGGGCTGCCATGAAACCAATCCATGTTTGTGGAACGCTCCACCACGTTGTCCCCCAGCAGGGCGCTGATGGGGATGAAGTCAATGTGTGGCACCTCAAGGCGCGAGGCAAATTCCTTGTACTCGCCCACGATCTCGTTGAAGCGGTCTTCACTCCAGTCGACGAGATCCATCTTGTTCACGCAAACGATGATGTGCTGGATTTGCAGCAGGCTGGCGATGAACGAGTGGCGGCAGGTCTGCTCGATCACACCGTGGCGCGCGTCGATAAGGATGATCGCCAGGTTCGCCGTGGAGGCGCCGGTGACCATGTTGCGCGTGTACTGGATGTGGCCGGGCGTGTCGGCGATGATGAACTTGCGCTTGGGCGTGGCGAAATAACGATACGCCACGTCGATCGTGATGCCCTGCTCGCGCTCGGCGCGGAGTCCGTCAGTGAGCAGCGCGAGGTTCACGTTTTCGTCACCACGCTGCCGGCTCGACTGCTCGACCGCCTCCCATTGATCCTCGAAAATCGACTTGCAGTCATAAAGCAATCGCCCGATGAGCGTGCTCTTGCCGTCATCCACACTGCCTGCGGTCGTAAACCGCAGCAGGTCCATGTCCAAATAACCCTTTGTATCGGTACTCATCGGACTAAAAATATCCCTCCTTCTTGCGATCCTCCATTGCGGTTTCACCGCGCTTGTCGTCGGCGCGGCCACCCCGCTCGGTCTGGCGCGCGGCGGCGACCTCCTCGATGATGTCATCCAAGTTGTTGGCGATGCTCTCGACCACGCCGGTGCAGGTCATGTCGCCCACGGTGCGGCAACGCACATTGGCACGCTCCCAATGTTCGCCGTCGAGCAGTGTGATGTGCTCGCACTTGCCCAGCAGCACACCGTCACGCCGGACAAACTCGCGCTCGTGCGAAAAATAAATGCTTGGCAGCGGGATCTCCTCCATCTTGATGTATTGCCACACGTCCATCTCCGTCCAGTTGCTGAGCGGGAAGATTCGGAAATGCTCACCAAAATCCATCCGGCCGTTGAAAAGATTCCACAACTCGGGCCGCTGGTTCTTCGGATCCCACTGGCCAAACGAGTCGCGGTGGGAGAAGAACCGTTCCTTCGCGCGCGCCTTTTCCTCATCACGCCTCGCGCCACCGAGGCAGGCATCGAACTTGTGCTGCTCGATGGCGTTGAGCAGAGCCGGGATCTGCAACCGGTTGCGGCTCGGGTTCGGGCCGGTTTCCTCCTTGGCCCGGCCGGCATCGATCTCCGCCTGCACACTGCCGACGATCAACTCCGCGCCCACCTCCTTGGCCAAGCGGTCGCGAAACTCGATCGTCTCGTCAAAGTTATGCCCAGTGTCGACGTGCACCAGCGGGAACGGCAGCTTGGCCGGCCAAAACGCCTTTTGCGCCAAGCGCACCATCACGATCGAATCCTTGCCACCGGAAAACAACAACGCCGGTTTGCCGAATTGCGCCGCCACCTCGCGCATCACGTAGATGGACTCGGCCTCCAGTTGCTGCAAATGGGTCAGTTGATAGCTTTTGTGTTCACTCATTTTACGTCTTGGCCAACGCCACGCGCGGCTGCACGGCCCGGTAAAGTTGCTCGAGAGAAGCGCTCTCCTCCTGCTCGTCGGTGTTCAAAATCAGGTCGGCGGTCTCGCGCGGCTCGGGCGGATCGAACGCGGAATCTTTGCCCGTAAACTGCTTCACCCCGCCTGCCTTGGCCTTGGCGTACAGGCCTTTCACGTCGCGCTGTTCGCACGTTTCGAAACGGCACTCAACATACACCTCGAGGAAATCCGCTTGGCCAACGATCCCGCGGGCCAACGCCCGCAACTCGTTTCGCGGGCAGATAAACGACGCGATCGTCACCACGCCGGCGCTGGCGAAGAGCTTGGCCACCTCGGCGATGCGCCGAATGTTTTCCCGCCGGTCGTCATCGGAGAAACCAAGGTTGCTGTTCAGCCCGGCGCGAATGTTGTCGCCGTCAAGCACCTGCGTGATAACGCCCTCCCCGTGCAGCCGCCGCTCGAGCCCGTTGGCCAAGGTGCTCTTGCCGCTGCCGGACAAGCCATACAGCCACACCACCAGCCCGCGCTGATTCAACAACGCCTCCTTGGCTTCACGGCCAAGCAGTTGCCCGAATGTCGGGTGGATGTTTTCCGGCGACGACATCAGATGGCAAAGTCCGTATCCGTCCCCTCGTGCAGGCCACACTCGCGCTTGAGTCCAAAGAAGCGCGTCTCCTCCTCGCTCATGCCGTCCTCGAGCCGCCGCGTCGTGTGCATGTCGCCGATGGAAATGTAACCCTGTTCCCAAAGCGGATGGTACGGGAGGTCATTGGCCTTCAAGTAATCGTGCACGTTCTTGTCGGTCCAATCGATGATCGGATGCACTTTCACACGGCCCTTGGCCAAGGCGAGCACCGGAAGTTTTTCGCGCGATGCGCTCTGCTGCCGACGCAGGCCAGCCAGCCAAGCCGTGGCCTGCAGTTCGTCCAGCGCACGGTTCATCGGCTCGACCTTGTTCTCCGCGTTATAGGCTTCGATGCCCCCGACTCCCTGCTCCCACCGTTTGCCGTCGATCGCTTCCTGCCATGCCGGACTGCGTCTTGAGCGGTAGACTTTCAGCTTCACCGCCAGCCGCTTGGCCAAGCGCTCGGCAAATTCGTAGGTCTCCGGGAACAGGTAGCCGGTGTCAACGAAGATAACGGGAATGTCGGACCGCTCCCGTGTGGCAAGGTGCAGCATCACCGCCGCTTGGGCACCGAAGCTGGAGGATAACACCAGTCCCGAGCCGAACTGCCCAGAAGCCCAGGCCAAGCGCTCGGATGCGGACGCCCGCTCAAGGCGCGAGTTGGTCTCGCGCAGGTCAAACCCGAGATTGGCAGCTGGATTGCTGGTTAACGAGATTTCCAAAATAAATTACCTAAACTCGATAGGCTTGGTGAAGATTGAGCTGTTTTTCCCTTCTGTCAACGGTTTTTTGTGGTTTTTTTCGACTTAAAAGGGGTGCTACTCAGTCAATATTTCTGAACCATTTCAGCAGTTTCGGTGCCTGAAAGGATCATATCGACCGTTCGCTCGACGGCGCCCGCGTTGCGTTGAACCACTTTTTGTGCCGCTTGGCCAAGCGCCTCCCGCTTGGCTTTGTCGTTGAGCAGATCGTCGATGGCCGATTCGAGGGCGGTTTCGTCGGCCACTTGAATGGCGGCGGCGTTGGCGAGGAACTTGGTGGTGATTTCCGCGAAGTTGCCCATGTGGGGACCGAGCACAATCGCCTTGGCCAAGCCGGCCGGTTCGATCGGGTTTTGCCCCCCCTGCGCCGTCAGGCTTTTGCCGATAAACACAACGGTGGCTTCCTCATAAAAATATTTCAACTCGCCGGTGGTGTTGACGAGCAGGCAGTCGAGGCTCCCCTGCTGCCGTGGCGGGTCGTTGCTGCCGATCTCGTTTCGATAAACGAAGCGCACACCCAACTTGGCCAAGGCATCGCCCACTTCGCGTCCGCGCTCGGCATGACGCGGCACCAGGACGAGGAACAGGTCGGGATGCTTGACGCGCAACCGCTTGGTCAAGCGGGCCAAGGCTTCCTCCTCCCCAGCGTGCGTGCTGCCACCGACGAGCATCGGTGCGCCCCCGGGGACGCCAAGGTGTTGCAACAAGTTGGGAACGTCCAGAAGCCGATCGCGGCTGATGCCTGTTCCGTCAAACTTGCAACTTCCAAAGACGTGCACCCCGCCGGGCTTGCAGCCGAGTTCGACCAGCCGCTTGGCATCCGGTTCGCTCTGTGCGCCCACGCCGGTGAACCCGGCGAAGAAGCGGCGAAACAGAAACCCGAACCGGCGATACCCGTTGTACGACGTGTCGGAGATGCGGGTGTTCACAAGGAAATGTGGGATCTTACGGCCCTGCAGACCCCAGAGAAAGTTCGGCCAAATCTCCGCCTCGACAAGCACCACCGCCTTCGGCCGGATGGTGGCCAGAGCGCGCCGGACAAACGCCCGGCGGTCGATCGGATAGTAAATCCGGCCCACCTCGGCGGGGAGTTTTTTTCGCAGTTCACTCATCGCCGTGGAGGTCGTGGTGGAGACGACGAACTTAATGTTGGGCAGTCGCGGCTGGAGCACCTTGATGAGTTGCACGCAGATATTCGCCTCGCCGACACTGACGGCGTGCAGCCAGATGACGTGCCGGTTGCTGATGGCCTGCTTGAACTTGGTGGAATATCGGCCCAACCGCTCCCCAAAACCGTGCCGCCACCCCCCCCGGCGCTTCATCCGTAAAAAATAATAAGGCGCTGAAAGAATAAAAAAGGCCTCAAAAAGAATGTTGTAAATAAATTGCACCCAGCAGTTTGTGGTTTTCGCGTGTCCCCCCCGGCCAGAACACCGCACAGCCTGCCAAGGGACGGCTTGAAAAGCAATTATTTGAAACAATTCACGGCTTCCGGCGTATCTACATCGGATCGGAGCGCGAACCAACGCCGGTAGACCGGTGAACAATTGGATTGAACGTGCGTGTTTGAACCGTTAGCGTCCGCCCCGCATTCATTCATGAAAAATATCATTATTGTCGCGCTGCTCGTTGCGGTGGGAGCCTTTGGCTACATCCAGTGGCAGAGCGGCGTGGAGAAACCGGATGGCAACAAGGCGCTAAGCAAGATCCGGAAAACAACCGAGTTCATCGAGCAGCGCGACATCGACTTCACGGTGCGTGTGGCGGGTGAGATCAGTCCGGCGGACAAGGTTTCCGTCCGGCCCGAAGTGCATGGCAAAATTGCCGAGTTGCCGGTGGACATCTCCGACCACGTGGCCAAGGGGGATCTCCTGTTCCGGCTGGACGACAAAGATTTGCGCATCGAGATCGAGACCCGCAAAAAACAGATCGACAGCGCCACCCTTCAGCTTGAACAGGCCAAAAGCACTCACGAGCGATCTGAGCAACTCTTTGGCGACGACTTGATTTCCAAGGAACTGTACGAGAACGCCAAGACCAAGTTTGAACTGGCCAAAAACACGCGGGACCGGTCGCAGAATGATTATGAACTCTCCCTCGAAAAGCTTTCGAAGACCAGCGTTGTCGCCCCGTTTGACTGCACCGTGCTCACCCGCCCGGTGTCGATCGGCCAGGCTGTCTCCGGCTCGGGCGGCCAAAGCGGGGGCACGGAGGTGATGGAGATCGCCGACTTGGGCAATCTCATCATCGAGGCACACGTCAACCAAGCGGATGTCGCACGGATGAGCAAGAACCAGGAGGTCACGATCGAAATCGAAGCCATCAAGGATCTGGTGATTGATGGCTCCGTGGAACGCATCGCGCCCCAGGCCACCATCCGCAACAGCATCAAGGGGTTTGCCACACGGATCAGACTGATGACAAGCAACTCGGATATCATCCCCGGCATGACGGCCAGCATCAACATCCCGGTCGCCTCGGCCAAGGACGCGGTGGCCGCGCCGTTGGCTGCGATTTTCACTGAGCGAAACGAGGCGAAGCAGCGCACCGAGACCTACGTTTACGTCAAGAACGGTGAGGCGTTTGACAAACACATGGTTGACGTGGGGGTAAACGACTTGAATTACGCCGAGGTCAAAGCCGGCCTGAAGGGCGGTGAGGAGGTTTCACTCGAAAAACCCGCAGATGAACTCGTCGGACAGACCCTTAGCCTGGACGGCGAGACCGTGGCCAAGGCTGAGGGGCAACTCGATCCCGAGGATGCCAAGTACGACAAGGACGGCGATGGCAAATTGAGTCGCGACGAGCGCCGGGAAAAAATGCAAGACGCCATGAAGAACATGAGCCCGGAGGAAATCAACAAGCTCCGTGAACGATTCCGGCAACGCTCGGGCGGAGGCGGGGGGCCAAAAGGGGGAAGCGGTGGCTCACGCGGTGGCCCCCGTGGTGGCGGACGGAATTAACCCCAGCTTGGCCGCTTGGCCAAGCGCTTGGCTGCAAACATCTTATGGCGCTTCTCGAACTACGAGACATCCACAAAACCTACCACCTCGGGGGCGAAACCATCCGCGCCCTTGACGGGGTGACACTCGACATTGATCCCGGCGAATTCATTTCCATCATCGGCCCCTCCGGCAGCGGCAAATCCACGTTGATGCACATCCTGGGCTGCCTGGACTCCCCGACCTCCGGAACCCTCAAGCTGGACGACACGATGATCCACGACGCCTCCGCGCGCCAACTGGCCACCATTCGGAACAAGAAAATCGGATTTGTTTTCCAGTTCTTCAACTTGCTGCCCAAGCTGACCGTGCGGCAGAACGTGGAGCTGCCGATGGTGTACAGCGGTGCCAGCAACAAGGAACGCCGCGAGCGGGCGATGGACGCCCTGCGGCTGGTCAACATGGAGGATCGCAGCAAGCACCGCCCCTCCCAGTTGTCCGGGGGCCAACAGCAGCGTACCGCGATCGCGCGGGCACTCGTGAACGATCCCCGCATCATCTTCGCCGACGAGCCGACCGGCAACCTCGACTCCAATACCGGCGAGATGATCCTGCAGATGTTTGAGAAGCTGCAACAGGAGGGTCGAACCGTAATGTTGGTGACGCATGACCCGGAGATCGCGGCCGTGACGCCGAGGCGGATCGAGATTCGGGACGGGAAGATCGCCAACGAGATCGATCCCAAGCTGGCCGGGGTCGTCCCGAGGTTTGAGCAGGTCTTCAGCAAGGAACCGGAGACCGCCTCTTAGCCACGAGATGAACATCGGCACGGTCATCCAGAGCGGCATTAAGGAGATCGGGGCACACTGGTTCCGATCCGCGCTGACGATGTTCGGCGTCATTTGTGGCGTGGCCAGCCTGATCACCATGGCGGCGTTTGTGAAGGGCAAGGAAAACCTGCTCCGGGAATCGCTCGCCCAAACCGGCGGACTGGAAAAAATCACCCTCGAATCGGAGGACGACCTGCCGGACTACCAGAAACACCTTGAGGGAGAGGCCAAGGGCGTCACGTTGAAAGACGTCTACGCGCTGCAAAGCGGTGCGCCGATGGTCCACACGGTGACGCCGATCATCAACAAGCGCTATCCCCGCGTCAGCCGCCAAGGCAAGGGAACTCGGGTCTCCTCCCTGCTTGGCACTTGGCCAAGCGCAGTCGAGCTGCTGGAGCATGAAATCGATCACGGCAGGATGTTCAACGCCATGGAGGATCACCTTGGGAATAACGTGTGCGTGATCGGGACCGAGGTTCGAAACAGCCTGTTTGGGGAGTACGACGAGCAGGGACAACCCATCAATCCCATTGGCGAAAAAATCCTCATCAATTATCTCCCGTTTACCATTGTGGGCATGTTCAAGGAATACATGAGCGACGAGGACCGGAAGAAAAAGGAGGAGGCCATCGCCCGGGGCGAGACGATCCCGAGTCGCAACCCCTTCTCCCGGTTCCGCGGAGGCGACCGGAACGCGAAACGCACCCAATACATCTACTACCAAAAGAATTCCACCGTCATGGTGCCCCTCAACACCCTGGTTTCCAAGCTCGACTCCTCCTACGAATCGGGCAGTTACCTCGACCGCAAACTGTCGCAGGTCACCATGAAAATCCACGACGTGTCGCTCATGTCCTCTTCCCTGCAGCAGGTACGCAACATCGTCATGCGCACGCACAAGGGGCTGGAGGATTTTGACTTCGAGACGCAGGAGGAGTTTGCCGACGACATCAACCTGGCCATCCACAACGAACGGGTGAGCGGCATGTTCATCGCGGGCATCTGCCTGTTGGTCGGCGGGATCGGCATTGTCAACATCATGCTGTCCAGCATCTCCGAGCGGGTTCGGGAGATCGGCATCCGGAAATCGATCGGGGCCACGACGCTGGACATCTTCACGCAGATCATCACCGAGAGCGTGGTCCTGGCCATGGCGGGCGGGATACTGGGATTGATCGTCTCGCCCTTGCTGGTGAACACTCTGGCCAGTTTTGCTGAGGATACCACCCCTCCGGTGATCACCTCCACGGCGATGACGGTCGCGTTCGCGTTCAGCGTGGTCACCGGCAGTCTCGCCGGGCTGTTCCCCGCCATCAAGGCGGCCAAGCTCGATCCCATCCAGGCCCTCCGGTACGACTGACCCGCCATGATCCTGTTTAACATCATCACCATCGGCCTGCGGGAAATTGCCGCCCATTGGTTTCGGTCGTTGCTGACGATCCTTGGGGTGGTGCTGGGCATCGTCAGCCTGGTGACGATGTCGGCCATCGTGCAGGGAATGGAGAACGCGATGAAGGAGCGCATGGTCGCCTACGGCGGCGCGGACAAGGTGCACATCAACACGGAGGAGCCGCCCGATTATCAGGATCACAAGCGCGACTACTCCCCCGGCATCACCATCCAGGACGCCTACGCCCTCAAGAACAACGCCACGCTGCTCAAGTCCGTCTCGCCAGAAATGTACGTCTCCCGCGCCCGGGCGACGTACGAGGACAAGCGGGCTTATATTTCCTCCTTCATGGGCGTCTGGCCGGATGTGCTGGAACTGGACCTGTTCGAGGTGGAACACGGCCGGTTTTTCTCGGACCTGGAGGATTTGCTGGCGAAGAACGTCTGCGTGATCGGGGCGGAGATCGCCGACAGCCTGTTTGGCCCGACGCCGGACGGCGAACCGAACCCGGCCCTCGGCGAGGCCATCAACATCAACCGCCGCCCCTTCACCGTGGTTGGCGTGTACAAGCGGATGGAAAGCGAGGCGGAGAAAAAGCGCCGGGAGTTCAAGCTGGCGCAGGAGCAGGCCCGGAGCGGCCCGAAACGGGAATCGTCCATGTACAGGCGGCGGGGCGGCTCTTTTTACCATCGCAACAACACCATTCACATCCCCATCAACACCATGTGGATGAAGTTTCGGATGGCCTCCGCCAGCACGACCACGACCTACTCCGGACGGTCCGTCGGCAGCTCCAGCAGCTCGAGCAGTTCCGGGGAGACCACGGTCTACGTGCCGGACCCCAAGCTGAGCGACCTGGACGTGAAGGTCATCGACCTGGACTTGATCGAGCCGGCGCTGGAGCAGATTCGCAACATCCTCATTCGTACACACAACGGCATCGAGGACTTTGGGTTCCGCACCCAGGAAAGCGCGCTGACCAACATCAACGAGCGACTGGCCAACGCCAAGATTATCCGGGGCATCATCGCCGCGCTGAGCCTGCTGGTCGGCGGCGTGGGCATCATGAACATCATGCTCGCGAGCATCAACGAGCGTATCCGCGAGATCGGCACCTTTAAGGCCATGGGTGCCACCGGCACGGTGATCTTCCTGCAGATCATCATGGAGAGCATTTCGCTCGCCCTCCTCGGCGGCCTGGCCGGCATCCCGGCGTCGTACGGCTCCGTTTGGCTGCTGACCGAACTGCTCCCGAACGAGAACACGCCGGAGATCACCGCCCAGGCGCTGGCCATCGGCGTGGCGTTCAGCGCCTGCGTCGGCTTGCTCGCCGGCCTGTTTCCCGCCTTCAAGGCCTCCCGCCTCGACCCCATCGAGGCGCTGCGCTACGAGTAGCCGGGCAGTTGGCCAAGCGCTTGGCCAAGCGGGCTCAACCTGAACAATCTTGCCCTGTCAATCCCGCTCCCGACGAGACTTCCTGTCGTTGTCTTCGTCGTCCTCATGGCCCCGATCCCGATTCCGGTTTCGTTTCCGATCCTTGCCCCTGTCATGATCCCGATGTTGGCTGCGGTCATGGCCAAACAACGCCTCCGCCGTGGAGTCCACCGCCTTCTCGGGAAGATCCACCGTTGCATCAAACGCCTTGCGCGTCGACTTGAACGGGTGAAACGGCGCGCCCAATGCGTAGCCGGTCATGCGAAACGGATACTTGATCACCTTGCCGGCCAAGCTCTCATCGCCACGATCGTGCCGATCGCCACCTTGGTCCCGGTGGTGTTTGTGATGCCCGCAGCCGGCAACGAGTAACGCGGCCACCAGAGTGAATAGAACGGTTTGAGTTTTCATTTTAGTTCGTTGATCCGCCGGCCGGAAGCCGGAGGGTATTCGTTTGTACACAAGCCAGCAGGCAACGGTTACACCCTGTCGCTGGCCACGTCAACGAGCAGCCTTGTGGAATGACCGCCGAGCTTTCATCATTGGCCTAGCGGTGAATGACGACGCCCACATCCACCCGGCCATCCAGCCGGATCAGCTCAAGCGGCTTTATCGGGTCGGCAAGGTCATCCACGCGGCCCTCGACCAGCAGGAGGCGCTTGGGTTGATCGTGCGCGAGGCGGTTGGCCTCGTTGGTGCCACCACCGGCTCGGTCGTGCTCATCAACCCCACCGACAGCTTGCTGGAGATTCAGGCCGCACACGGGCTGCCGAACGGCTCCTCTCAGCTCAAGCTGCGCGTCGGCGAAGGCATCACCGGCTGGGTGGCCCAACACGGCAAACCGGCCCTCGTGCCGGATGTGCTCGAGGACGCCCGCTACGTCCCGATTTACGATCACACCCGCTCCGAGCTGGCCGTGCCGCTCGAGGTCAGCGGCTCCGTTCGCGGCGTGATCAACGTCGACTCCGACCAGCTCGAAGCCTTTTCCGAGACGGATCAGGCGCTGCTCACCGAGCTGGCCAGCCAGGCCGCCACCGTCATTCACAACGCCTTCCTTTACGAGCGGTCGCGCATCCGGGCCGACCTGTTCGAGTCGCTCATCACCGTCGGCCAGGCGATTAACGCGGCCGTGGATCTCGACGACGCCCTCGCCGCCATCGCCCGCGAGGCGTGCAGCTTGATGAGCGCCCGAACCAGCGCCCTGCAACTGCTCGACGAGAGCAGCAACCGGCTCGCCCTCGTCGCCTCGCACGGTGCCGGGGAGGCCTACCTCAACAAGCCGGACGTCGTCGTGTCGGAAAGTTTTCTCGGCTCGGTGGTGCACCGCATGAAGCCGCTGCAGATTGAGAACATCCAGACCTCCAACGCCTACCAGCAGTCGAACATGGCGCGCGACGAGGGGCTCGTCGCCCTGTTGAGCGTGCCGCTCGTTTTCGGGGGCGGCACCATCGGCACGCTGAACATCTACAAGGCCGAGGCCTATGTGTTCTCCAACGACGAAATCCAGATCGCCATGGCGCTGGCCGAGCTGTCCGCCATCGCCATCGAGAAGGCGCGCCTGCTCGAGCGCATCGTCGAGTCGGAGGAGTTGCTGCGGCAGAACGAGAAACTCTCCGCGCTTGGCCTGTTGGCCGGCGAGGTGGCCCACGAGATCCGCAACCCGCTGACCGTCCTCAAGATGCTGTACCACTCGCTTGGCCTGGAGTTCCCGGCGGACGACCCGCGCGCCGAGGACGTGCGGATCATGGGCGAAAAAATGGACCACCTGAACACCATCGTGGAGCAGGTGCTCACCTTCGCCCGCAACGCCGAGCCGCAACTCCAGCCCACCGACGTCAACAAGCTCATCAACGACCTTTGCGTCCTCGTCCGCCGAAAAACAGCACAGCAAAAAGTCGAGTTGGAATCGCGCTTGGCCAACGGCTTGCCCCGGGTGAGAGCCGACGGGCCGCAATTGAGCCAAGTTTTCCTGAACCTCACCCTCAACGCGCTCGAGGCGATGCCGGAAGGCGGCCGGCTGGCCATCGAGACGCGAGCCATCCACCTGCCAAAATCAGCGCCAGAGCCGACGCATGTGCGGATCGAGTTCAGCGACACCGGTTGCGGGATGGACACCGAGACTCGCGAGCGCGCCTTCACCTCGCTGCTCAACACCAGCAAGCCGGGCGGCAGCGGCCTTGGCCTGGCCATCGTCGGGCGAATCGTCGAGTCGCACGGGGGGCGCATCAAGATCAAGCCAACCGACAACGGCACCACCTTCAGCATCCTGCTGTCGGTGGCCGGTTAGCTGCGGGCTTTCTGCATGCGCTTGGCCAATTCGTCCGGCGGGATGTTCTCGATGCGCGTGCCAAACCACCACTGGTTGCCCAGCGCGTCCAACACGCCGCCGCTGCGGTCGCCGTAAAACTGGTCGGCCGGTTCCATCACGCTCTCTGCACCGGCGGCGATCGCCTTGGTGTACGCCGCGTCGCAGTCCTCGACGTAGAGATAAAGCATCGTCGGCATCGGTGGCCACTCGTCACGGGTCTGGCCCATCATGACGCGTGAGTCGCCGATCTGCACCTCGGCGTGGGAGACGGTGCCGTCGGGCATCTCCGTTTTTTGGGTCACCTCGGCGCCCAGCGCCTTGACCGTGAACGCCAGCAGATCCGCCACGCTCGAGGTCAGCAGGTACGGCGTCACGCTGTGGTAGCCGTCCGGGATCGGTTTAACCTCAGACATGTTTTGTCAAGTCTACCCCCCCGCTTTCAATCGCACATGAGTGCTGTCTTTTGCCAGGCCGCTTGGCCAAGCGCTTGGCCTAGGCGAAGCGGGTTTTGCCCGGGATCGGGATGGCATAGCGGCCGTCCTCGTCCGGCAGGGTCGGCGGAGCCGCCTCCCAGCCGAGCACTTCCGGCATGGTGTTTTCGTTGGAGTTGAGCGCCTCATCGGCGGTGATCATTTTGCCGGAATAGGTGGCCATGCGCCCCATCACGGCGGTCAGCGTGCTGTGCGCGCCGTAGAATGCCTCGTTGTACGGCTTGTCGTTCCGGATGGCGTCGAACAGGTCGTCGTGCTCCTGCTGGTACGGGTTTTTGCCGCCGCCCGGGAAACGCCAGGTCTGTTTGCCATCATTGCCGTACAAGGCATGCGGGCCGCTGACACTGCCCCGGCCCTTGGTGCCCTGCACGTGCTCGGAGACGCTGTTCCAGCAGCCGCGGATGTGGCGGCATTGGCTGAACATGTAGCTGCCGTCCGGGTATTTGTACTCGACGGCGTGGTGGTCGAAAATCTCGCCGTGGTCGATGCCGGTGCGAACCTCGCGGCCACCCAGCCCCTGACAGCTCGCCGGGTGCGTGCCCTTGACCCAGTTAATGACATCGAGGTTGTGGATGTGCTGCTCGTCGATGTGGTCGCCGCACAGCCAGACAAAGTAGTACCAATTGCGCATCTGATATTCCATCTCGGTGAGTTTGCGGCCGGCTCTCTGCTCGAAGCTCTTGCGGTCGCGCACCCAAACGCCGCCGCCGTTCCAGTAGGCGCGTGCGGAGACGATGTCGCCGATGGCACCGTCCTGAATGCGCTTGATGACTTCCTGATAACCCAGCTGATGGTGCCGCTGCAGGCCGACGCCGACCTTGAGGTTTTTCTTCTTCGCCTCCTGTGCCGCGGCCAGGACCTGGCGGACGCCCTTGCCATCAACCGCAACCGGTTTCTCCATGAAGACGTGCTTGCCCTGCTGGATCGCCTCGGCGAAATGAATGGGCCGGAAGCCCGGGGGTGTCGCGAGGATGGCCACGTCGGCCATCTCGATGGCATTCTTGTAGGCGTCGAACCCGACGAACTTGTTCTCCTCCTTCACCTGCGCCTTGATGCCATGTTTTCTTTCCAGGCCCTTTTGGCTGCCGTCCATGCGATCGCGGAATGCGTCGGCCATGGCCACAAGCTTGACGTCGCCGGAGGTGCCGAGCGCCTGGTCGGCCGCACCGGAGCCGCGACCGCCGCAGCCGACCAGCGCCACCTTGACGGTGTTATCGGCCTGGGCGAACGCGCCGCGCTCGATGGAGAGGCTGCCAAGCGCCGCCGCACCACCGGCAATCGCGGAACTGGATTTGAGAAATCCACGGCGATCCAGCCGTGAGTCGTTTTTTTGGGTATTCTTGCTTTGTTTCATGAGATGATTTTCGTTCAAAAAGTGGATAGGAACCGGCGGCAGTTTAGTCTGGCTCACCCTCGGTTGTCCAATACTTATGCATCTCCTCCGCCGAGGGGAGGATTAGCGGCCGAATCACGCGAAACCCGAGGAATTGGGCGTCGGTGTGGTACCAAATGCTCTTGGGTAGCTGCGGATCCTGGAATTTCCAGTCGGCCGACGACGCGATCCGGACGGCGCTGCGCAGCCGATCCGGCTTGTCCATCCACGAGCCGCCGCGGGCGACACGGGGGTAGAGCGCCGTGCCGTACGCAAACGGGTTGGAAACCGTCTCCTTGAACGCGCCGTATCCATCCGCGACAAACTGGTCGAGCGCCCACTCGCTCACGTTGCCGTGCATGTCGTGCAGCCCCCATGGGTTGGGTTTCTTGGTGCCGACCTTCTGGTATTTGAAGTTGCTGTTGCCGTCGTGCCAGGCGTATTCGTCGATCAACGCGGGATCATCCCCAAAACTGTAGGCCGTCGTGGTGCCGGCGCGGCAGGCGTATTCCCACTCGGCCTCGGTCGGCAGCCGGTAGTAATGGCCGGTCTTGGCGGTGAGCCATTTGCAATAGGTGTTCGCGGCGTGCTGCGTCATGCTGATCGCTGGGAAATCGTCGGTGCCCATGCCGAAACTCATCTCAACGTACGGTGTGGTCGGGCGCGCCACGGCATCGGAGATCGCGTTCAGTTCCGGCTTGTAGCCGCGAATCTTCATCACCATTCGTTCCTCCTCCTCGTAGATAAAAAACGTGTAGGCGTTCCACGTGGTCTCGGTCTTGGCCATCCAGAACGGCGCGATCCGCACGTTGTGCTGCGGCCCCTCCGTCTCCTGCCGGCCGGGTTCACCGGCGGGACTGCCCATCACGAACTCGCCGCTTGGGATCGGGAGCAGCACGAACTTGACGCCCGTGCCGGGGATTTCCTCCTTGTACGGCTTCATGGTCGGCTCGAGTTGCCTGATGAGCGACTCGATCGCTTTGTTGCGAATGTCGACGACCACCTTGGGCGCGGCGGCGAGGCTTCCGCCGGCCTCCGGCTTTTCGCCGGTGTCACGGCGAGCCTGCTCGAGTTTCACCCCTTCCGGCCAGGCGGCACCCTGCACGATCCAGTCACGCAACAGTTCGATCTGCTCCTTCGGCAGCGGGCCGCCCTTGTTGGCCGGTGGCATCAGGTCGTCATCGTCGGCCGGCAGCGTCACGGTCTCGTAAAGTGTGCTTTTCTCAAGGTCGAACGGCACCACCGCCGCACCGTATTCGCCGGCCTCGAAGGCGTACTGGCGCTCGTCGAGCCGCAGGTCGCCCTTGTCATGCCCCTCGCGGTGGCAACTGACGCACGACACCTCGAGGATCGACTTGATGTCCTTGACGAAATCGATCCGCCGCACCTGCTCGATTACGACCCCCTCCGGCCAGTTGGCCCCGGCGGCGATCCATTCCTTGAGCACGTTGGCCTGGTCGGCGGTGAGCGGCTCGCCCTTGGGCGGCATGATGTCGTCATCGTCCGGCGGCAGTACGGTGCTCGTGTAGAGGGAGCTTTCCTCCGGCTTGCCGGGGGCGACCACCTTGCCGTACTCGCTGCCCTCGAGCAGCCCGGCTTGGGTGTGCAGTTGCAGTTCGCCCTTCGGCTTTTTCTCGCCGTGACAGCTCAGGCAGGCCGACGCAAGCACCGGCTGGACCTGGTTCTCAAACGACACCTCCGCCTTGGCCAAGCCGCCCAGCCAAGCCAGCGCGGCACTCCCCAGCAACAATCGATTCACCCTGCTCTGCATCTCCAAAGGCCGGGTAATGTCCGTGGAGACGCCGTCAATGTCAATCGGTGGCTTGCGCTTGGCCAAGCGGCTCCGTATTTTCCGGGTCGATCCGATGAATCGTGCCCCTTCACGACTGGACGGCTTCACGCTGGTTGAGCTGCTGGTGGTCATCGCGATTATCGCCATCCTCGCCGCGCTGCTCCTGCCGGCGCTGGGCCGCGCCAAGGAAAAGGGCAAGGCCGCCCGCTGCACCAGCAACCTGCACCAGCACGCGCTGGCCTTCGCGATGTATGTCGACGACAATGAGGATTACTACCCGGCCTACTCGCAATGGGGCACGCTCGGCGGCAAGAAGGGCGTGATGACCCTGCACGGCGGCCTGGTGAATCCGGAGAAGCGGCCGCTCAACCCCTATGCGCCGTCGTTCGGCGTGTTTCACTGCCCGGCCGACCGGGGCGACTCGCTGCACACCAACAAGTTCCCGAAAAAAATCCGGAGCTGCTACGACGGCTGGGGCAACAGCTACCTGACCGTGTGGGCGGTGGAGACGCTGCGCATCCAGCACGTCACCGGCGACTCGAATCACGGGCTGCGCAGCTCGCGGCGCCCGATGAAATCGTCCGAGATGAGCCGCAGCCCGTCAAACAAGCTGGTGACCGGCGACTGGCCATGGTGGGCAGACCGGAAAAAAACGCACCTCCGGAGCCAATGGCACAACGACCACGGCCAATACCGGTTCAACGTGCTGCTGGGAGACGGTCACACCGAGTATTTCGAGTTCCCCGACGAAGCGTACAACTGGAACTACACCGGCCCGAAGCCGGATCCCGGCTATAAATGGTGGTGACCTTGGCCAAGCGAGGTCAGATCAGTTCGCCGATCGGCTTGTGGCCGTCGGTGATGTAGTGCGGGCGGCCGGATAGATCGGGCAGCGTGGCTGTGTCGGTGTCGATGCCGACGTGGTGGTACAGCGTGGCCAGCACCTCCATGAAATGTACCGGCCGCTCGGAGGCCTCGCCGCCCAGGCGGTCAGTCGCGCCAATCACTTGGCCGTGTTTCATGCCGCCGCCAGACAACAGCGCACATGAGACGCGCGGCCAATGATCACGGCCGCCATCCTTGTTGATTTTCGGCGTGCGCCCGAACTCGCCCCAAGCACAGACGGCCACGTCCTTGTCGAGGCCTCGATCGTGCAAATCGCGGATCAGCGCCGAGACGCCCTGGTCGAACATCGGCATGTCGCTGCGGGCGTTGCCGTAATTGTTGCCGTGCCAGTCCCAGAAACTGAACGCCACGGTGACCACCCGCACGCCGGCCTCGACGAGGCGGCGGGCGACGAGGAACTGCTCGAGGATGCGCGGAGCCGCGTCACCGCGGATGCCGGTGTCGCCCTTGCCGTACATCTCAATCGTACGCCGGGGTTCGCGGGTGTAATCGAGCGCCTCGGCCAAGCGACTTGAAGTCAGGATGCCAAACGCCTGTTGGTTGAAGGCGTCCATCCCATCCATCAGCCCGGCGGCATCGACGTCGCGACGGAACTGGTCAAAACTTTGCAGCAGCCCCATCCGGTCCTTCAGCCGGTCGAGGTTGATGCCGTTGAGCGTCATGTCCGCCTTGCCGTCGCCCTCGGGCCGGAACGACTTGTGCGCCACGCCGCAAAACCCGGGTTGTGCGGCGTTGTACGGGCGATGCTTCATTCTCGGCTCGAGCCCGACAAACGGCGGCAGCGCCGGGTTGCGCGCGCCCTGCAGCTTGGAGATCACCGCGCCAAAGGTGGGCCAGCCGCCCGGCGGTTTTTGTGAATTGAGCGTGTGGCCGGTAAAGCAGATGTGGTTCGAGTGCTCGTCCCGCGCGCCGACTATCGACCGAATCGGTGTCGCCCGGTGCATCTGCCGGGCGATCTTCGGGAGCATCTCGCTGATCTGGAGGCCCGGCACCGTGGTGCGGATTGGCTGGAATTCGCCGCGAATCTCCCTCGGCGCCTCCATCTTCAGGTCGTACATGTCCTGATGCGGCGGGCCGCCGGGCAGGTAGATCATGATGATGGATTTCTCGCGCCTGCCGCCGCCCGAGTCGGCCGAGGCCCGGAGCAGCTCCGGCAACGCCAAGCCGCCCATGCCCAAGCCGCCGATCTTGAGAAAATTCCGGCGATTGACACCGTCACAAAACCGGCCAGAAGAATTTCCAAAAATACTCAGCATCGCTCCCTGCTCCCGGTGCCAACGCGCGCCATGCGCTGCCACCGATTCACGGCGGATGCTGCCCGCTTGGCCAAGCAATGCAACCCCCTTTTTTGTCCGCTTGGCCAAGCGCCAAACGGTTTGGTCGTGCATCGCCCGTCCAAGTGGCATAGCGTCCCCGCCCGCCGGACGCAGGCCCGGCGATGACCAGCATGAGATTCAGCTTTCGAAAACTACGTCGGCACGCGGCTTTGGCCGCGCTTTTGTTTTCCACCGCGCTTGGCCAGGCGCACGTGGGGGAACATCCCTCCGTTCATGACACGGTGGCCGGCATTATCGACCGGTTCCGCAAAACCATCCCGTTGCAGGAGTTGATGACGATGGATGCCGCCAAGGCGAAGTCCCTGCTGACGGAAAAGGAGCTGCACATTTTGTCGACGCAACACGTCATCTTCCGCGTCAACGTGCCGGTGAAGGTGATCATCATTCGCGATGCCGCGATGGGCGACAAGCCGTTCTGGCTGAAGGATCGCGGCTTCGCGCCGATGGGATTCAAAATCACACTGCAAGGCACGGAGGTCGATTTTTGGATGAAGGATTTTGAGGCCGGCCGCATCGGCCTCGGGGTCAACTCGCTCACCGGCGGGAACACCCACTACATCGCTGCGCTGATGCCGCTGAAGAAGGAGACGAAACTGGAGGTCACCGAACTGTACCCCGGCCAGCTCCGTGTGGGCACGCTCACGGATGGCCTTCAGCCATTCGTCGACCGCCCCGAGGCGATGCCCAAGCTGCCGGTGCTGCCCGGCGTGCTCTCCGGGCTGGCGGTGATCCGCACCCAGAACGAGAGCCGCGACGACGCCAAGCTCATCAACCTGTTCCACAACACAAAACACCCGGCCTTGGCCAAGCCAGACCAGGTTGCCCTGACGTGGAGCGGCGATCCGCAGACCACCCAGACCATCCAATGGCGCACCGGACCAAGCGTGGCCAAGGGCGAGGTGCAGTGGGTGAAAAAATCAGACTACACCCGGTTCCAGCCGACCCAGCCCGAGCGAACCAAGGCCGCGACGTTCAAACTGGAGGATGCCAACCTGGTGAACGACCCAGTCGCGCACCGCCACACGGCCACCCTCACCGGACTCGAGCCGGACACGGACTACCTCTACTCCGTCGGCGACGGCTCAGGCGACGGCTGGTCGGAACTGGCCGAGTTCACCACCGCGCCGGGCCGGACGGAGCCGTTCTCGTCGCTCGGATCATACGGAATGATGACCGCATCGTCGGGAAGTTTG